>MDSV01052780.1_pt1 | contig 61152 bp, 48 predicted proteins | sample 810851 | NCBI WGS metagenome assembly MDSV01 (sample SAMN05326640, study PRJNA326480) | marine metagenome | isolation source: seawater | place: Atlantic Ocean: North East | collected 2012
ATTTTGTGCCTTGATATAAATCGGGCGATTAGCTCAGTTGGTTTAGAGCACCTCGTTTACACCGAGGGGGTCGGGGGTTCGAGTCCCTCATCGCCCACATTTAATGAGCCTTTTCGCGAATTGCGGAGAGGCTTTTTTCATAATTAGCCGAAGCTGGCTAGTTGCAATGAACTATTCAGACATATTTCATTGACTTTATAGGGGTATTTAAACATGTTGCGCCTATACTAATAAATCAGCAAGTTGAGCCTGAACCAGAAAAGAGAAAAATAGAATGATTTACCGCAACAAACTGAAGAACTATATGGTTTTAGGATGTATTCTGACCGGCTTAATGAGTCAGGCATGTGGTAGTGTAGCAGAAAATGAGTTGGGTCGGTTACGTGTGCAAGGGCAAGAGATTGTTAATGATCAGGGACCGTTTCTAATCAAAAGTATTGGAACGGGAAACTGGATGATTCAGGAAGGATACATGATGCAATCTACCGATGCCGAGATTGGAACACACACCCAGTTCCGCACGAAATTAGAGCAAGAGATTGGGGAGGAGCAAACGACGGAGTTTTATCAAGACTGGCTAGATAATCATATGACTAAGACCGATCTTGATAGCATGAAAACCTGGGGTTTTAATGCCATACGTCCGGCATTACACTATAAATGGTTCACGCTCCCTATTCAAGATGAGCCGGTTTCTGGGCAGCACACTTGGATGAATACTGGCTTTGAAAAATTAGACGAACTCATGGGGTGGGCCGCAGCCAACCAAATGTACGTGATGTTTGATATGCATGGGGCTCCAGGGGGACAAGGTAAAAACTCAAATATCAACGACTATGATGAAACCCTTCCAAGTTTATTCGAGGATGAGGCGAATAAGGATAAATTGGAAACCCTTTGGATAAAATTAGCTCAGCGCTACAAGGATAATCCTTGGTTTGGGGGGTATGATTTGATCAATGAACCTAATTGGAGGCTGGGGGATTCAGGGAATGAGAATGGCTGCGGAACAGAGAATAATGATGAACTCTGGGATTTGCATTTACGCTTAACCAAATCTATCAGGCAGATTGACCCAAATAACATAATCTACATTTCTGGTAACTGTTGGGGTAATAATTATAACAGTTTTGAAACCCACCCACTTAGTAGTTATGATGATAACACAGTGATAACCTTCCATAAATACTGGAACCAAAATGATCAAGAATCTATTCAGTGGGCCGTTGATATGCGCGAGCAGTATAACCGGCCTTTGTGGATGAGTGAGTCGGGTGAAAATTCAAATCAATGGTTTGCAGATGCAATTCACCTGTTCGAATCCAATAATATAGGATGGTCTTGGTGGCCGGTGAAGAAAAGTCGAACCAATAATATCTATAAAGTGACCACCCCTGAGTCCTATTATCAACTCCTGCAAGCATGGGAGAATGGAGAACCACTATCAGCTGATCAAACCTATTTTGCGGTGATGGAGTATTCCAAAGCTCATCGCCAGGAAAACACAACCGTTGCACCTGATGTGATTTATGCACTACTTAATAACGAAGATCCAACGGCTACAAAAGCCTACCGATTTCATCGGGTTAATGAATGGATACCCTTTGTTGATTATGACTTGGGTAGAGATGGCTACGCTTATGAGGATCGATTGTCTCAAAACATTCATGATGAGCAGGGGCAGTGGAAAGTATGGAATGAGGGACGGAAGTATCGAAACGATGGAGTAGATATCGGGGGCTCAGCTGGGGGGTATTATGTGAGTTGGACAGAGCCAGGAGAGTGGCTACAGTACACCATACAAGTGCCAGTAGCTAGAGAATTTAAACTCGAAATTGAGACCAAAGGAGCTGCGAGCATGTTGAGAATGGAAATTAATGATGAAATGAACAGTGCTGAGATTGCCATAAACACAGGCTCTGAAAATTCGCCCAGCGAGTGGGCAACCACTACCATAAATGGAATTGAATTATCTACTGGGGAGCATAAAATTCGATTTCATATCCAGATGGGTGCCCCAGATTTACGAGCCTTTCGATTAGTTAGCCACCTTAATTAAGCGACTTTTCAAAAGGTACTAACATCTCCCATTCTTCTATAGTAGCCATAGCTTTTTGATACTCCATAAGCATTTGCCAGTGACCATTTGACCGAGTGAGTAAAGCCTCAAGATAAATATAGACAATCTGAGATTTTTGACCCGAGTTTTGCCATTCGTACCGGAAAATACCTATAAAGTGAGCGGTTGAATCCCCTATTGATTGATCTGAAAAGCGAAACTTTACAGAGGCACTCATCTTACCAGTTTTGGTGTCTACAAAACCAGCTTCCCATCCATCAAGTGCACGCTGTATGGGTACGCTAGTTTTGTTCATTCCATTAACCAAGATTGCTTCTGGATGAAAAGATTTGACATAGGCTTCAAAATCACCTTCAGCCACTTGTCGCTCAGCCTCAAGCCAAAAGTTAATTAGTTCGTCTGTAGTAGGGTTCTGAGCCCAAAGATTACCAATCCCCAGAAATAGTAAGAATAATATTCTTAGCATTTTCTTTGCAAAATACTAAGTAGTACATAAAAAGCATCATCAAATATTATTCTCCTTCAAATTTACAAACTAAGCTAATTCTTGTGAGTCGCTAATCACTGATCCGCACAATAGAGTGACTTTCGGTGCAATTTTTTTACCATTAAGTATCTGTTTTATTTAGCATTTGCCAATAATACCTGTCATAAGGAAAAGAAAATTGCTTACAAACGATATCCTTTTAATGAATATGATAATGACTCCCGAATAAGTACTACCAATTAATAACTGCAACTTATAAGGCTGTAACTCCAATTCATTTTATAGAATGCGAAAGTTTATAAACCTTTTTGAAGGAACTCGAGATATCAATTATAAAACCGAGGTATTATCGGGTATAACGGTCGCCATGGTCTTAATACCAGAGGCGGTAGCTTTTGCGCTCATTGCGGGCTTTTCCCCTCTAACTGGATTCTATGCGGCATTTATGATGGGTTTGGCTACCTTGTTAACGGCAGTTCTGCATAACTTAGCGGTTGCAGTGCTTTTTGGGGTCATTATTACAGCTTTGGTATTTGCATGGGACAATGCAAAAAGAATTCGAGCCCGTAAGCATATATATGAAAATGGGGCCAAATATTATGAAATTTACGGCCTACTATTCTTTAGTTCGGTCACGGTTTTTAACGAAAAATTTGATGTACTTAACGACCCTGACGAAATAATTATCAATATTAAGGAGAGTATAGTGGTGGATATGTCCGCCATCGAAGCCTTAAATAAAATAACAGAACGCTATCTGAAGGTAGGAAAAAAAGTACATCATAAGCATTTAAACCCAGATTACAGAACCTTTTTAAAAAATGCGGGTAAAATCATTGATGTGAATGTGTTGGAAGATCTAACCTATCATCTTGTGGTGGACCGGGTGTAGGATTCAGCTCTACTTGATGTGGATGGTGGGAGAGGTATAGCCCATCTATCTCGAAACGCATCAACCCGTCCGTCTAATTCGTCGGAAACGACCATATCAATGACTTTTAGGCCGTTTTTAGCCATATTTAGGAAGGTGTCGTATCCGTCGTTGGGGAAGCCTTGCCGGGTGCGATGGATGTGAAAATTACGGGACAATGGTTGACCAAAAGCAGTTTCAATAGCCTCAGCACCCATCATAAATCCTATAAGACCTCCCCAGGTTGAAGTTGGATTATCAGAATCCCATCCGGCCAGACTTCCAATTTTTATAGTGTCTAAAAGATCACCTTCACCATAAAATAGACTTACTAAACTTGCAGCGAAATTTATACCAGCCGCAAAACATCCATTACAGTATAAATTTTTTGAGGTTATGTCATATCCATGTCTTTGTTCAATTTGGTAGGCTATATATATCGAATCTCGTGTAGCTTCCCATGGAATATTTAACTCATACAAGCTACGAATATAATCATACATCTTTGCAGGATATTCATCATCTGGTAAGTAATTACGAGCATATGATGAAATTGAATCAATTCGGTCATGTATACTTCTTTCTGGGTCTAATGATGCCAAGGAAAACATGGTTACATAAAATTGTGCAATATCTTCTGCTTCATTTCTAGCTACTGTCTGAATTGGTAAACTGGCTAGATCTCTTGCTAATTCAGGATTTCCTGGTGCAAAAAGTCCAAAAATCTCAGTTGTTAATTGCGCATCTATCATTTCATAATGTTCATTAAGCCTAGGATCACCTGTATCTGGGGGTAGATAATCCTCATTCATTAGATCCAATGCTTTTTGATTTGAAACCCATAGATAGTTTTCTTCTTCAATTGAAATATGCTCAAGCCAACCATCCCTAATTTGTTTTGGATTTAGTTTTGGTTGCTTGTTCTTTAAAATTAGATGTTGATACATGTATTCGATATCAGTGTCATCATCAGCCCCCCAAAGTTCACCTGGCGTCCTTAGCACAAAATCAATCGTGTTTGATATTTGACTTGGATTTTCACCATCCCAAATAGCTGGTTTATCCATTTGTCCCCAATCTTCTCTGGTATAAAAAGGAAGTGTTGAAATATCATCCGTATTACCAATTTTATCCATTTCAGTAACTAATCCAGTCCAATTAGCTATTGAAGTACCAAGCCAAAAACCTTCAAGTTGCTCTAAATAAGATATCCGATTTATGTAAAGCGAATCGTTGGAGTGAATATTAGATTCCTTCTTTTCATCAACAGCGCAGTTTATAAAAAAAGGTATGATTCCAACTAAAAGTAGTTTTATTAGAGTAGACATTTTCTTGATACTTATTCTATTTGATGAGTAGCATTTTTCTAGTTTTTTCAAAACCTGGGGTTGTCAGTTTGTAAAAATAAACCCCAGTTGCTAATAATTTTGCATTAAACTCAACAGTATGACTACCTGCTGGGTAATTATTATTGGCTAATTGAGCTACCTTTTGCCCAAGGCTTGAATAAATTTCAATTTTCACAAAAGTTGCTTGCGGTACTTCGAATTTAATCCAGGTACTTGGATTAAATGGATTTGGGTAATTTTGATAAAGATGATAAGTCTTAGGTAAATAAGAATTATTTATTTCATTGTAGATCAATACCCCATTTTCTATACTAGGCGAACCTTGTATATATTCTGAAGCTTGCCAAGATTCCGCTATGCTATTATCACTTTCAATATTAATTAATTCTAAGCTATATCCTTGCCCGTCCGCTTCTACTGGCCATGGAGCTTCATCGTCATAACTTACAGAATCAATAATTACGCCAAAATTATCAAAAATTCGCACCTCATCACTTCCGCCAGCTAAACCAAAATTCATCTCACCAAGTATATTTACGGAATGATTATACACTTCTTTGAATTTGACACTATCACGGACAATTAATGCATAATTACCGCTCTTTAAGACTGTACCATCTGAGAATAAAAATTCATGATCATCATCTTCATCTTTTAATATCCAGTCTGTTAAATCAACATCATTACTTTTATTATTATAGATTTCAACCCAATCACCTGAATCTATTTCATTGTCTGAATTATACATAATTTCTGTAATGACGATTTCATTTTCTGAAGAAGCTGGCGCAAAATTAGCCGCAATGTTAACACCGGCTGTTATGGTGATATTAGGATTGTTGGATATTATGTCACCTGTCCATCCCACAAATTCATAACCTTTTTGTGTTAAAGCTCTAACTGGGATGTTTACATCACTAAAATATTTACCAGTCCAAACTAAACCATTTGAATATTCTAAGGAGATATTTTCATCAATTAACAACCGATTTATGTAAACCACACCTCTATTTTTATCAGGTTGGCGAATCGTAACTTCACGCAATGGTCCAACACCAAGTTTGCCTCCTTCATTGATTGGTTGAGTGAATGCATTTTCAATGTATTGTGGCCTTTCATTCCCAAAATCCTTCATTAATGTTATTTGATCATACCAACCTTGCACTGATCCCCCGTAGGCACCACTTCTAGTTTCTGTACTCATATGACGAGGTATCTCTGATTCTATTAAGTTAGATAATGAATCAATAACCATACTTACATTATTAGGTTTGAAGTTTGTATTCATTAAATCAGCCATACGGTTGACAAATTTTACTTTAAATATTGGACTCTCGAACAATTGGCGTAACAATAATGTAGACCAAGGTGGGTTTGGCCAACCTGGCCCACTTGGGTCAAGAGCAAAGTTTAGAGTATTATGCCAAACATTACCACCATATCTTAGGTTAAAGCCAAAATCAGTATCATATAAAATCCATCTCCACTTGCCTTCTTGCTTTCGACTTCTCCAAATCTTAGTATTATTACCAGGCCAGTCAGTATTTGCATAATATATTTGGGCAAGATGATAGTCTATGTAGTTATCTATATCTAACATAGTCTCAACTTCCTCATATAATTGATCAAAAATGAGCGGTTTAGTCGCAGCATAACTAACGAGTTCATCATACTTTTCAATTGAACCGTGTACAGCTCGGAAATTGTCTACACCACCACCATTACCTATCAAATCTATATAGTCAGAATCTGCGTTTGAATTAGACTCAACATAATGTTCATTCAATTTTTCTCGAATATTATGTATACCCCAATATTCACCATTTAAATATACTATTGATGGTTGGAAGGCATTATTATCTACTTCTGTATTATTTACTAAAGTACTCATAAGGCCGTCCCGGAACATTGAATGACCTTGTGAAGTAAAATCATTTCCAGAATTTCTAAGTACAATAGATTCAAATTTTGAAATATCTTTACTTTCAAAAAGTTTAAGATCTATTTCGCCTAAACCATAATCAGATCGAAAGAAAATAGCTAATGATTTCATAGGATTTAATCTACTCCAACCTCCCATTATTTTTGCACCAGCACCAGTACTAATTTGTTTTACTCCTTCTTCGTCATAATATTCAAAACCAATTGGTATTTCCCAGTCTTGGTTCCAATTTGCTTTTTCGTGCCCATTTCCACCGATACCATTAGTACCAACTACATAGATGCCTTCTGCGTCACTCCAAAGATTCCTTGGATGTGTGGATATAGAAATAACAGGCAGATTATGTTTTTGTTGAATAAAATATGTCTCAGTTAGTATTGGACTTGGCAGAGCATTTTTATCTATTGCGCGTAGTCTTATGATACCAGTTCGAAAAAAGTCTATTTGATTCCCATTTAGTAATGATGATTCGCTTGTTGGTACACTCCCGTCTGTAGTGTAATAGACTGGTGGTATTTCATCATTTTCATCAATCCTCAAAGAAATAAAATCATCATAAAATCCACCATAATAATTTAAATCGGGTATTTTCAATCGTTTATTATACCCAGTGGTTCCATTTTCAGTACCAGGTGTAGGATCATTGAAAATACCGTACTCAACAGAATCTGGGTTATTAATCAGGCCATACGATTCATCTGAAATTAATTCTGGATATTTTAAACTATCTATTACGATAGAATTTGCATCACTAATATATATTGTTTCACCCTTATTACTAAGCTTGAAATTAGTATGTATTTTTCTTTCTCTTGTATCAGCAATTTCAAGTATCTCATTTGTTCCATTTGAATTATTTATTTCAGTTTTAAAACCTAAGCTTAGAAATGGATATGCTGTTAAATCTGAACTACCAGTATTAAAATTATGTACTTGAAGCGCCAAAACATTTTCCCCTGCTTCAAGAAGTGAAATGTATTCTGTGATGTCTTTTTCCCATGGATATTGGCCAGTAGGTATTCTTGGTTCAGTATAAGAGTTTGCTTGGTGATCATGTGCTAGAGGAGCTTCTCCAGTTATATTTTCTCGAGCTATCTCAGTTCCATTTAAATAAGCCACAAAGCCATCGTCATAGTCCATATGAAATAGCATATTCTCAATTGATTCCGGATTATCGACTTGAAAATATGATCTTGCAAATATCGATTGAGTACCAGTGCTGACAACGGTTTCATCATCTTCATCTCCATATCCAATTCCATATTGGCCGCTATTCCAATTTTGATCATCAAAATCCTTTTCTATCCACTTGTTATCTACTTGACTAGATGGTACTATATATTTTGCAGGTTGTCCGTTTCCTACTAGTGTTTCCCAATAAGTAATTTTAGATACATAGTCTTTATCTGACGCAAATAGAACCAAGAAAGTATTAGGGGCTAAATATATATTTTGTAAAGTGAATTTGTCTAGTTCAGTCGAATCGTCGCTGATAGTATAACCCGAAAGGTTTATACTATCAGCAGTTTGATTGTAGAGTTCAATCCAATCTGAATAGTCACCATCATTATCTTGTAGAGTGTTTTTATTGTTCGAACTTATTTCATTGATTATTACCTGTGCAGTGCCTAATTGTATGAATATTAGGTTTATAAATGCAAAAAGAATGCTTCTTACTAGTATGTAATTCATTGATTTAAAGGATGATGTTATGTACTTCTCTCACTTTATATAAATAATATAAGTTATAGAAATAGAAAAAGCCCTATCCTTCATGGATTAGGGCTTAGAAAAAAAGTGAAAATGCTAAGTGGTAATTATCCAGCTAAGTTTTTTAGTGCTTCTGCAAGAGCAGATACTTTAGTAGGGTTTGCAGAATTAGCAGCCTTAGCAGATACATTCATGGATAGCTCTTCGAGCATACTCGCTTGTTTTTTCTCATTAGCCATTTCTGCACGAGCAATAGATTGGCGAATGTCCATAATTTCAGTGTCGCTTAGTTCCCCATCACGATCTAATTGATCAACATAGGCTTTGGCAAGGTGAAAAGTTGCTGGCCAGTATATTTTAGGCTGACCTTGCGCGTTGAGGTATTCCCACTGAACGGTATTAGCAGCCGCAATTTCGTTTTCCGTCATAAATGGGCTAGGAGTAAGTTTAAACAGATCTAACCCACGAGCAATTTCAGAGTTCACAATAACTCCATTATACCAATAAACACTCCAGCTACCACCCATTGACATACTTTCTCCGTTAGTAGGACCATAATCGTGGAAAGCTATTTCAACTGGGTTAGATGGATCAGTAAAATCAAAAATAGAAATACCACCCTGATACCATGATTGTACCATAATATCACGTCCTGGGACAGGTATTAAAGAACCATTATGAGCAACACAGTTTTCGTTTACTGTTTGCGGTGCAGGCATTTTATAGTAGTCTTTAAAAACCATTTTTCCATCTTTTATAGAAAATATGGCATTTGCTCCCCATTCCATTGGATCAGTGTCTCTACACTTAGGTCCACCACCACCTCCCCATTCGTCAGTGAAGATTACAGTGTTACCATCATTGCTGAATGTAGCCGAATGCCAATATGCAAAGTTCGAATCGGCCACTGCGTCGATTCGAACAGGATTTGCAGGATCTGTTATATCTAGCAATAAACCGTAACCCTCACATGCACCTCCGGCTAAACCTAATTCAGGATATAAAGTAATATCATGACATTGATCAGGTCCTCTTCTTGCAGTAACGTCATCATTACCACCACCAAACATTGCGTCTACCATTGTTTGAATATTGTTACGTAAAGTAGAAGAGTCATCGGCTGTAGGTGCACCCTCACCGCCACGTTGTTGGACAATACTCTCAAGTAGTCCTTGTACATAGCGACCAGGTAAGACACGCTCAGTTCCACCAAGAACCACAGTATAAGCGCCAGCGGCTTTAGCTGCTTCCATTGCTGCTACATCAGCTGGAGCTAAACCATGAGTTGGAGGAGCCTGCAGATCATCAAAGATACGAGGTGAACTAACAATAGCAGCATCTTCTGGGCTATTTAGTGGGACTTTTATAACTTCAATGCGGAATAAAGCCGAATTAGCATCTTCTTCTGGTTGAAGGTCTGAACATCCTGCTAATTCCTCATCTGAGCGCACAACATATGATCCAGAAACATAAACATAGATATTTTCATCGTCGTTAGGGTCTTTTAATACAGAGTGTGTATGGGAACCGCGACATGTTTGTACATTGGCGATATACTCAGGATTTTGGATATCTGTGATATCAAAAATACGGATTCCACGAAGGCGGTCTGCGCTCACAGCTTCTTGAACACCTTCTGATCCACAGTCGATGCGACCCCCTAACCCTTCACCAGATACAAAAAGAAGGTTTCCATATACTGAAACATCGCTTTGTGATGCTGGACATTCGTAATCATTAATTAAGACAGGATTTGTAGGATCGCTTATATCCCATACAATAATTCCATTATAATTTCCTTGAAAAGCATGATTTCCCTGAAAAGCTAGGTCAGAGTTTGTTTTTCCTATAAATTTCTCAGGTGGAGGAGTTTGTGAGAGTACTTCGAGATTCCATACAGCTTCCTCGGCATCAAATAGACCTGCATCCAAGCCAATACGAGGGTCGGGAGTAGGTACCACTGCTTCTGTAAGTGGAGCTACTTCTGGTGCATTGATAGTAACCATGGCAGTTTCTTGAGAAGAGCTACAACTCATAAAAGTAGCAACTGCTATAAAAGAAATCCATAGTGTTGAACTAACACGAGTTTTATTCATAAATAGTGTCATTTATTTGTGATTTATTGTTGTTGTTTAAAACGTTCATTATTTGAAAAAGTTACAAACGAATGAGTTAGGATAATTGTTTGTAAGTCTGCATAATTGCTGGAGCACTTAAAATAAAAGATTAACTATGTGATATTATTATCTACTTATCGTTTAGTCATTTAATCCAACAACCTCCATGAGCATGAGACGCATGCGTTCAATTTCCGTTTTTTGATCCACATTTATCTCACCAGCAAGCTCACCAATTTGTAGTTCCTGAGCAGCACCGTCGGTTTCAACCAAATCTTTTACCATGATAATAGCCCCGGTATGATGTTGAATCATATAGGTTAAAAATAGACGGTCGAACTCTGTTCCTTTTGCTAGAGCTAATTCCTCGAGTTGTCTTTGGGTTAACATACCAGGCATACCGGAATGATCGTCCATAACTGAATGATCCATACCTTCTTGGCTCATTTCATTGTCGCCTTGCTCCATTGTATTGTGTGCCATGGTGCCGTGATCCATACCTTCGTGGTTCATTTCGTTTCCATTCATCATTTGATAGTGATTATTATCCATGTAGCTGCCGTGTTTATTAAAATGCTTAACGGCATGCGCTACCTGAGCCGAATCAAATACCAAAGAAGGTTTGTTACCTGGTTCAATAATAAGTTGAAGCCCATCTACGGTTACCTGAGGCACAATTTGGTTTCGGTCGTGTAACCAGCGTTGCATTATACCAATTTCATCTTTTTGGGCATTTATAATTCGTTTTGTCAAAGTGACAACAGAAGGGCTAGCGTTGTTTACACTAGCCATACTTGACATGATAAGGGCTTGAGCATGATGACCGATCATGCCCGCCATAAAGTCAACATCTGGCTGAGTGAATTGCATTTTAGCACTATCCTGGCGAGCCCAAAATATTTCACTAAGATCAGTTCTATTCATTCTTTTGTCCACTAACTTAGAGGTAATATCGCTAGATTCAACCATTGAAGTCTCAGAATTTAGATCGTTATTCTGCATGTTGTTTGTGGTAGAGCAAGCCATAATACCGATTGAAAACAGCATGGCAACAGGAAGGGAATGAGTTCGCATTTATATACAGGAATTGATTGTAATAGTAAAAAATTGTGATTTATCGACAGTATGAACCCTATAAAGATAAAAGATGTAAGTGAAAAAGCCTTGTAAAAAAAATCTAAGTCTATAAATCGTCATAAAGAGCTACCATCAAAATCAGCCAATAGTATTTTTTAAGAGGATGGGATTCACCCGTATTTCTATAGACTGACGAAAAAATCAGGAATCAAAATTAAAAATATGGAATACGTTTACTATTTATACATACTAATCTATAAATAGTAAACAATTTAATTATAAAACTAATAGGAAAAATTTTTGATAAATAATAAAATTTAAATATATTAATATTTCAGTTAAACATAATGTAATACTATAATATCACCAATTATATGGAAATAAAATTAGTAAAACGATCAGTTGTAAAATCCTCTAAAAAACGTTCTTCTAAGTTCAAACCATTATTAGAAGCTATTGAAAAGTTAAAGCCAAGAGGACAGGCTATTGAAGTGCCTTACAACAATGATAAGTCTGTAAATTCAATGAGAACGGCTGTATATCAATTTTGCCGTCAAAAAGAATACACAGTAAAAAGTCGTAGAGATTCAACCAACAAAAAAATCTATTTTTATAGAGATAAATAGGTCATAAAATCGTACTCCATTGAATGTATTTGTTACGAATATCTTCAATATTTTTTTCTAGAGTAGTTTCGTTCCATTGGTCTGTTGATATCGAAGGATATATATGAGCGGTAATTTTACCTGCTTTTGTAAGTAGTGATCTACCTTTGCTTAATTTGGTCGTTCCTTCAAAGTAAACAGGCACGATAGGATAGCTTAAGTCCAGAGCCATGCGAAAGGCCCCTTTCTTGAAAAGGCCAACAGGCATTTCGTGTTTTCTTGTTCCTTCTGGTGCAATTAAAATGGAGCGGCGATATCGGTGTACTCTCGCATAATTATTTTGAAGGGTTTGAATGGCTTTTTCACGATTCCCTCGTTTAATAAATATCTGCCCAGTTAACCGCCCCAACAGAAAAAAGAACGGGAAATATTGCATTTCCCATTTTGCAACAAAGCGAACTCGTTTAATACCTAGTGCAAGAATAGTTAATATATCTAAAGTACTAGTATGGTTGACTATGTATATAGCAGGCGTATGAACAGTGCCTGTTAAGATCGAATCATCTTCTAGTTTCGTTTGGTGATATTCGGTGAGAAAAGTAATACCCAGCACCCAAAGCACGATTCTTGATAGTAAAGGTGCAACTTTTTCCAAAATCCAGTCAGTCAGTTTTCCTAAACTGATCACGACAAGTACACTGACGATGGGAATGAGCAACGAAAAAAGGCCAATAAAGAGCAGAATACCTAGAATACTTCTAAGGTAATCGATAAAGGTTAAATTTTTGGTCATAAGATTTTTCAACTAATGGCGACTAAGAGCAACTTAGGCCGAAAAGCATCTTCTAGGTGTACTAATCTATTGTATCGAGGATAATACTCAATTAAATCGAACCTCACCTTTCTGTCCCAAAACTTTTTTCCTCTAGCCCATCACTCATAAGCCATAGCTATCCTATAAAATTAATCCGACTGTAAATGCTCTCTTAATCTGCCAAATTGATTGCTGCGCCTCATTTTAACTTCAACCACCACTAAAAGTCCATTCAAGTCAACAATAAAGTCTATTTCATACTTTTTGACCCATAGATTCTGTTCTAAAATGACCGCACCCAAGCCCTCAAAATAGCGACATACTATCTGCTCTGCCTGACGGCCAAATTCCATTGTAGTCATTTTTTTGGTATTCATCAAGCCGTATGCAACCCCTTATTTAGTTCAATCCTGAGTATCTATTTACTTGGTGTATTTCAATTCTTCGGTCTCACCTAAACCTTATTTGCCCATGCCTGTTTCTCACAAGAGACCACAAATAGGAAAGCCTTACTTTTTTTCTTCAAAGGAGGGGGAAAGCAGCTCGCTAAGGCGTTCTTTTGCCTCCACAAAGCGAACCAATTGTTTTAGTAGGGTCAAGTTCTTTTTAGTGAGAAACGGAAGTAAGGCATCGGTAAACCGTTCAAACATGACTAAAAAGTCATTATAATTTTGAATCCGCTCCTTAAATTCTTGACTTGCAGGATCTAATCCATCACTCTGCGTTGTATCTCCTTCCAACAATGCAACGCATTCTTCCAGTCGAGCTCTTATCGGCGCAATTTCTCGTTGTTGGCGCTCGCGAATGATGGTGTTAACAATCTTCCAAACGTCGGTTTCTGCTGAAAAATAATCCTTACGGTCACCCTCGAAATGCACTTTATAAATGAGCTCCCAATCCAACAATCTTCGTAAATTCATGTTGGCATTTCCCCGGCTAATATCCAAAATAGACATGATTTCATCGGTATGCAGAGCTTCACTTTCGGCGTACAACAATGCGTGAATCTGTGACATAGTTTTATTGATCCCCCAGGAAGACGCCATGTCCCCCCAAAGCTGAACAAACTCATCGCGTGCGGCCAAATAGGATGTAGAATGCTCTGACATAATTACTAAGACCTATTGCCTTGGGTTAATATATACGCCAACGGATTCATTACTTTGAGCTAGATTTGGCGTTAGTATCAGCAGTGGATGATTCACCAGACGTTGCGCTACCACTGCTCGCTTGTCCCAGTGATTCGGATATTTCATTACTAGAGCTGTTGTTCGTTGTTGGAGCGGCAGAATCAGCCGGATTTGTGCTTTTGTTCTTGTAATCGGTTACATACCAACCATCGCCCTTGTACACAACTCCACCACCGCCTGTTATTACCCGTTTAACAGCTTGTCCAGTGGTAGGGCAGGTGGTTAAGGCGTCAGCACTAATTTTTTGTTGAAGGTCGAAGGTGGTTCCATCTTCCCGTTTATAGGTATAGGTAGGCATAATGCGTAAACAAAAAGAATTAGAGTTGAAGTTCTAGGGTTTGTTCCACTCCATCCCGAATAATGGTGATGGTGGTTTTTTGGCCTACTTCTAGGGTGTTTAGGGCACCCATATAGCCATAAATATCTTTGAGTGGAGTATCGCCTAAGGTAACGATAATGTCCCCGCTTTGTAGCCCAGCATTTTGGGCTGGTTGCCCAGGATTAGTTCCCGTAATCTGCATTCCCTCTCCTTCAAACCCATAATCAGGTAAAACACCTAATGTAGGACCGTTTAAGGTCATGCTTTGGCGCTGTTCTCCTGGGGCTTCAACAAAAGGTAGCTCATCTTTGGAAACCGAGCCAAGGGCAATGACCATTCTTGCAACATGGTCTACGACCAATTCCTGCCCTTCTACTTCGATGTATGCTAGATCATCAGAAGGGCGATGATAATCTGAATGGGTATCGGTAAAATAGTGGAGTACTGGAATGTTTTTGTAATAGAAACTGGTATGGTCACTGGCTCCCGTACCACCTTCAACCAGGTTTATACTCAGTGAATCTTCATTAACAGACATAGCTAATTCTGACCATTTAGGAGTGGTACCAACACCAAATATAAGTAGGTTTTTATCGCTCATTCGCCCAATCATATCCAAATTGATCATCGCTTTAGCTTGAGATAAATCAATGGTTGGTTCTTCAACATAATGAGCTGAGCCTAGGAGTCCCATTTCTTCTCCGGAAAAAGCCAACAGGAGAATATTATCAAGCGGTGCATTTTCAGAAAAATAATGAGCCAGTTCTAACAAACCCGCAGTACCCGAGGCATTATCGTCTGCCCCATTATGTATTCGAGGGGTATCACCTCGGTACAACGATCCAAAAGAGCCATAGCCCAAATGGTCATAATGGGCCCCAATAACGACATACTCATTCGTGTTTGAACGGCCTGGAATCCAACCCACCACGTTGTTGGCAACTCTACGTTCACCTTCGGCGGCGTCGGTGGCGTGAGGATTGGTTAAGCGTGCGGTGTTGATAGTGAAGGCCTGCAAAAAAGTACCATCATCTCCCTTAGGTTGCACTCCAAACTCCTCAAATTTCTGGATGATGTAGTTTGATGCCAACGCTTCGAATTCAGTGCCTGACTTACGTCCTTGCAAAGAATCCGAGGCTAAGAACTCAATGTGAGAATATATATCGCTAGCGCCAATCTCTGGACTAAAAGTATTAGAGCCCGAAGTACTATCCGAGTCGCTGGGACTGCACTGCAACCAAGTCAGGCTACTTAGTAGAAATACATGAAAGTAGGTATACGGTTTATTAAACATAGGTTTATTGAACATATAACTATTAGATATATAAAAAAGCATAAATGAACTGTTAGCGAATTATAAAAATACAACAATACTCATCTAAAAAACATTCTACTTGCTACTGGTGAATAAAAGACTGTATTTTTAAATGCGGTTAGGGGTGTCCAACTGAGTGAGTTCAGTTACACCATATTAAATGGCATAACACAGGCTTACAAACTTGGACTGAGATCATACCCTTGAACCTGAACCGGATCATACCGGCGGAGGAAAACCTGTTCACATCTTGACTTGTTAACCTCCTCCTTAATCAACAATTAATGGAGGAATCATGTATTCTATTCTATCAAAAAGAATAATAGATTCGGCATCTAAACGCATTAGAAGCCTAAGAAGATCTATTATTTTACTCATCACAATCTTAGTCCCAGTATCTACTTGGGCACAAATAAAATCTGCTGGATCTGCACAAAATGCGATTGAATTAAGCGGAATGATACTAGATTTAAACCAGGGTGATGCACTCATTGGGGTAAATATTTGGATAAGTCCAAAAGGAGAACCTGAAAAAGTACTTCAAGGATTTAGCGCCGATGCCAACGGGCGATTTCGAGGTATTTGGTCAGAAGCTTTTACTGAGGGCTACGCTGATCTGGACCTAAACGTTAGCTATGTAGGCTATACCTCATTACACTTTCCATTGGAAACAGCTCTTCAAGAAATGGAAAAGGCCAAAGCAGCGGCGGGAGATCAACTTTGGGTCATTCGTTTGCAGGCAGATAATGAACTGGAAGCTCTACTTATTAAGGGTGTTCGGGCAAAAAGCTCCGATCCAGTTAGTCAAACAACCTTATCACCGGTGCAACTTAAGCAAAGTTATCGAGGACAACAGCCTATTTTTTTATTGGAAGGCCTTAGTCCGTCGGTGATTTCGTTTAGCGAATCTGGCACCCACATGGGTAATTATGGGGGTATGCGCCTGAGAGGGATTGCCCAGGAACGCATCAACATGACCTTAAACGGAATTCCCCTTAACGACATGATAGATCATGGCGTATTTTTCTCTAATTTTACCGACTTGGGAGCTAATTTTGAATCGGTACAAATTCAGCGAGGGGTGGGTATCGCACCCAATGGGGTAGCTTCCTACGCCGGAAGTGTGAACTTTGAAACGGTTCGACTCCAAGACAGAGAACGCGGTAGCGAAATGAACGTAGGTGTAGGGGCCTTCAATACCTACCGGCTTTCGGGGAGTGTTTCTTCTGGGCTCATTGATGATCGGTGGTCGCTATATGGAAGTTATAGCTCTCTACAATCCGATGGATTTCGGGATTACACCGCTACCATCGCTTACTCTTTTTTCTTTTCTGGGGCCTATATTGGAGATCGTCATTTGTTCAAATGGAATGCCTTTGACGCCCATTCAGAGAATGGACTTGGTTATTTAGTTGCCACTAGACCTCAAATGGAGGCCGACCCTCGCATCAACTTGTTAGACCCTAACGATAAAGATGATTTTGGGCAACGATTAGTGCAGTTTCAACACAGTATGACTATTGACCAGAGCAGTTCGCTTCAATCTTCGTTGTATTATGGGGGTGCGGGTGGAGATTTCTTTTATACCTATGATGACGGAACTGGGAGCCTTGCTCAGATTAATTATCCACTGTACAATAATCATTACGGGTTTATGAGCACCTATTTTTATGAGCAGGAGCAATGGAGTCTTAGTACGGGAGTGCATGCTTATCGTTTTAATCGAATCAATGAGGAATCGGTTACTCCTAATTTTGAGCAGGCCTATTACAATGAACAATCGTATAAAGAAGAGCTCAGTTGGTTTGGTCGTGCGCAGTGGCTGGCAGATAAACTTCAAGTTCAAGCCGACCTGCAAATTCGAAGTATGCGTTTGACGGTAGAACCTGATTATGAGTTTATAGGTAGACCCTCGGAGGGAGATTTACTCTATGATTGGACCTTCATTAACCCTCGGGTTGGAATAACTTTTGTACATTCTCCCTCTCTCAGTAGCTTTGCTTCTCTGGGTCGCATGGGTCGTGAGCCAACTAAAGTAGACATATTTGGTGGATTTAGCCTTGTTCAGGAGAACTTTGAATCGGCGGTAAACACTAGTTTTGGACCAGAATTTGTGAACAACATAGAAGCCGGTCTTCGTTGGAACCGGAGCAAAATGGCCGTGTCAGGGAATCTATTTTATATGGATTTTGTGGATGAAATCGCTCCTATTGGTCAGGTACTCGCATTTGGTGTCCAAAAACGTGAAAACATAGCTTCAAGTGCTCGCTATGGGGCAGAGCTTGAATGGAATACTCTGTTGGTTTCGTCCTTATTGCCTGTAGGATCCTCTTCACGAAGTAGCAGCCTAAGTTGGGAAGGGAGTTTGGCTTGGATGCAGAGTCAGATAGATGCTTTCAGCACACCCGATGGGCAAAGCTATATAGATCGAGAAGCGATTCTTAGTCCTAATTGGATCATCAATCAAGCGTTGGTGCTGGATGCATTAACCCGATGGGGGATTCGTTTGGAAGGGCGATATGTGAGTGAATCTTTTATGGAGCTTACCAATAACCCAAGCTTCGTGGTACCAGCCTACACCTTGCTAAACGCGCAAATTAGCTGGAAGGGTTCACGATTTGACCTTCGAATGGATTTCAATAATCTGCTCGACGTACAGTACTATTCTACAGGGAGTCCGGTTGATGTCGATTTTAACGGGAGTATGGATGAGCCAGGATTTTTAGCTAATGCGGGGCGAAATCTTATGTTGAGTACCCGTTTCCTCTTTTAATTTTTTGAGCTAAATAACAGTAGCTAAATAAGCAGAATCTAAATAAAAAGAGACCAACTAAAGACGTTGCGGTATGTTCTGCATGCTGTACTCACCGGACAAGTAGCATGGAGCGATGTTGAAGTTCCGTGCTACCTGTTTCCTGATCTCTTTGGCCATAGATGGCGGCTCGAAGAAAATATAGTCCACTTGCTAAATCTTCTCCATGGAATGTTTCAGAGTGAAGTCCAGGCCCAAAGTACTTATTGGGCCATTCACGAACCTTTTGACCTTGTGCGTTGTAGACGCTAAGCTCTACCCAACTGGCTTTTGTTAGCCGAAATTGGATTTGAGTGCTTGGATTAAAGGGATTTGGATAATTTGGGAGTAATTCCAGTGTCGAAGGGGTATCTGAAGATGCTTCGCCGTCTTGCAGTTCACTATTCACCGCTTGGGCATTAATTGAGCCTGGGGTTGGATACTGTAAATAATCAAAAGAACCTTCCTGGTCGGGAGATCGCCCGAAACTTTGATCATTACCCAAGGCAGGGAATCGTACCGAATCCACTGGTGCCCAGTTTAAAACATCTTTATAGAATAAACCCAATTCTTCTCCATTTTTACTCAGGGCAAAATTTGTGTGCAAGCTACCTTCTTCATCGTCATTATCGGTCCAAATAAGCAGGTATTCGCCTGCTTGTAGTTGGGTATCGGGCAATGCCCATTTTCCAGGATTACTCAGGTCATCCGTTAGATAATAACCGTTTAGTTGTAACTCTGATGAGCCTGGATTATATAGCTCCACCCAGTCTTCAAAAGCACCAAATGGATCCTGTAAGGTGGTCTCATTATCGGCCATTAGTTCATTTATAAGTAGCTTTTCACTGGTTCGTTGCACGGCAAGGGTTCGGTAGTTTTCCGTAGCACGTGGGAAGCGCTTAACGCCCCCATCAATTGAACGTGCGTGCAGGGCATAACGCAGTTCATTCCCCACCCATGGGATGATTAGGGATAGCTCGGCCCATTGAGGATCTGCGTATGACATCTGATCTTGAGTGGCTGTAAGTTCAGCAGGTCGTTGTAAGGCTTTTGTTAATGGAATAAATATTGAATAATTCCCCAGATTAACTTCTAAATTTATTTCTTTTGGATCGTCGTCCATCCATTCCACAGCTATCTCGAAAGCTAGACTGTCGCTACTAAACGACTGTACCTGACTCCATTCTTTACGGATAATGGGGAGGATTTGAGTTTCTGAATTCTGGGTTTTGGTATGTTCGAATCGGGTTTGGATGTAGGGTTTTAACCCGTAGGCTACATGTCCGCCTAGCGCTTGATCCAGTGAGAGTAGAAAGCTTTCCGGGGAAAAACCCCAGTCATAGCTGCGGTACACATCATCCCGAGCGGATTGCAGCATTAACGAAGCAAAGCAGTCGATTTCGGGGAATAAACTATCGGGCTGAAAGGGCCCTTCAACTAATTCCCGCAAATAATAATCTAGGCGTTGGCGGTACTCTGGAACGCCGATGAGGCGATCGGTGAGTGGTCGGGACTCGGTAGGATGTCCCCAGTTTTCCCATGAGCGTCGCCCCCAATCCGGGCCTATAAAGTCGATGCCAAAGGTATTATCGTAGTCATAGGGAATGAATTCAAAGCGGTTGGTCGTAGGGTTATGGTAGAGATAGAAATTATTTTTGTTATACCAGTAATTGTCCCAGTTTCCTGTGACAATATCTACCGCCATCCATCGCAGGGTGTTATCTACGTTGAGAATGGCTTCTAATTCTTCGGGTAAATTGGAATCCGGAGTATTTTCTAACATATTGATTAATGTTGCAAGATCGCTATAGTTATCTTCCTCAGTGTTGGTTTTTAATTCATAAGTGCGTCTGTTGGTCCAACTAGGGCTGAACTTGTACGCATCGGGATTGGAACCGCGATAGTTTAGGTCGGCAGGATATAAATTTTTGTATAGATTTCCCGCATCACTGCCAAAGCGGTGCTGCACGAATTCATCGTCTATATGCTCTACGTTAATATATAGACCTTTGTATTCCTGGTTAATGTACAATTGAACTGGGTTAGCTGATGGAGCGGGTAGATCCACTTTTCGTAACAAGTCCCAGCTTAGCAACGCACGCATCATTGTGGGATCGTTATGCTCTCCATTCAGATTCATTTTATCCAAACCCCGGTATTGACGTCCGGCTTGGAAGGTATTAAAAGAAACTTTGAACGATTTTTTGGCGGAATTACGGGAGGTATTACCTCGAAGCCGAAAGCCTATTTGTTCTACAGTATCTATGCTTACAACCTGACTGTCGATATTTCGGTAGGTGTAGATAAAAGTAGCGGGGAATTCATAGTCACTTAGTTGATTTCCATCCTGCAGAATAATGTCCAATGAATCTTGATCAATTACGACATCTATGCGATCTAAGGTCTCACTAGAAAAAGGGTATCGGGTATCTTGGCCCGGTGCCCACTGTGCGGATAGTATAGTGTTGCTCAAGAGTAAAAGCAGTCCAAAGTACCCGGAAAAAACGAAGATGAACGATTTTTTGAGAGAGTTCATACGGAACATTAGTGGACTAAAATATAACATATTTGAAGGATGTAGGCATAAAAAAAGCAGACCCATAGGCCTGCTTAAAGATACAAAAAAGGAACGTAGTCTAACTCCTATTTTCAGAGGGGGTGCAGCTTATTCAATCGTAATTGGAATAGCTGTTAACGTTGTTCCCCAGTGTAGGTTTAAATGGGCTTTGGTTTCGCTAAGTGTATCAAAATAAATAGCGAACCATTCCATTGGAGCTGCCTCGGTCGTGGTAACCGCCGCTGGTACACGAATTACGTCTTCGGCTATATCGTAGGAGGTTCCCCAACTTAGTTTTTTGTTGAGAATAATGGTCCAATTATCACCAGGAATGGTGTAAAGAGAATAAGTGCCGGCTTCTACCATTTCGCCACCAAACATAACGTCTGTAGAAAAAGTAATAGCAGCTGATTCATTCGCACCAGTTCTCCATATTTGGCCAGCAGGAGCTAGACTTTTTAAGCTGCGTCCTTTTAGTCCTGGACGTCCGTAGGTAACATTCACTTTAGTAGCGCCAATATTTTGACTAACTGCTGCATTAGGGCTTACACGAACTCCTCCTTCTGCTCTTTCCTGTGCAAAAGCAATTGTTGAACTAAAAGTGAGTAGCACCGCAAGTGCGAATACTGAAAATAAGGATGTAATGATTTTTTTCATGGTATGTATTATAAAAAGTTATGAGTTTATGTGTATTGATATAATCTCTTGACCCTATTATGAATTGTTTTCTTTCAGCAAGTGAGCAAATTCTTTTTTGAATTTTTGAACTTTAGGAGCAATTACAAACGAACAGTACCCTGCGGTAGGATTATTCTCGAAATAGTCCTGATGGTAATTTTCTGCTATAAAATAGTTTGTCAATGGTTCTATGGTAGTTACGATGGGATCGTCCCATAAATCAGTCGTATCAACCGCTTTTTTTGAAGCTTCTGCAATGGCTTTTTGTTCATCATTATGGTAGTAGATAACACTTCGGTATTGCGTCCCTACATCATTTCCTTGCCGGTTCAATGTGGTAGGATTGTGAGTATGCCACAGAACCTGCAATAAATCCTTATAGCTGATCACTTTCGGATCGAAATGAATACGTGCAACTTCAGCATGCCCGGTTCGTTCTGTGGTTACTTCTTTGTAGGTCGGGTTTTCTACATGCCCACCTGAATATCCTGACTCAACATGATGGATGCCTTCCATCAGTTCATAAATGGCTTCAACGCACCAAAAACATCCGGCGCCAAAGGTAGCCATTTCTAAAGAATCGGGTATAGAAATCGTACTCATAAGGGTATTATTATCTAAATTATTGGTTGCAATAGGTCCGTTATTGGTCTTGTTATGGAGACTGTTAGCCGGTATGGTAGTGGATGATCCAGCTAGACTTAAACCGATACCACCAAGTAACACCGTAATTCCAACAAGCCAAGAAATATACGTTTTAGCAATCATTATTTTATGAATCTTGTTAGATTTAGTAATGAATTTCCTAGTATTTAGTGTTGGATTCTTTAACCTCTGATAAGCTTAAATTAATCAGAAAGTCTGCCAACATGTAACAACTAAGTAAAGGCATTTTTACCTAAATAACGTTCCTTTTAACTGGTTCGTGGTGGAATTATCTAGCCCGAGGGGCAATGAAGCTCACAGTGAGTGGATTTATTCCGTGTACTTTACGTTCTTTTTAAGTAGTGAAGTAGCGGGATATAATCAAAAGCCATCTGGATAAGAAAATAAATAGCCTTTGGATAGGTTTAGTACTATTCCTTATCGGTAATATAATCAAACATATTTGATTCAACTGGTTGATCTAATTTAAATACCATTTTTACAATTGATACAGTTTTTTCCTTTCCTATTGTTGTTTCTATGAACAAATCTTTAATAGGTCCTACATCATCCATAAAATAAAAAAGCTAAATATTTGTAATTATGTTACTTAGCTTAATTATTAAGTGCTCACGAATGGAGTCGAACCATCACGGCCGTTAAGCCACACGCCCCTCAAGCGTGCGCGTCTACCAATTCCGCCACGTGAGCTAAATAGGGCTACAAATATACTGCTTTCTTAGCAGAAACCGCAAAGATACTTCGGTAAATGCGAATACTATCTAGTACGCTTAGACCGGATCTCTTTACGCATAGCCTCACGCTGTTCTAAATAACCACGATATTGCACATCACTTAATACGTCGAACATCATGAGCATTCGATCTTTTTGGAATTCGCTCATCATTGCTCTATTTACTTCTATAAAGTCCTTCTCAAGATTTTCACGTTCGTTTTTCAACGCCTTTTGCATAGCCTCACGAACTTCTCTTGACGGCTTTGCTTCAGGGTTTTCTTGGTGAATTTTCCGCATAGATTCTCTCCGAAGATTCATTTCTTCCCGCTTGACTTGCACCTCTTTTTCAAATTCTAAACGGGCCTTTCTATACTTTACAACTAATCCAGCTTGGGTAGCGGTTAGTACTTCTACCTGTTCTTTGGTTAGCTTAAATTGTTCGGCCATGAGCTCTGTTTCAAGCTCCATAAATTTTTCTAGTCTTGGTAAGCTCGAATCATCCTTTCTATTTCCTTAATGGTTTTGCATCCCTCGTTGATTTTGGATAGATCGCCCTGACTGCTGACCACGCTTATGAACCATTTCTTCAGTTTCATGTTGGTATGTACGTGAGTTTTTTTCCTGGGCAAATAAAACTGTACAACTCACTAGAAATAAACCAAAAAACCTATAAAAAAGCTTGTATGGAAGGAAAAATAAGATGGGGAAGTGGGTTGTTTATACATGGTCTTTCAATTAATTAAGGGTATGCTCTGAAAACGGCAAGAGCACTGCCTTGGTATTATTACACATGTAAAAGCTTGTACCCCTAATACAATCTGCTCCTAAAAATACGTTTGCCTCAAAAATAAATACCCCATAAGACAAAAATCAAAAAAGAGGCAGCAACTTATCCGTCTATTTCTAGCAACTGTCGTTGGGCATATTCATTATCTGGATCGATCTTAATTGCCTGCTCATAATAAGTGCGAGCTTTATCATTTTGACCACCTTTCATAATCATATCACCCATCAGTATCCAATTTTCCGCATCTCTTGGCTCGGCTTTTATTCGCCCTATCAAATAATTTACGGCATCTGCTCCACGGTCAGTCATTAACATAATCATCACTTTATTCCGGTGAGCTGCTGCAAGATCACTAGATTCTATAGCTGTATCAAAATCCGCTTCCGCTTTCTCCAAATCTTCCTTCATCATGTGTATATGACCCCTCAGATTCAAATAAACCCCGTTATTATCGGATCGCTCGATGGCCTTATTAATGCACGAAAAACTAATATCCATCTGATTTAGCTGCTGCATGATTAGCGCCTCAAGATAGTACCCTTCTGGGGTATCGGGCGCTTCTTTTTGGACCTCTCTAGCGATATCTAAGCTATGGTCGATGTCTTTTTCTTGGAGTAGTTCGAAGCCGCGGCTTAGTTTTTCTTCAATATTCATGTTATTGCTTGTTTAGGTCGTTGTACTATTAGGTGTTATTACTGGTTCCTGTGGATGCCTCCTTGGCTCCATCCTTATCCTTAGCAGCTGGTTCTGATTCACTTAAATCCTCGAATTCTGCATCTTGAATAGCTGAAAAATCTTTTTTTCTCCCACCCTTTCCTGAAAACGGATTATTATTATAGGGCTGTTGATTTCGGGCATTTTTTACAGCTTTACGAAAAATAGCCAAGGGTAAAAAAATTCTTCCCACAAATCGAAAGAAAACCCAGATTAAGAAGAAAAATAGTAGCAGCTTAAAAGTCATAAATAGCGAAGATTCTCAATTTTACGATAAATGTATATGCATATTATCTAATATAGGGCGCTCGAATAATTGCTTTTCAATATACAAAAGTTGCTCGGGGTTTTTAACAAAATCTACATCACTTACGTTAATGAACACCACAGGGCTTCTTTGATAATGATAAAAAAAATGATTGTATGCCTCATTTAGGTCTCTAAGATATTCTGGTGTGATATGTTGCTCATACTCTCTGCCTCGTTGGTCTATATTTTGCATGAGCCGTTCTACCGTGGATTGTAAAAAAACCACCAAATCAGGTTGAGCAGCGATACCCGTCATGATGGAAAAGATGGAATCATAAAGGGCTAATTCATCAGTATCGAGGTTTAAACGTGCAAATATTCGGTCTTTTTCAAAAATATAGTCCGATACTGTCATGGTGTGAAAAAGATCTTGGCTCATCATGTTTTGTTGTTGGCGAAAACGGCTGGCCAGAAAGGCTAACTGTGTTTGAAAAGCATAGCGTTCTCTGTCCTCATAAAACTTCGGTAAAAAGGGGTTATCCTCAAATTCTTCGAGTACCAATCTAGCCTGACGGCGCTGGGAAAGCATCTGAGCTAGGGTGGTTTTCCCTGCACCAATAACCCCTTCTATTGCGATAAATCTTGGTTCAACCTGCATAACCTAAACTAACACTATTCCCATTGCCATGCACCTACTTCAATCCTCATTTCTGGAGCTTGATGGATTAGTTCTGAGATAGCTTTCTTGTTTACTGGCTCATGCCATTCAGGAGCCAAATCGTAAAGGGGTAGTAGGACAAATAATCGTTTTGCAGCGGCAGGATGGGGGAGATGTAGGCGGTCATTGTTCAGAATGAGCCCGCCGAAATCTATGATATCCAAATCCAAGGTTCTGGAAGTCCATTTGGGATAGCGAGAGGGGCGGCCTTGTATTCGTTCTTGTTCTTTTAACCGTTCGAGCAAAGACTCTGGGCTGCCTTCCCAGCCAATATGGATAACCGCATTTAGAAAGTCGTCGTCAGAGGGGCCAATGGGTTCTGTTTGGTAGACTCGGGAAGCTCGTATAGGCGAAGTACTAATTTCTTGAAGGAATAATCGAGCTTGTGTTAGATGTGCAGTGGAATCACCTTCATTTGACCCTAGAGCTATAAAAACAGATTGTGCAGAATCTTCCGCTCTTGGGTTCATCGATACCGGCTCAGAGTGAACGCTATCCGGAGTACTATGCGGACTATTTTTACTCACTTGTACTTACTTACTAGATCGTTGCCACTGCATACTTATTTCGGAATAAGCGGTAGGGACCTTAATAGGCGGGTTGAGTTTTCGAATCACGACCTGAACCGCATCAACCAGAAGGAAGGTGTTCATTAATTGCTCGCCGATGTCCACACAGAGTTTTTCGATTAAATGAACGGAGGGACCAAACATGACGCCACTAACGATTTGTTCGGCTTTTTCGTAGTCCAAGGTTAGATCCAATTGGTCATGGGCGCCAGCTTGGCGTAATTCCGCGCGAAAGAGTACATCCACCTCAAAGCTATTGCCCTGCTCACGTTCGATGGCATGCACTCCGTGAAAAGCATGATAGCGTAAGGCTTTTAGAGTAAGAAGGTCGGTATGCTCCATGAGCCGTGGCGTTGGATTGAACTCTTTGTAACAGCTGAGCCTAATTGTTATAGACTAGCAACTTCGATTCGTTGGTGCAGTTCTTCTAGAATGCGCTTGTGTTTAGGGCTGGTGGTCATTCGTTCTTCTACGGTTGAAATAGCGTGAATTACCGTGGAATGATCTCGTCCCCCAAAGTGTAAGCCAATGGTTTTGAGGCTAGATTTTGTGAAACGTTTAGATAGGTACATGGCTATTTGTCGCGCTTCCACAATTTCTTGTTTTCTGGTTTTTTCACGCACTTTATTGGTATCTATTCCAAAGTATTCACAGACGTAATTTTGAATGGATTCGATAGAAATCTGTGTGTGTGAATCCTTGACCATATCCTTGAGAACGCGCTTAGCCATGGCTAGATCAATTTCATCTAGGTTTTGCAGAGACGCATGGGCCAACAGCTTTATAATGGCTCCTTCTAAATCCCGGACATTGGATTTGAAATTGTGAGCTATGAATTCCAGTATATCGCCAGGGATTTCAATACCATTGTCGTTTGCTTTACGCTCTAGTATAGCATAGCGTGTTTCGTACTCCGGCATTTGCAGGTCAGCACTTAGCCCCCAACTAAATCGAGAAATAAGTCGCTCCTCAATGTCGGGAACATCCTTTGGCGCTCTGTCACTACTTAAAATAATCTGCTTGCCATCTTGGTGGAGCGCATTGAAGATGTGAAAGAATTCTTCTTGAGTTTTTTCTTTACCACTAAAAAACTGGATGTCATCTACAATGAGTACATCGATGTTTCGGTAAAACATAGAGAATTCGCTAGCACGGTTGTTTCGGATCGCATGCACAAATTCATTAGTAAATGCTTCAGAAGAGATATAGAGAACTGATTTTTCGTCCCCATATTTGTGCTTAATTCGGTTACCAATACTCTGGACTAAGTGAGTTTTTCCTAGACCGGTAGGCCCATAAATAAAAAAAGGATTGAATGAATTACTACCAGGGTTGTCAGAAATAGCCATGGCAGCGGAACGGGCTAAGCGGTTGCAGTCACCTTCTATATAGCGTTCAAAAACATAAGATCTATTTAAGTTGGAATCTATTTTAGTTTTTCTAATTCCAGGAATAACAAAGGGATTTTCTATTCTGTCAGGAGAATAGTCGGGATAACTCTGAATATGTTGGTCTTGAACCGGAGGCATAGAACGTTGTGGAAGTCGTATTGATTTGTTGTGCTCATATAGATCAGATTTTTCCATGACAACAGAATACTCAAGCTTACCGTGTTCGCCCATGACTTTGGATAGGGTCGAGCGCAACATAGTATAGTAATGTTCTTCGAGCCACTCATACCAAAACTGACTAGGTACTTGAATAGTTAGAGTGTTTTCTGATAGACTTATAGCGCGTATGGGTTCAAACCAAGATTTATACTTTTGATAGCTAATATTGTCCTTTATAATACTGAGACACTTCTCCCAGGTTACCTCTGCCGATTCCGTTTGCAATGCTTAAGACCTCCTACACGTTATATACATCATTAAATCCATGTTTCATCTACTCCGTCTGCGCTTTTTTAGAGTTATCCACATATTTAGCTATTTAGCGCGATTTTTTCTTGGATTGAAAATGATGATAATTTAGCTACTTGTCAAACCTAATCGTTAGCTACTTGTTGAAGTTATCCACAGTTTATAATTAGCCTTAAAGCTATATAAAACAGTATTTATATTGAGTCAACTGTAAACTTAGTAAGACAGGTAATATTGGGGTAATATTGCCTTAACAAGGTTGTTTTCATAGTTTTCGTTAAGGCTAGAATTTTTTCGAGTACTTTTCAACAAGTTATCCACATTTTTTTGCAAATCATGAAATTCTTTTTGAGTCCTTTGTTAGAGAGTAATTTATGGCGCTTAGTGAAGAATGTGATGTAGCTAAATGACCCAGCCAGCTTGGCTCATTTTAGGATGAGCTAAGAGTGCTTGTTACGAACCGATCTTTACCCGCTAAATCGTGACGAGTTTCTGCGGTGAATCCGTAGTCTTTTGAAATATTCTGAACCTCATTGGCATACTGTTCGTGAACCTCAAAGTACATCTGAGAATGGTGTGGAAGGAGCAGGGACCTTGCATGTTCGACAAGTGCGGAATACATACGATGGGTAGAGCAACAAAACAGAGCTTCTTCTGGCTCGAACTCACGTACTTCTCGATCTAAGGCTTCCCATTCCTCTTTGAGTATGTAGGGAGGATTAGAAACTAAAATATCATATGAGTGTGCAAGCTCGGGATGATGGCGCAATAACTCTGGGGCAAAAACATTATCCTGAAACCAATGCACTTGTAATCCGATTTCATTTCCGTTTTGTTGGGCGACTCGCAGGGCGGATTCGGAGAGGTCGGTAGCCCATACTTCCCAGTTAGGTCGTTCCTTTTTTATGGCTAAGGCAATGCAGCCAGAGCCGGTTCCTATGTCGATTAGTTTTTTAGGGGCATCTTTGTCATGCGAGGCTAGAATATATTCAACTAGCTCTTCGGTCTCCGGCCTTGGGATTAAAACCCCAGAAGCCACCGATAGTTCGATTCCGAAAAAATCTACCTTGCCCGTTATGTACTGTAGTGGTTCATGTTTCCCGCGACGTTGAACCATCGGACGTAGGTGCTCTAATTCTGTGGAGTGGAGGGGGCGCTCAAAAAGTAAATACAATTCTAGGCGTTTTACTTCTAACACATGAGATAACAACCACTCGATGCTAAATCGCGGATTGCGAACCTCTTTTTGCTTAAAGTATTCCGTGCCCCAGTCCAATATACTGAGGACCGTCCATGACCTATCTTGCATTATTCGTCGCCGATAGCGTCAGAAACTTTTTCTTCTTGTACGGTTAAGCCGTAGCGCTTTCCAAAATCAAATATGAAATCATTCACTAGGGAATCCATGCTTCGCTCTTCGTATAGCGAGCTACCTCTAAAACCCATACGTCCGCCGGTTTTTTTAAGGATGATCTTGGTTTGCTTTGGGTTACTTTCCACAATGCATGTTAGGGTGACACTGGAGTTGATTTGTTTTTCATACTCTTCGTAAACTGCGACATATTGGGTATGCTTGAGTTCATCAAAGCTGCGAGTATGTAAAAACTTGGGCTTATGCTTTTCAAATAATTTGGAAGCCATTCGGAGTAACGTTGCCGAAGGGCCATAAATAAGAAAGGTATTGTGAGAATTCATTCCACTAGGTTTTCTGAAAGACAATAAACGTGCGCTGTATTTTTTTTCGATGGCGTAGAATAAACCAATTGTAGCTTAAAATAAAGTTGCTGTCGGTTATTGCCTATTTTCCGTTAAAAAATAACATGTTCTGTATTTAAGGCAATAAGAAATTCTATTTTTTTTCGTTTATTCTTTGATCTTTTAAACTATTAACTTATCAGGAGTGTTTCTTTAGTTCAAACATAAGAAAGCGGTATATGCTTTTTTCGCTTCGAGATTTCCATCTAACTCTATTTTTTGAAATGCTAACAGCAAAAATAGTTTACTCACGACTCTCAACTTCCGTTCCTATTTTATTTTCGGTATGTATAGTAGGATTGTTGTTAAGTGTGTTTGCGTCTCAACAATCATTAGCTCAGACTCAGACGAACGAAAATGCGCAGGAGTACGTATTTGGTGAGCCTGAATTGGAAGGTATAAATGTTACTCTCAATTTGTTTGACGAAGGCTATCGTTCAGGATTAGGTGTTCGAATCGGGTTAAATGATTTTGGCCTCCAACTTGGAGCGCAATACCGACGTTCGTTACGACCCTACACTGAAGCCTTAGTAAGTCTAAGCTTGAGTGGAGTACGAGATCCAAGTGAACAGACGTACATTGATTACTATTTTGGAAACCGAGTAGTGCCAAGTAAATTCAAACGCGTCTTGAGTACTCCTCTAACCTTGGGGCTCAAGAAACGATTTTTCCCGAATCAAATTACCGACAATTTCCGGGTGCACAGTTCGGTTAGCTTGGGCGGGGCGATGATGTTTGTGTTGCCTTATTTTGAAGATTATAATGAAAACGGTTTTCGCGAAGCAAATGTAAATGAGTTTTTGGTCTATGAACCAGTGAATGATGTGTTTCAGAGTTGGAATGAGCTCGAAACAACCCTTGCAATGACAGGTGAATGGGTGTTGGGCATCGATTTTGGGGACAACTTTGCACAGCTTCAAAGTTTTCAATTTGGCTATACCTTCTATTACATGCCCAATGGGATACAAATCATGGAGCCTTTTGAACCACTACGCTCAAACGGGGTCATTGTAGATGTTGATCAAGATCAAATTCCAGATGCCTACGAGCGTTCTAACGATCCTGTGAATTTCTTAGGTTCTATTCAGATTACTTTTGTGTTTGGTAAGATGTGGGCGCGGGATTAAGCCAGTATTTAGCCACGACTTGGGTGTATATCAACCAGTAGTAATTCTTTGGAACCAGTCTGCTGGATGAGCCAGGGAATCGATGATTATATCAGGTTCATACTCGGCTAATTCTTCTCGCGAAAATTTCCCAGTTGTGACAGCTATGCACTTCATGTGGGCGCTTTTTGCGCAAATTACGTCACGCGGTGTGTCCCCAATGATGAGGAATCGCTGGGGATCGGGTGTAACGGCCAGAGAGTCTTGAATGTGCTCGAGCGCAAGTTGAGGAAGCATGTTTCGGTCGGAGTGAAATTCGCCAAAAGCTCCAAAACTAAACTCTTGATGGATGTTTGCTGCGCGCAATTTTGTTACGGCGGCTTCTGGATAGTTACCAGTGAGGAGCCCTCTGATGAAGGTGGGACCCGAAAAATATTCCAATGCCTCATTTACATAGGCGTGCCGAAGTACATGATATTCTTGGATTTCCTCAGATAGACGCTCTAGATATAGAGCTTTGAAGTCTTGGTAAAGCTCTTCTTGGTTGTCATGATGGACTAAAAAGGATGAAATGATATCGAAGTCCGTTCTCCCTGAAAAGGGGTCTTTTTCCATGTCTGGGTAGTCGATATGTAACTCATCAATGATGCTTCTGAGCAAGGGGCGGTTGAACGTACGGTCTACTGTAAGCAAGGTTCCGTCGATATCGAAAAGAATAATCCAAGGGTGAAGGGACATAATTAGAGGTGTTTTTGCTAAAATTTGAAGTTTTTGAGAGCATGCGCATCGATTTTGAATGCAAGCTTATTAAGGTACGAAAACTATTCGCATTCGCGCTTTATGCTAAGCGTAAATCCTAGTACCTTTAGGGATGCACTTATCGAACCAACCAAAGGAGTTATTATGAGTTTTATTGAAGATATTGTAGCCCGCCAGATCATTGATTCGCGTGGAAACCCCACTGTAGAGGTGGATGTTATACTGGATACCGGAAATATGGGGCGTGCAGCTGTTCCCTCTGGAGCCTCTACGGGCGAGTTTGAAGCCGTTGAGTTGCGTGATGGAGATTCGGATGTGTTTCTTGGAAAGGGAGTAGCGCAAGCGGTAGAAAACGTGAATTCAATTATTGCAGAGGAACTTCTGGGGCTACCGGTTTTCAATCAAACCGAATTGGATGCGTTACTTATCGAATTAGATGGCACTCCGAATAAAGCTAAGTTAGGTGCTAATGCTATTTTAGGGGTTTCCCTAGCCATAGCCAAAGCTGCTGCAAATGAAGTGGGTTTACCTCTTTGGAGATACGTAGGTGGGGTAAACGCCAAAGTATTACCACTGCCTATGATGAATATTATCAACGGAGGCTCGCATGCTGGCAATAGCGTAGATTTACAGGAGTTCATGATTATCCCCGCGGGTGCGGAATCCTTTTCGCATGCCTTACAAATAGGCGCTGAAATTTTTCATACGCTAAAGAAAGTATTAGCAGGTAAAGGATACAGTACCGCAGTGGGTGATGAAGGTGGATTTGCACCGAATCTTAAGTCTAATGAAGAGGCGCTGGAAGTCATCATGGAAGCCATTGAAAAAGCAGGATATATACCAAAGGAAGATGTATTAATCGCCTTAGATCCGGCTACCTCAGAGTTTTATAATGCAAAGACTGGCTTGTATGAATTTAGATGGAGTGATGGCTCAAAGAAAGACACCGATGCGATGGTTGAATTTTGGAGCAACTGGGTGGATAAATACCCCATCATTTCCATTGAAGATGGAATGGCTGAAGACGACTGGGATGCATGGAAAAAACTTACCGATGCCATCGGAGATAAAGTTCAACTCGTTGGTGATGATTTATTTGTAACCAATACCGAGCGACTTTCTCGTGGAATTGAAGACAATATAGCCAACTCTATTTTAATTAAAGTGAACCAGATTGGTACGTTAACCGAAACCTTAGATGCCATTGAAATGGCTCATAAGAATTCCTACACCGCCGTTATATCACACCGTTCGGGCGAAACCGAAGATGTCACTATTGCCGATTTATCCGTGGCAACCAACGCGGGACAGATTAAAACAGGATCGATGTCACGTACCGACCGTATTGCAAAATACAACCAGCTTCTCCGAATCGAGGAAGAGCTGGGAGATTCGGCGCTGTTTCTTGGACATGACGCATTTGGACTCTAGGAGATAAGAATGCGTCTTTTTTCAAGGGTAGTTTTTTTTCTGGGATTTTCGCTGAGTCTAATTTTGCTAAGTCCAAATTGGCTAAGTTCAAATTCGTTACAGGCTCAGCAGCGTCCGCAGGAATATATCGCGCCCAATCTCACGGGTGAGAACCTGCAACAATTCATTCTTCAGGAATACGCAGTAAGCAATACCCTAGGTTATAACGGCGCCAGAGATCAGATGTATGGCTCTATTGATAATGTGAATGGGCAAATTATTGGGGTATATACCGGTTATACAATTACCAGTAATAATAGAACCGATGCATTTAACAAAGGCATTAACACCGAGCACGTTTGGCCGCAAGGATTATTTGACAGAGATGAACCCATGCGGGGCGATATTCATCATTTATTTCCCACTCGAGTAGAAGCAAATTCGGCTCGTTCTAATTATCCATTCGATGAGATACCTGACAATGAAGCCGATAAGTGGTTTTATTTATCGGGCGAATCGAGTGGAATACCCTCGGCAAATATTGATTTGCACAGTGAATTGGACAATGGTAGAGCTTTTGAGCCACGGGAAGATTTTAAAGGGAATGTTGCGCGAGCCATCTTCTATTTTTGGTCGGTTTATCAAACCAGAGCGGTGGTTAAAGACGATGTCTCCTTTTTCAATGGAATGAAAGATGTGCTGTTTGATTGGCATAAACTAGATCCAGTAGATGAGGCGGAATGGAACCGGAGCTTAGGGGCCGAACAGGCACAGGGAAATAGAAATCCTTTTGTGCATGATTCTACCCTAGTGGAACGGGCTTATTTTGGGGGACAAGCCGTAGCAGCAGAATACACTAGGCAGCAGGACTTCGACCAGGCCCAAAAAGAAATTCATTTACTGCAGAATTACCCAAATCCCTTTAACCCGAGTACAACTATTTCTTTTGAGCTAACGAGCTCTGAACACATTCGACTAATGATTTTTACTATGTTAGGTCAGCGTGTTGCGGTGTTAGCAGATGGTCAGCGAGCGGCTGGTTGGCATCGCGTTGCTTTCGATGCGGCGCATTTACCGTCAGGCATTTACTATTACAGACTTGAACAACTCTCAGGAGAAGCTTCGTTTACCCGCAGAATGACCTTGATTAAATAATTGGGGTAGCTGATGCGTATTCACGAAATAGAATTATTTCATTTCCGGAATCATACGCATACCAAGGTGACCTGGGCACCCTATATCAACGTCCTCATTGGTCCAAATGGCGCGGGAAAGACCTCCATTGTAGATGCCATTCATTATCTGTGTATGTCTCGAAGTTTTGTCACTAGCTCAGATTCTCATGTGGTTAAACAGGACACCAAATCATTTTTGCTTCGCGGCCATTTTCAAGGTCAAATACGGGCAAAATTTCAGTTGTCGCTTAGCTATTCGAGAGGAGATGGAAAGAAAATTTTCGTGAACGAAGGTCCATTGGACAAGCTCTCCGATCTCATAGGAATGGTTCCTGTGGTGGTATTGAGCCCTCAAGACGAGCAACTAACCAAAGGCGGGCCAGTTGAAAGGCGGGTGTTTATTGATGCATTCATTAGCCAATTATCCCGGTCATATTTGCGAAATTTAATGGAATACCGTCAGATTCGACGTCAGCGTAATAAATTATTACAAAAGTATGCCGAAGGAGGATCTTTACGGGTTGATAAGACCCTTATGCAAAGCTATTTAGAGCCTTGGAATGAGCAATTAGTTCGAATTGGGTCAAAAATAATGGATGAACGGGCAAGTGTTATTATGCAACTTGAACGCTTTGTACAGGTTAATTTTACCGAGATATCTGGTTTAGAAATGAAGCCTGGAATGCGCTACGAATCCATGGTGCGTGGATGGGAGGAAAATGAGGAGGTCACCGTAGACTCAGATCAGGCCAAGAGCAAAGCCAAGGTCGACTCCCCAACACCATTAACCCGAGTAGAGCGGATCGAGCAATGTTTCAAAGCAGCATTGGACGAGCAATTTGATAAGGAATTGGAGCGAGGGCAAAGCCTAGTCGGGCCTCATAGGGACGAAATTGTGTTTAATTTGGACAAGGTAGAGCTGCGCCGGTACGGCTCGCAAGGTCAGCATCGGTTGTTTACACTTGCCTTAAAATTAGGGCAGTTGGATTATTACACGAAGGAATTAGAGGACGCTCCGCTCTTGGTTCTGGACGATGTATTTGGTGACTTGGATGGGGAACGAGTGCGAATTTTACTCGAACATTTAAAAGCACATCAAGGCCAGAGCTTTATTACAGCGGCCCATCCGGTGGCGTTTAGTGATTTTGTGGATTTTGATCATCCGGATCACTTGTGTATCACGATTAAGGATGGAAATGTAGCCGAAACTAACTAAGTTTGGTTACTATGCGACTAGACAAGCCAAAATCAATATCAGAAGCATTACAGCAGTTTTTAGACCGCTATCCCCATCAAAAAAAACTGCGACAGGGAATGGTATTAGCTAAATGGAGTGAAGTTGTTGGGCTAAAAATAGCGGAACAAACACACGATTTGTATTTCCAGGGGAGCATACTGACCTGTGTGGTTTCAAATGCGGTGTGGCGACATGAAATTCATGCGAACAGATTTCATATTGTCAAAAGGCTGAACGATTTGGTGGATCATAAGGTAGTACAAGAGCTTAAAGTAGTGGCCAAGTAAGGCTATGCCACGCCCTACTCAATGGTTGGAAATAGGCATTGGCCAAAGTATATTTAAGGAAACTGCATAACGATGAAAAAAATCTACCCGAAGAATAGCCCAAATACCATTTTTAGCCCCTTAATAAAGGCGGTTCGAGCCATTGATACCGCCCTTATTGGATTGCGGAAAGAGAATGGAGCCTCAAATACATCCCGGGAGGAAAAAATCACTGTTTTCGTTGTTTCCTATGTTCTTGCCATGACCTTGTGGATGGTGGTTAATTTGAATGGATCCTATAACATCGATGTAGAAGTTCCTTTAGAAGTGGGTTCTGTTCCAGAAGGCATGGCTTTGGTAGATGCTATTCCTGAAACCATTGCGGCCGAAATAAGTGGAGAGGGTTGGAAACTAATTAGCCTGAAAAACAATCCTCCAGCTGTACCTGTAGATATTAGTACGGGTGAGATTGACGTCTTTAGTCAGGTTCGGCAGCGCTTTGCCCCTGAACAAGATGTCTCGGTTTTAAACGTGAACCCCACTCGTTTATCCTTAAATCTAGAACCGATGATAAGTAAACAACTTCCGCTGGTTTGGGAGCCTACGTTTAACTATGCCGAGCGCTACGACCGAGTTGGGCAAGGCTACCTAGAACCGGATAGTATTAGGGTGTCTGGTGCGGTGTCTAAAGTGGAAAACTTAGAAGCTTGGATTATTGATTATTCGGTTAAACTCAACAATATTCGCGATAACATCACCCTGCAACTCCCTATCATTTCTTCGGATCCTGCTCTTAGCTTCGAGCAGAACTTGGTGAGCTATCATGAAACAGTAACCGAATTTACTGAGGGGGAACTAACGTTGGTGTTACGGCTCGAAAATGCGCCAAGAAATCAACGGTTTAATTTCTCTCCATCTACGGTTACGGTACAATATCGCATACCTATAGAACAATATAGCGAAGCTGAAAAAACCAGACCATTTGAAGCATACGTTGACTATGGGGCTATTCGAAACAATACTACCGGAATTGTGACCCCTGAAATCCGCCTGGTCGATGCAAACCTTGCCATTGAATTAAAGGGGTTTAGACCAACTGTGGTTAGTTTCTTTAGTTTGATTAATGAGTAGGTACTTTAGCGAGGAGTCTAAATTATTAGTAATAGGCGCTAAGCAGAGCTAGTTGCTTGAAAAGGTACCAGGACGTCCTCAATGTCGCGATGTCCTGGGAAAAACTCCAGTAAGCATGTCAGAACTTCATCGACCAGTGCATCCGGACACGATGCTCCCGATGTCAGAGCAATTTTGAGTGGGTTTCTGGAGCGGTCTAGCCAGTTTGTAGTTATCAGTATTTTTTTTTCCCACTGGTTAAAGTGCCTTAGCTGGCTTTGATCAATGATTTCTGCTGCATCTCGAACGTGATAAGTTGGGAAAGAATGTTCCAAAATTTCGACTAGATGCATGGTATTGGATGAATTATACCCACCCACAACGAAAGCTAGATCGGCCTCTACCATAGAGAGAGCCATGGTAGCGGATTGATTTTCGTTGGTTGCGTAACATAGGGTGTCACTGGTGTCAGCAAAATACTGCTGAATATCTGACTCGCTAAACAATTGAAGGGTTGCTTTTTTTAGAGCATCCATGACCTCTTGAGTCTCGGTAGCTAACATCGTAGTCTGGTTTATGACCCCGAAACGCTGCAGATCTTTTTGCGGATCAAATCCAGGGGTGCATTTATGGCCAAAATAGTGCTCAAAGTCTTCTTTGGGTCGGTTTCCCAGCATACAATCAGCTAAGATATGGGCTTCTTCAGGGTTTAGTACGACCACCACGTTTGAGTGGGTAGAGCTGTGCGAAAAGGTGGCGCGGGTTTCCTCATGTTCATATTTCCCATGAACTATAAGGGAGTAGTCTTTTTTTCCTAATTGAGCACCTCGTTTCCAAACTTTTTCGACAAATGGGCAGGTCGTGTTGAAAGCATAGGGATCAATTCCCCTAGCTTTTAGCTGTTCTTCAATCTCTACCGTGGTACCAAAGGCGGGTACAATAACGATGTCCTCAGAACTCAAGGAATCGATAGGAATGCGCTCGCTTCCATCGGTGTGTTGAAGAAATTGCATACCTTTTTTGAGGAGATCTTCGTTTACTGTGGGATTGTGGATCATTTCACTGAGCAAATAAATATTTTTATCAGGATGCTCTCGGAGTGCTTTATAGGCAATATCGATGGCGTTTTCTACTCCGTAACAAAAGCCAAAAAATCTGGGGATGTAAAACTGTACAGGGCCAAAATCCAACATGGTAGGTGTGAGATTTTTTTTTGTGGGGTCCAGTATCTTAGTGGCTTCTTTCACTTGGCGAATAACTGGGGAACGATACTGATCGGGGATGTCAAAGCTTTTACGAGCCATTATTTTAAGTATGCTTTTACAGGATAATTGTTATAAATATACACCATTTAATATTACTGAAAATCTATAGGGTGATTTTATTAATGTTTAGATGTAAAAAATTGATATAGGTAGCATTTTAGGCATATCTGCTTTAGATATTAGGTATTTTGTACACCTTACAAAATGATAGGATAAAGCTAAAAACTAATTGTTTATTTAAACTAAAAAAAACAATTAAGAGTACGAATTAAATGATCAATTTAACATTTAAATTTTGCTAAATAACATTTTATAAAATTTTACATAATGTCTTTTTTGAACGATAGCCAAAAATTAATTCCATTTAAAAAAAATTTAAGCATACTTGTTTCCACTATTTTCTTATTGCTGACATTATTTTCTGTGAGATCAAATGCACAAGTGGTTCAAGTAGGTGCTGGTAGTTACAGTACATCTTTACCATCTGGTGAAATAGGACCTCAAAATGCAAGTGGTCAAAATATCTTACCCAAAGTTTCAAATACATTTGATCAAAGAGTCCAAACAAATGATTGGTGGAGTAGTTTAATTTTCCCATTCTTTGGAAACCAGCATTCAGGAAAGTTAATTGCTCATCCACTTTCTATGCAAGCAAACAAATCAGGATTGGAACTCAGTTATCAACCACAGCATGTGTTAATAAATGCTGCACCTGGATCAGATTATTTGTTTCCTTATGTTCTTCAAATGACGGTTGGTATTCAAGGATTAAATTCGTCAAATACAAAAACATATAGATATGATGATTGGACAGTTACAGCAGAATGGATAAATGGTGATAAATCTATGCTTGCTACAATGGGTCATGGATTACCATTTGTATACTTTCAAATAAATGGAGGTAATGCATTTATTGATTTTACTGGAAATCCAACAATTTGGTATAACAAAGATGGTGTACTAGGTATAACTATTGATGGTAAACATTATGGAATTTTTGCGCCAACAGGATCAACTTGGGATACAGGGAATATTTTTACTTCTGACCTAGATGGTAAAGATTATTTATCTGTAGCTTTATTGCCGAATAATTCGCAAGAAACATTAAATGAATTCAAAGTCAGGGCCTATGCTTTTGTGACCAATAGTGTGGTTGATTGGAATTATGATGAACAAACTTCAACTTTGTCGTCAATTTATTCATATGAAACGGTACTGAAAGATTCAGCAGTTGGGAATCTCAATGAAACAATTTCAGCATTATATAGACATCAGTGGTTAAATGTAAATGAGCCTTTGACTGACTATTCCTATGTTTCACCTAGAGGAGAAATGAAGGTTATTAAAGGCAATACGTTTACTACATCGTTAAAATTTCAAGGAGTTTTACCCGCTCTTCCTAATCAAGGAGATTATAATCCGGATGTACTAAGTAATTTGATTTCAGATGTAACTAAAGAATCTCTTAATGCAGGCCCATCATATGAAAATGGTAAATCAATGGCTCGATTTGCAAATTTAGTTCACTTAGCAGATCAGATGGGTTTATCAAGTGAACGAGATTATTTTCTAACAAAATTAAAAACAAGACTAGAAGATTGGTTTACCGTTGGGGGAGAACAAGAGTATTCTTATAATTCTGATTGGGATGTATTAACTGGTTATCCATCTGGTTATGGTGCAGATAACCAAATCAATGATCACCATTTTCATATGAGTTATGCCATTGTAAGTGCGGCAACTATCGCTCAGTATGATCCAGAATGGGCCTCTCAGGAACAATGGGGTGGAATGGTGAATATGCTTATACGGGATGCAAATAATTGGGATCGAGAAGATGAATTATTCCCTTTTCTTCGGTCTTTTGATATTTATGCCGGGCACTCATGGGCAGCAGGACATGGTGATTTTGCTGAGGGAAATAATCAGGAATCGAGCTCAGAATCTATGAATTATGCTTCAGCTGTAATTTTATGGGGTGAGGTTACCAATCAACCAGAGATACGTGACATGGGTATTTTTCTATATACAACAGAAACTACGGCCGTAGAACAGTACTGGTTTGATATTGATGAAGAAGTATTTCCAGAAGGCTATCCCCATGTAGCACTTGCCATGGTTTGGGGTTCCAAAGGTGTTCATGCAACGTGGTTTGGTGGAGATCCAGAATTTGTACATGGTATAAATTTTCTTCCAATTACTAGTGGATCTTTATATTTGGGTAGACACCCTGACTATATAATTAAAAATTATAATGAGTTAGTAGAGAAAAGAAGCGGACAACCAAAATTATGGAAAGATTTATTTTGGTTGTATTTATCAATGTCAGATCCAAATCAAGCTTTAGCATATTATCTCACAGAGTCTCCAAAGCTAAATTATAATGATCATGATGAGGTTTTCAACGGGTTATCTCAACCGTTTACTATGCATTGGCTTTATAACATGAAAAGAATGGGACATGTTGATATAACAATAACGGCAGATATACCTACTTATTCAGTGTTTAAAAAAGGTGAAGACAAAACATATGTAGCATACAATGCTAGTAAAACCGATAGATTAGTGACATTTTCTGATGGTTACTTAATGACCGTTCCAGCTGGTGTAACTTATGCAGAATCTACACAGCAATTTAATACCAATGCTCCTGTTGTTTTATTAAATGCAGATAAAACTTCAGGTAAATCTCCACTATCTATAAATTTTAAAGCTTCAAATAGTTTTGATAGAAATGACTTGGCAATAAATTTTGATTGGAGATTTGGTTCTTTAGGAAGCTCTTCCAAAGCTGACACTACATTTACATTTTATGAAACAGGAGATTACACAGTTAATCTAAAAGTGACCAATAGCAATGGTTTGGTTTCAGAAGATAGTCTGATAATAAATGTTTTACCTAATGGGACACCTTATGGTGGAGCTCCTACAAACGTGCCGGGTACTATTGAAGCGGAACATTACGATAATGGAGGAGAAGGTATTGCATATCATGATGTAGATTCAAACAATCAGTTTTATAGAGCTGGTGAGGGTGTTGATTTGAGTGGAGATGGAGGGAAAATCCATGTTAATTGGATAGTGGCAGGTGAGTGGATAGAATACACTTTTAAAGTAAATGAAGCAGGTAACTACAGATTTACAACTCATGTTGGAACTGTACCAGGGTTTGGTAATTTTACTATGTTTATTGACAATGAAGATGTAAGTGGTAAAAAACAGGTGAAGGGTACAGGTAGTTTTATAAACTTTGTTGGAATTGATGTAGGTCCTATATCACTTAGTGAAGGCACGCATATAATGCGTTACGAATTTGATACTGACTATGACTCAGAGGTAAATAATTGGTTGTTTAGTTTCGATAAAACGGTTGTAACCAAAGTTGCAGGGACCTCAAATGAGGAAGAGGAAATCCAAATAAATGAGTTTTCTCTTGCTCAGAACTATCCCAATCCATTTAACCCGAACACACAAATTAATTTTAGCTTACCCCAATCTGGCCAAGTACAATTACGTGTGTATAATATGTTAGGTCAACAGGTCTCGGTCTTGGTTGATGAGCGGCGAAATGCGGGTGCTCACTCCATTCAGTTTAATGCGTCAGCCCTAGCAAGTGGGGTATATGTGTATGAGCTTCGCTTCAATGGATCGGTACTGACCAATAAAATGATTTTGCTAAAGTAAACTGCATAAAAAAACCAATGAGTTAGTCATTGGCTTTTTAATAATCGTTCTGAATCAGCAATTAATCGAGCGTTAACCCTCCAAGATTAATCCAAATCTTCAGGGATGTGATAGTCGACTGTTAAGCCCCTGTAATCACCCAGTAGATGTTCGGCGAAGTAGTACCACATCATACGCTCAAAATAGGGTTGATACGGGCCAAAGCCGTGACGACGACCAGGTAAAATCATCATATCAAATCGTTTCCCTTCTTTAATTAATGCGTCCACTAATCGGATTGTATTGGCTGGATGAACGTTGTTGTCAATGTTCCCATGCACTAAAAGTAACTTTCCTTGAAGGTTTTTGGCCAGTGAGGCATTGGTTTCAATGGGGCCATCAAAGGTAGTAACGGTCTTTTCTATTTCTACACTATCCTCGCCCATTTCTTTTATTACTTTGGTAGTCTCTTTAACACCATTGTGCGTTTCACTCCACCAACGATTATATACATTATTGTCATGGTTTCCCGCCGAGGAAACAGCTACATCGTAAAAATCTGGGTGGGTGAGAAGGGCAGCAGTTGACATAAAGCCCCCACCAGAGTGTCCGTAAATTCCAACTTTTGATCCGTCAACAAAATTGTGCCGCCCGATGAGCTGCTCTAAACCATACCGGTTATCTGCCAATGGGTAATCCCTCAAATCTCCATATCCATAGGTATGATAGTAACGACTTCGGAGTGGGCTTCCCCCACGATTCCCGAAAGCAACAACAATAAATCCAACTTGAGCTAGTGTTTGGTGACGAGAAGCCCCAAAAGTAATGGGGAAAGGCTCGGTTTGAGGGCCTGGATATACATAAGAAACAATCGGGTATTTCTTGTTGGGATCAAAATCAAAGGGTTTCCACATGACCCCGTACAGGTCGGTAGCTCCATCGGCAGCTTTGACGGTGAAGGTTTCGGGTACTTCCCAGCCTAATTCGGTGGCACGATCTATATTGACTTGCTGCAGTTCGAGAATAATCTTTCCAGATCCATCTCTAAGAACCGAGCGTGTGGGAGTATCAACTGTTGAGGTATTGTCCACGAAGTAATTCCCTTCGGTCGATGCATACACCTGATGGTTTCCAGACTCTGGGCTCAGGTGCTGCAACCGGTTACCATCGAATCGTACACTGTAAAGATGTTGATAATAAGGATGCTCACCATTTTCTCTACCAAAGGCCGTAAAAAACATGGTTTGAGCGGCTGTATCTATTTTTACCACATTTCCGGCTACAAAATTTCCTTTTGTAATCTCATTGATCATTTTACCATTGGCATCGTATCGATAAAATTGGCCCCAACCTGTTCGCTCACTCCACCATATATACTCCTTACCCTCCTCGATAATAGCTACATTCATAAACCGCCAATTCCAGTACGGTTTACTTTCCTCACCAAAAATAACCTCACTTTCTCCCGTTTTGGTGTTTGCTCTAACTAATTCAACCTTACTTGCGGCACGGTTCAGGCGAGTGAAGAATAAATAATCAGAACTGTTCTTTCGAAAGTCACCTTTAATCAAATTACCTGGATCTGCGCTAAGATTTTGATCTTCCCACATTTCGGTGTCTACAATTGTCTTAGATTGACTTTCAATATCAAAAACTTCGAGGTACTGTATGCCGATTTCTTCTTCACCTGGCATAGCATATTTGTAAGTTTCAAGTTCGGGTCGTTTTTTTAAATAGTTGATTACCCAAAGTTCTTCCACATCTCTGTAGTCTGTTCGTTGAACATATAATTTTTTTTCATCGTCAAACCAACGCACTCTAGCTCTCACTTTTTCGGTACTATCAGTTGAGCCTTGATCCAATTGATACGAAAAATAACGTTCCCCATCTTCGGTAAGTTGGATTTCTGTACTGTCCGAGCTATCGGCGCTCATCACAAAAAGATTGTGATTCTGTGCATAGGCTATCCATGTGCTATCAGGAGAATAGGTCTGCCATGGTTCTTGTTTATCCGGTTGCAGAGAATCACCTTTAACCAAGGTATTATTATCTATGTTATAGAAAAATTCAATACTATCGACGTGAAAGGTGAAATGTTCTTCATCGGTATCATAATCAAAGCCTTTCAGGTTTAAATCAGTCGCGTTGAAAGGACGCTTAAAGCTTTCAGAAAGCTCTGCGGCTAACCGCTCACGATCAAAAAGAGGACGCTGACGACGCTCATCGGTGTGCACATAGTACCATTGTTTACCTTCGGCTGTTTCATAAGTATACCAAAAATCATCACTGTCTTTTATCCATCGGGGGTACACTCTAGTGGACCCAATAAGCTTGTCCATTTTTTGAGTGGTAAATCGTTCGGTTAATTCAAAATTAGCAGATACTTTCTGTTGTTCACTTAGATTTTGGGCAGTTGAATTTGTTGAAATGAATAAAATTATTATCAAAAATAAATATCTATGCAAGAATTCCTGGTTAATTATCATTTGGTAACGCGTTGAAGTTAAAAGATTGATTTTGTGTTTATAGATTTATTCATTAAATATAAGGTCCTTATAATATGATTATAATTTCTTTACAAAATAGTTATAGTTCTCCGATAAATAAATTCAAAAGGTCAATCATGAAACACCACTACAAAACTAACTCTCTCTTAACACTGCTGTTCGTTGCTTTACTATTTACAACTTCAAATATAAATGCACAAGTATCTCAAAACATTGTAGAATACAAAGGCAGTAAAGTCGTTGCAAATAGTGTTATTGTAAAAGTAGACGAAACTAAATTTAAATTAAATGGTCTACAAGTTTCTAACCAAGCCAGACTTGAAGGTATCAAAAGTGGTTATGGTGTGGAAGACACCAAAAAAATTCTCTTTGAGGGTGCAGAAGAATGGAAAGTTAAAGTCAAAGATTATGAGGATGTATTAAAGCGACTTAACAGTGTACCTGGTGTTTCTGCATTCCCAAACTATTATTTTAGTCGAGGTGAGTATGAGATAACAGAAGCTAAGCAGATTAATTCAAACATGGATGGATCTGAGGTGTCTAGTAATAGATTTTTTAAAGGTAACTTCAATGGCGCTACTATCTCATTACATTCACCAGAAAGAAATGAGCATACAAATAGTAAGCTTCCAACAGTTTATAACCAAGATTTCTCAAATGGTGTAGATGGTTATGCACAGGCAGCGATTATTTATAGAGACGGTGAAAATATCGTACTTAATGGCGGGTTTGATCAATTATTTGAAAGTGACGATTATCGTTTATGGGAAGAAAATTCATCAGAAAATAATGGACAATTTGGAAGTATAAGTATTGATGATACCCTGAAATTTACTATTTCTCAGGCTGGTAATCCTTGGGATGTTCAAGCATGGCAGGAATTAGCACCTATTCAAATTGATGGGTTGACAATGGGTGGGACATGGGAATTAAGTTTCAAAGCTATGAGTCCAGACGGTGATAAAACTTTCCATGTATTCTTAGGAGAGAATGGAGGTGGCTGGGATCGTTATTGGGCTGCAGACGGAGATGGACTTGTAACGGTTGATGGTGATTGGAAAACGTACACATTAACTACAGAAGTAGATAGATCTTGGGAGAATATGAAGTTAGGGTTTGAGGTGGGTGCTGATGTTAATGATCTTCAAATTGATGATGTAGTTTTAAAACATATTCCAAAAAATATAGTGCATAATGGAGATTTTTCAGATGGTGATTCATTGTGGACCACTGAAGGCAACAGAGGTACTATTTCTTTTGATGATTCACTTAAATTTGTTGTAGAATCATCTGGTAATCCTTGGGAGTTACAAGCATATCAATCGCTATCAACAGAACAGATTGAGGCATTAGCACAAGGTGGAGATTGGGAATTAACTTTTGATGCTATGAGCCCTGATGGTGCAAAAAGTTTTCATGTATTTTTAGGCGAAGTCGGTGGCGGTTGGGCACGTTATTGGGATGGTAATGTTGACGTTGATGGCGAGATGAAAACCTACACACTCAATACAAACATTACTCAAATCTGGGAGAATATGAAATTAGGATTTGAAGTATCTGGTGATACAGCAGATCTTATAATTGATAATATATCTCTTAATAAAGTAAGCCCAAGTGGATTAAAAATAGAAACTAACGAAGGAATCTCTAATGATGCATTCGGTTGGGCTAGCAACAATTCTGATTTAAGCTACACATTTCTTGAAGGATATTTGGATGGTAAACTACCCACTGAATTTTATGGTGGGTATCGTTCACCATTACTTGATCTATCTGGATTAGATTCTACAAAGTTATATCGTATGAAGTTTGATTATGATAACGGAGTAAGTGGTTACAAAGAATTGTATATACAATCATCTAATAATGGTGAAGTTGCATTCGATATGTCAGCTTATGACGAATATATTTGGTATATATTACCTGCAAGCTTTATAGGTGATACAATTTACTATGAGTTTATTGTTGATGGATTAGCTTTTGACTCTGAAACTGTAGCAACCTTTGACAATATAGTAATTGAAGAATATCCTGTAAATGATCCACTAATTAACAGGCAATACTCATTCTATAATGACGGCACTTGGGAGGGAGGGGGAACTCCTGGAGCAGATATCTCTGCATTCGATGCCTGGGAATTAGCAACAGGATCAGACTCAGCAATTGTCGTTGTTTTTGATGATGGGGTAGATTTTAGCCACCCTGATTTAGCAGGAAATGCTTGGGTCAATTCAGGAGAGGATTTGAATGGTGATGGGGTAATTTCAGCAGATGAAGTTAATGGAGTTGATGATGACCAAAACGGCTTTGTTGATGACTTCCATGGTTGGGCTCCTGTTTACCAAGATAACAGATTCATTAATGCTGGAAGTTTTCATGGTACTCATGTTGCAGGTACGATAGGTGCAGTGGGTAATAATGGGATAGGAGTTTCTGGTGTTGCGCAAAAAGTAAAGATCATTAACGTCATGATGTTTGATGAATTTGGTGGTAGTTCAAGTGCAGCTATCTTAGAAGGATTCCAATATATCTCAACACTACTTGATCAAGATGTTGAGATCATAGCGATTAATCACAGCTGGGGTGGTGGATCAGCAATAGTAGATGAGGAGAGCAATGCATTTGTGATGGAAATGACTGCTTTCGCAAAAGATCACGGAAGCCATGGGGCAGTTTGGAGCGTGTCAGCTGGTAACTCTAGTTTGAATAGAGATAATCAGATGTATTACTCTTATCCAAATAACATCAACTCGGCTAACATAATCACGGTTGCTAGTAGTACAGCAGATGAAACACCGTCTTCTTTTACTGATTTTGGTAACTATACTGTAGACATATTTGCACCTGGCTCTGATATCATATCGACATATCCAGATAATCAGTATGTATATATGAGCGGCACTTCAATGGCTTCCCCACATGTCACAGGTGCCATAGCACTAGCCAAAGCATATTTCCCGGATGAATCAGGTGTTGAGCTTATGACAAGAGTGCTAGCTAATGGAGATGCTTTCAATCAATATATGATGGTTGGGGAAGGTGAACGATTAAATGCACATGCAAATATAAATCCAGAGAAAGATGGTAATATTATTCCATCCCATGATTTATTTTCTGGATATCACCGTTTATTCTTTGAAGATTCTGCCGATCAGCAAGTTGGTTTTGTGAATAATTCATCAGAGTCTGTGACAATTTCTGGTTATGCATTTACTGATGCTCCAGGCTTCAAAATTGGAGCTGATCCGACCAATACTGTAATTGATGCAGGCGGTGTGTTTAGTACAACAGTTAGCTACTTTGATCCTGACAGTTCAAACAGTACTGGTCAATTAGCTTTTAGCTTATCAGGTGGTACAGAGGTCTCAATACCACTATATGGTAGAACACTTGAGTTCCCAACCATTCGTTTATCTGAAGAAAATACTTTTGCTGGTGAAGTTGAATTGGGAGATGTTGTGAGTGGTTCTTTTGATATCATAAATGAAAGTGAAATACCACTCTATTTTAATGTTATGCAATCACTGCAATTGCTAGATCCAGCAATGAATGAATCATTGAATGAAATTATAACATTTGAGCCAATCCTTTCAATTGTAAAAGATAAAAAACTCAAACGTGATAAAGTGATTGAAAGACTTAAAGGAATTAATTTGGGTGATTATGATAATTCTGAGAGCATAAAGCTTGAAATAGATCCAGGTTTACTAGATCATGACCAAGGCGGAGGCACAGGAGGGGTACCAGTTATGGGTGAACCAATTACACTTTGGATGGATGATCTAAATGATCCAAATTATACACTAGCTAATTGGATAGTTAGAGATCTGACTGGAGTTGGTGAATCTTGGGAGTTATTCAATTTACCAGAACCTGAAAATGCGGAAAATCTAGTTTTTCTTGCAGGCGATTTTGCAGATGGATATCTAAATGATGCTTTTACTGATGCTATTACTCCTTCTTTTGATTTTAGTAATTTAGTTGATGCAGAAGGGAATGAATATATGCCAGCTTACTTGGAATTTGACTATGCAGCACAATTAGAAGATGGGTATGACCAATTTTTAGTTGCTGCATTCATTAATGGTGGTTTTGCTGGGATGATAGATGAGACATATTATGGCACATTAATAGCAGACGGTTCATACCAAAAAGCTATTATTGATATTTCAATGTACGCCGGAGAAACTGACGTTAGATTTGCATTTCTTCTTTCATCTGATACGGACTATGTAGAAGGATGGGGTGCATTATTTGATAATGTTGGTATAGCCGTAGCACAAAGCCCATACTTTATGTCTGAGACTGATGGAATGGTAGAACCTGGAAATGCTGAAACAGTCACTGTAGGAGTTGAAACAGCAAAAATGGGTATTGGTACTGGTACATTCAGTCTTATTTCTATGATTGATAACAATAGTTTAGATGGTTTTTATTATGGTCCTGCTGTTCACTCGTTAGATTTCATGATCAAAAATCAACCACCTGTTGCTAAAAATGACACTATGATGGTCGTTTCCGGAGATGTCATAAATACCCTAGATATTGCAGCATTTGCAACTTCTAATGATTATGATGATTCAGGACAAGTATTCTTAACTGATATGACTGATCCCGTTTATGGTAGCTTTAAACATCTTGAAATAGATGGCCCTCCATACTATGTTGCTCCTCTAAATTTTGATGGAATGGACATGATAACATATCGAATAGATGACGGTATGGACTATGCTGAAGCAGTTATTTATATCATGGTAATGGCAGAACCTGGATTTAAAACAGGTGCGACTCAGCAGTTTGTCCTGCTAGAAGACAATGAGTTAAAGCTTAGTACCATGACGATGGCTGCCGGTGTAGGTGGCATGGATAAAAATATGATGGTTTGGGGTAAATCAATGCATGATGCAGTACAAGTGACACATACACCTGGTGAGCATGTTATTATGATTACTGCTGCAGAGGACTATTATGGGCAGTCGGAAGCTATGATATATGCTGGTCATGAAGATCATGTCATGGATTCCATGATGGTTTCTGTGGTAATAACTCCTGTTAATGACGCACCAGTAGCTTCGTTTAATATTGAGCAAAATCAAGCAGGTGGCAGTGAATTTAATTTTGCTAACACTTCAAATGATGCTCGTGACCCAGAAGGCGCTATTGTCCAATATGAATGGAATTTTGGAGATGGAACAACAAGTAATGAAAAAGATCCGTATCACAATTATTCTGCAGTGGGTGATTATAGCGTATCTTTAAAAGTTACTGATAATAGTGGTTCGGAAGCAGAATACTCTGAAAATGTGAGTGTAACTGTGTTAACAAGCAGTGAGGATCTTACCAATCCAAATGTTTATTCTTTAGCGCAGAACTATCCGAATCCATTTAACCCAAGTACATTAATACAATACAGTATAGCAGAGCCAGGCAATGTAACTTTAGAAGTTTATAATATGCTTGGGCAAAAAGTTGCTCAACTGGTTAATGGAACTCAGAATGCAGGAGCACATACTATTCAGTTTGATGCTTCAGCGCTCTCTTCGGGGGTTTATATCTATCAGCTTAAATCAGGTAGCTACCTGGAAACCAGAAAGATGATGCTTATTAAATAAGTCATTTCTTTTAATATTACTTTTTAGAATAGGTCAACAGACTAACTACTTTATTGTAGACAGTCTGTTGACCTATTTCTTTGAAGCCATATTTTTGATGAAAACTTAGCGATGGTCCATTTGGTGGGGTAATATTCACTTCACAGCAAAATATATCTGGTTTGTGAGTATCAATTACAAAATCATATAATTGTTGACCATACCCTTTTTTTTGGTGTTCTTCGGCAACAATGATTCTGTCAACATATAAGAAATTCTGGTACCGGTTTTTGAAGTATAAGTAATTTAGGCTGTTATATTCAGTTTTCTCGTCATATAAGAATATGAAACCTATAGGATCGGAATCTGATGAATACTGGATATAGCTATAGGTACAATTGATAGATTGTAAACTGAATTCTTCAAAGGTAAGTGAATTTACTTTAGGTACTGTAGATTCATTCCACTCATATATTAATTCTAGATCCTTGGATGTGAGTATTCTAATCATTCAATCTCTTTAAAATGACTACCAATTAATTACCCAGCCAAGATAAGGAAAAGGAAATGCTACTCTATATGAGTCATCAAAAGTATCGCTCATTTTCACAGAAATATAAGCGATACCAAAATCTGTGGAAATTCTTTTGTCGAATTTCCTAAGACCATAAGCTAGTATTGCTGTTTCTTTCATTAACCAATTTTCTGAGACAAAACCGTATCTATTGCTAATTCTACTATACGCATTTAAAGTAATTACATGAGAGGTCAATGATTTATTTCCATAACTATGGCCAATTGCTAGGGTTAAATTTCTATTCTCTGTTCCCCTAGTGACTACTCCATAACCTAACACAATAAAAGGGTTAGTTGGATCAAAAATGCCTAATGATCCAATTAAAAGGCCTCCACCTAGATAAGTATTATCATTGTATTTCTTACTAATCTTAGGAGTTATAAATGCAGATGGGGTACCTTCATTTAGTAGTGATAGAAAATCTGCTCCAAAACCAATACTTATATTTTCACTAACTCCATAATTTACAGCATTAAAGACTCCATAAATATTTTGATAATACCCATTTCCCATACCTAGAGAATAACTTGAAGGACTAAATAGATATCTTGTTTTGTGTTGATTTGCAATACTATACCCTTCAGTACCAATATCTTGCCACTTTAAAACTGTGAGTTTGACAATATCTATGTTTTTTACCCACACAACTGTAAACTCGGTCATATCAAATAGTAAAGAGTCATTTGATATTTCTAATAATTCACCTCTAAATGTTGAACCCCCCTCTATTTCAACTATAAAATTTGATTTTCTTGATAAACTGATATCACCTAAAAATTCTAGCTTCAGATATATGGAGTCTGTAGTTAATTTATTTATTTCTCCTTTAAGTAATGTATTATCGTCTAACTGAATTAGATAGTTTAACTCATTTTGGGATTTTTTTTCATTGCTGCTTTGCGCCATTATATTATTGCTTAGAGCAAAAAATAATAGAAAGATGAGAGGTAAATATTTCATATATGAAAGTTAATTAAGCAATAAATCAAACTAAAGCTTTTTAAGCTTTAAGTGAATCAGTTTAAAATTAAATTTATTTATTAATAATATATATTCGAGGCACTACGAAATGTATTACAATGTGCCTCGAGAATTATTTTAATATCTGGGGCATATCCACCCCCCATCGTTGTCATAATTGGGATATCATTATCCTTAGCCAAAGCAAAAACCAACTCATCTCGTTCTTTACAACCGTTTAGAGTTAATCCAAGCCGGCCTAATTTATCTTCGGCTAATACATCTACACCTGCTAAATAGAATATAAAATCGGGATTTATCTTAGTTACAATGTTTGGTAAATATTTTTTTAATAAGCTAAGATATTTTCTGTCACTAGTATTGTCTGGTAATGGTATATCTAAATTGGAAGGAGGTTTATGGTATGGATAATTATTAGCCCCATGCATACTGAAAGTATATACATTATTAATGTTTTTAAATATTTGGGCAGTTCCGTTGCCCTGATGCACGTCCAAGTCAATGATTAGTATTTGTGATACATTTGTGTTTTCCAGTAAATATCTAGAGGCAATAGCCTGATCGTTAAGTAAACAAAAACCTTCAGCTTTATTTGCAGATGCATGATGGGTTCCTCCTGCTATATTGAAAGCTGCTGAACGATTATTAAAAGCCCAAAGAGCTCCCTCAACGGTTCCATTTGTAATGCGTAACTCTCTTTGAATTAAGTCTTGACTTAGAGTAAACCCACTAGCCCGTACTTCTTTTTTAGTTAATTCAAGGTTAAATAAACGCCTCAAATACTCTGAATCATGAATATCAAGATCATAAGTAAGTCCCTGAGATGGCTCAAAGAAGTTGTCCTCACTGACTATACCTTCTCGGATAAGACGCATTGGTAAGAGTTCATACTTCTCCATAGGGAAACGGTGACCATCTGGGACAGGGTGAATATATGAAGGATGCCATGCAATTTTTATCATGTACAGATAACTGAAATTAAAAGGTATTCATTTCAGTTTATGACAATAGTAGAGTTTAACAAATTGCTTTTCTTTTAGTGAATGAATTCATCATGATATAGATTTATAAAATAAAACATCACATGCATATACTATTAACGGGTTCAACTGGATATATTGGGAAAAGACTACTACCCGAGTTAGTTGCTGCTGGGCATAAAATTACCTGCTGTGTCCGTGATGCTAATCGTTTTAATCCATTGGAAGAATTTGGAAGCTCAATTGAAGTATTAGAAGTAGATTTGTTAAATAGGGATTCATTAAATAGACTACCTGTTGATATTGATGTAGGGTATTATCTGGTCCATTCGATGTCAAGCTCTGAGAATTATGCGGTAATGGAATTGGAATGTGCTAAAAATTTTTGTGCTGCATTTTCAAAAACAAAAGCGCAACAACTAATTTATTTAAGTGGAATTGTAAACCAAGATGATTTATCTGAGCATTTACTTTCACGTAAGCGAGTTGAATTAGAGTTATCAAAAGGTAGTTATTCACTAACTACCCTACGTGCAGGAATTATTGTGGGATCAGGAAGTGCTTCTTTTGAAATCATCAGAGATTTAGTTGAAAAACTCCCTATAATGATTGCACCTAGATGGCTTGAGACTAAGACTCAGCCAATTGGAATCTATGACGTAAAGAAATATCTCATTGGTTGCTTAGGTAACAAAAATACATATGATAGCCATTATGATATTGGATGTGATGATGTACTTACATACAAAGAAATGTTATTAGATTTTGCAGAAGTAAGAGGGTTAACTAGGCGAATTTATACTGTACCTGTGATGACTCCGCGCCTTTCATCCTATTGGTTATATTTTGTTACTTCGACATCTTATTTGCTTGCAAGATCTCTTGTGGATAGTATGAAAGTTGAGGTTGTATGTATACCAAATAATTTGAGAGCACTATTGAATATTGAACCTGTTCCATATAAAAAAGCATTAGAACGGGCAATGCATAGAATCCAAAACGATAGAATTACGTCATCATGGAAAGATTCTTACACTAGTAGTGGTAGTACCATACAAATTGAAAAATATGGGAAAGTACCCTCATATGGATGTTTTAAAGATATAAGATCTTCTGAAGTCAAAGACAGAAATATATGTATTGAACGTATTTGGAGTATTGGGGGAAATAATGGTTGGTACTATGGCAACTGGTTGTGGCAAATACGTGGTTATTTAGATAAGTTGTGGGGAGGAGTAGGTTTACGGAGAGGTAGGACTAATCAGGATACTATTACGGTAGGAGATGCCTTAGATTTTTGGCGTGTTGTGGAAGTTGATAAAGAAAGAGGTCGCTTACTACTTTTTGCTGAAATGAAACTACCGGGTGAGGCTTGGTTAGAGTTTAAAATGAAAGGAAATATACTTATTCAAACAGCAACATTTAGACCATTAGGAATATTAGGCCGGTTGTATTGGTATGCAGTTATTCCTTTTCATGGTTTGATATTTCATGGTTTAATAAAAAAACTAACAGAGTAATGCATAGGATCAGATTTGTAGATTTTAAAAATTAAAGGTTAAATATAATGTATAATAAGTTTAGTAGTTTATTCTCTGCTGTTTTAGTTCTTTCTATTTTAGGTTGTAATACTAAACAAACTGATGTAGGATTAAATGTAGAAGATAATTCAAAAATCGATATAACAAATGCGATATTAACTGAAACAAGCTCAAACTGCCAAGAATATATTCAAGATTATTTCTCAGTTGTAAAAGACATTAAGCGCTCTATTTTATTTGAGGGCTCAGTTTCATTATCAAACGGTGATACAGGGTGTACCATTACGGTTAATGGGATACCCAATCACGATTTTAATGATCAGTCAGCACAGTTTGCACATGATATTTCTGAGGTAAATAGGATATTCAATATTCCAGATAGTCCTGTCATTTCTGATCAGTCAACTCCCTTATCACAAACGTATTATGACGCAATAATGTTGAATGGAGTAGTAGTAGATATGTTATCTGCTGGCTGCTATCGACCTACAGATTCTAGAGCAGATTCTAATGGAAATGTACAAATTGGATGTAATGCAAATGCAGCATGGTTAATTGATCCACTAGGTAGTGAAACTAAATTTGGTGCGGATGCCCATAATGCACATACGCAACCTGATGGAACCTATCATTATCATGGGAATCCATTAGCATTATTTGACGATAATCCAGGACTAAATGGATCTCCAGTCATTGGTTTTGCAGCCGATGGGTTTCCTATTTTTGGTAGCTATTTTTTAGATCCAGTAACCAATCAAATTCGTAAAGCTATTTCTGGTTATACATTAAAAGTAGGTTCTAGACCTGGTCCTGATGATCAAAACCCTGGTGGGGAGTATGATGGTATGTACAATGATGATTATGAATTTACTGACGCGGGTGATCTAGATAGGTGTAATGGAATGGTACTAGATGGTACATATGGATATTATGTGACAGACAATTATCCTTGGGTTTTAAAATGTCATGTGGGTACCCCCCATACATCATTTTCAAAAGCATCTATGAAAGTTAAATTAAAGGAAGATTTTTGGCATCACGCTCACTAGTTCTTGCAGATCAATTATTTTTAATTAATTCACCAACTATAGCGATTTTTTTGGATTTCCCATTTATCGCTAACCTTGTAATATTTGTTATACCTGCATCAGATAAATCTCTTAAAATTGACCATTCATGGCCATTATGATGCATGAGTATAGAACCAGACCCCATTACAGGGTATCCGTTGGGCAACCACGCAAAGTCTTCGGATTGATCCAACACATCTAAAATGGGCTTAATATCTAAGGTAATAGGATCAAAGCTCATGATTTTCCAGGGAGCTGATCTTTTGTCTATAAAACTTAAGTATTCTGTGTCAGGTATAGCTAAGAAAGACCTACCAGGCATATTCAGGATGATATTTTTATTTGTTGAATCCGTTTGATTAAAAAGTTTATGCCACTGTAAAGTCGAATTCATATTTTCTGTTGGTAATACAAAGCATAAATAAGAATCTCTATCAAACCAATGGTAATAGCCAATAATGGATTCTTTTTCAAGAACTGTCTCAATTTTACTTTGTTGTCCATTTTTCACCATTACTTCCAGAATTCGAAAATCCTGAATACCATCTTTTGATAGTGTGATATAACTTAATTCCTCAGTTATAGGCCTGAATTGTGGGCTATATTCACTTCTATTGGGGGTTTCAGTTAGCCATGTCTTCTCTAAAGAAGAAATATTTAAAGAAATTATATCAGTTTCACCGCCTCTGTTTGATGCATATAATAAGATTTCACCATCCGATGAAAACCATGGTTGACTGTCATATCCTAAATTATTCGAGACATTTTGCAGATTATTTAACTCGATTTTTTCATCCAATACATTGAAATCTGCCAGGAAAACTTCTAAGTCTGAGGAGGGTAGTTGGCCAAATAAATATGAGCTCATAGGCATTATATTGCCTAGTAAAGTAATTACAATTAAAAGTAACCATGTGTTTTTGATTTTTGGAAGTACCATAACTTTTATTGTTTAGTTGGTAAATAGAATAAAATTTGTAACATTATAGTATTTATCTTTAATAATATGATCCAAATTATGTACAAATGCATCTCTAATAATCTAGATCTACAATGTAAGGCATTATTTTTTCTTATAGTTTTTGTGTTTTTTAATTCAGCATTTGATGTGGTGCAAGCACAGATCAAAGAGGCTGGGGAAGTTCAAATACAGGAAAAGTCTAATACTCTTCACCAATGGCCTAAATCTATACCTGAGTCAGTAGGTATGTCAAGTAGTCGATTAGCAAATCTAGACTCAATATTTGTACAGCACATAGAGCAAGAAAAGATTCCTGGTATGGTAGCTTTTATAGCGAGAAATGGATTTGTTGTGTACGAAAAAGCTTTTGGTAGCGCCGATCCTGAAACAAATCGACCTTATCAAACTGATCATATATTTAGAATTGCATCTCAAACTAAAGCTATAACTGCTACAGCAGTTATGATGCTTTGGGAAAAAGGTTTATTTAATCTAGATGATCCTATTTCAAATTATATAACTGAATTTAAAGATGTAACTATTTTGAAAAAGTTAAATGATTCAGATTCTACCTACAAAACCATTCCAGCAAAAAATCAGATTACTATTCGTCATTTGCTGAATCATACTTCTGGTATTGGCTATGGAATTATTGATGGAGATGAACGTATTCGTAAAATTTATCAAAAAGCAGGAGTTGTTGATCTTTATACAACAGAGGATATAAGCATTGAACATAGCGTAAAACTTTTAGCTAAACTACCTTTGCATCATGAACCAGGTGAGCGTTTTACTTATTCTGAAGGATTAGATGTCTTAGGATACTTAGTTGAAATACTATCAGGTCAGTCATTTAGTGAATTTTTAGAGGAACACTTATTTGAACCACTTGGTATGTCAAATACCCAATTTTATCTAAGTGAAGATCAATACAATCTTCTTGTGCCGGTTCAAACAAAAAATCAAAAAGGAGAATGGATTGTATACGATGGTCATCCTGATGGTTACTATGATGCCAATTATCCTAAAATTGGAGCAAAAAAATTCTATTCTGGGGGTGCTGGATTAACAAGTACCGCTCAAGATTATGCTAAATTCTTGCAAATGTACTTAAATGGTGGTGTATTTAATGAGCACCGTATATTGAGTCCAACTACAGTAGATTTGATTATGAGCAATCAAACAAAAGATCTATTTGGAGAAGGAAATACTCACTATGGTTTAGCATTTGGAGTAGTTACTCATGAAGGATTCAGTATAGGAGGAAGAGGTAGTGTGGGCACATTTGATTGGGGTGGTTATTTTAATACTCAATATTATGCCGATCCAGAGTTAAATATAATTGGGATTCTAATGAAGCAATCTCAGAGAATTCCATGGGAAAATACGGGAAATATTATGAGACAGATCGTAGGAGCATCGGTTATTGAAAAATAAATGCTTTTACAAGAATTAAACTACCATATATCATGTATATGTGGTTTTATAACAAACTCATAAACATTTTGAGTAGCTTGAAGCTGCTCATCACTAAATTTTAGAATATTTCCGGCTCTCATATTAGTACGAATGTGCTGAGCCTTTGAGGCTCCTGGAATAATTACACTGATCTTTTTATTCAGTAAGATCCATTTTAAAGCAACCTGCGCCAATGAGTCGTATCCGTTGAAAATCTCCTTGAGTTTCTCCACTGCTTCAAGTCCAGTTTCAAAAGGAACACCTGCAAAGGTTTCGCCTTTATCAAACCATGCCCCGTTTCGGTTACCATGCCGGTGATCATTTGGATTAAAGGTAGTTTCGCATGTCATTTTACCACTCAGAAGACCGCTTGCTAATGGTACGCGGACGATGATCCCAATATTTTTTTCACGCGCCATGTCGAAAAAATAATCATCGGGTCGTTGCCGGAATAAATTATAGATAATCTGCACGGTAGTCACGTTATCAAATTGAATGGCTTTTACTCCTTCTTCTATTTTTTCAACACTCACTCCTAGATGCTGGATTTTACCTTCTTCTTTAAGCCGGTCAAACAAACCAAAAATTTCGGGTCTATAGTAGACCTTGGTTGGCGGGCAGTGTAGTTGGATAAGATCGATGGTCTCTATTCCAAGTCGCTGCAGGGAATCCTCTACATGTCCACGCAGCACCTCGGGACTAAAGTTTTCATTTACGAAAGGGTTGATTCTTTTTCCGCATTTGGTTGCCACTTTGATATTAGCCGAGGAGCCTTTTTTTGCTAAAAATATCCCCACCGCTTTTTCGCTTTCCCCATCCTCATACACATCAGCTGTATCGATAAAATTCACGCCCTCGTCGAAGGCAGCCTCGAGTAAATGCTGGGCAGAAGTATGGTTAAAACCAGTGCCCCAAACACCGCCTAGCTGCCACGTTCCTAGAGATAATTCAGATACCTTAAATCCAGTTTTTCCAAGTTGTCTGTAATTCATTTTTAAAGCTAATATTTATTTGTGACTTACTTCTAATCCGTTTTACTTGGTTTGACGCGCTGCCAGTATATACGTTCAAAATTTTGTTCTCGAGGGTAGATTTTGTTTAGGCTATCTACCTCATATAATTGTAATATGAAATAATAATAAATTGGATGATGTGCAAAAACAATCTTATTCTATTGGAGTAAAGAGCTAAATTATCTGGGGGAACCCTTATGAAGATGAATCGAAAGCGGTATGAAGAAGAGCTGTTTAGACTACAACAAGAGCTAGTAAAATTACAGTATTGGATTAAAGAGAAGGGGCTCAAAGTGGCGGTACTGTTTGAGGGTCGGGATGCGGCTGGAAAGGGTGGGGTGATTAAGCGAATCGTGGAGCCCTTGAGTTCGAGGGTGGTACGAATTGCTGCCTTGCCCAAGCCGACCGAGAGGGAACGATCGCAGTGGTATTTTCAGCGGTATGTTAAGGAGTTGCCTGCGGCGGGTGAAATGGTGTTTTTTGATAGGAGTTGGTACAACCGGGCAGGGGTCGAGAAAGTGATGGGATTTTGTACCGAGCAGGAATATGCCGAATTCTTGCGTAGCGCTCCACTGTTCGAGCAAATGCTACAAAATTCGGGGATTATTCTAATTAAGTATTGGTTTTCGATTAGTGATAAAGAGCAAAAACGGCGCTTTATTGCTCGTAACGAAAATCCGATGAAGCGCTGGAAATTAAGCCCTATGGATATTGAAGCTCGGGTGCGATGGATGGATTATTCGCGTGCAAAAGACGAGATGTTTGCCGCTACCGACACCGACGAATGCCCATGGTTTGTGGTGAATGCCGATATAAAACGTCACGCCCGATTGAATTGCATTTCTCACCTACTCAATCAGATTTCCTATAAAGACCTAACCCCTGAACCCATTGCCTTTCCAAAGATTACCAAGCATCCGGAGTACACTCGCCCTCGTTTGGATGCGATGCGTTGGGTTCCTGCTAGGTTTGGGCAAAATCCCACCGACGAAGAGCGGAGTTAAAAGTAGTTAAAGAGTTGGTGATCTAATGCCAATTTTGTATCATTTTTGTACTCACCAAATACTCATTAATCCAATGACTAATAAAATATATTCATTATGTCTATTTGGAAGTATCTACCCTCGTATTCGATTCCAATAGCGGCTGCATTAGGGATGTGGCTGGGTGGCTATTGGACTCTGGTAACTCCAATTTACGTCTTTCTTTTTATTCCTCTGGTGGAATGGCTCGTGGGAAGCAATCCTAGTAACCACAATCCAGAGCAAGAGGACAAGGCCAAAGCCAGTTTTGGCTATACCTTGTTGTTGTGGTCCTATGTACCCATTCAATACGCATTAACTGGATTTTTCTTATTGAAACTGTCTGCGGGTGGATTTTCAGACCCTGAAATCGGAGTATTTGGCACCTTGACTGGTGCTGAATTTTCTACGGGTATGAACTCGGCAGTTTGGGTAGTGGGCTTAATCGGAGCTACTCTTTCTTTGGGCATCAGTAATGGTGGAATTGGTTTTACTGTGGCCCATGAACTTATTCACCGTAGTTCGAAGTTTGAGCAATGGCTCGGTCGAGCTTTGCTTTTGACGACCCTTTATATGCATTTTGCCATTGAACACGTGTATGGGCATCATAAGCATGTTGGGACCGAGGAAGATGCCGCAACGGCGCGTAAAGGGGAGACTTTTTACCGATTTTTAATTCGTTCGGTGCCCGATCAATACCGCTCAGCCTGGGAGATTGAACGTAAGCGGCTTAAGCAGAAAAAGAAAGGATTTTGGTCTTATTCTAATGAGATGCTGGGATTTCAGGTGTTTCAATTGGTATGGATCTCGGTAATTTTCGGGTTAATGGGGTTTGTCGTCGGCATCATTTACATACTTAGTTGTATATTGGCTTTTTCATTATTGGAGGCAGTAAATTATCTAGAACATTATGGTCTAGAACGAGAAAAAAATGAGCGGGACAGATATGAGAAGGTAGATCATCATCATTCGTGGAATTCTGATCACATAGTAAGTCGGATGTTCTTGTTTGAATTATCTCGTCATTCAGATCATCATATGGTTGCAAGCCGGCACTATCAAGTACTTCGTAGTTTGGATGAAAGCCCTCAACTGCCCACAGGATACCCTGGGATGATTTTACTAGCCATGATTCCACCACTTTGGTTCCGTGTGATGAATCCATTAGTCGATAAGGTTCATTTACATCAATAGTTTTTCTAATGATTAAATAAGAACGGTTAAAAAGTTAATCAGTTAGAGAATAATTGAGTCTATTGAATAGAATTGCCATATTATTAGATATCCACAAGTAAATAATTCTACAAACATCATGAAAAATCAACTTCTTTTCATATTCATATTTTTAACAACTCCAATATTTGCACAGGAAAAACCCGACTCATTAGTATTTAGTGAGGCTGTTGGGATGGCCCAAGCCATGTTAGATTCTATGGATATAGGAGCTACTATTTTAGGAGGGGAGACATTTTATGGGATGGGATCTG
>MDSV01219778.1_pt1 | contig 61121 bp, 59 predicted proteins | sample 810851 | NCBI WGS metagenome assembly MDSV01 (sample SAMN05326640, study PRJNA326480) | marine metagenome | isolation source: seawater | place: Atlantic Ocean: North East | collected 2012
AGAAACCAGTAGCAAAGAAACCAGTAGCAAAGAAACCAGTAGCAAAGAAACCAGTAGCAAAAAAACCGTAAATATTAGTACATTATATTTTACAAAATAATTTTTAAAAATAAATAATTATGGCACATAAAAAGGGAGCAGGTAGTAGTAAAAATGGAAGAGAATCACATAGTAAAAGGTTAGGTGTTAAGATTTATGGTGGACAAGAAATAACTGCAGGAAAAATTATTGTACGTCAAAGAGGAACAGTGCATAATCCAGGAAATAATGTTGGCCTTGGAAAAGATCATACCTTATTTGCACTTACTAACGGAATAGTTAAATTCACAAAAAAGAAAAACAATAAGTCTTACGTTTCTGTAGTTGAAGTTAACTAAAAAATAATATTCAGATATATATCTAAACTCTTGATACATTCAAGAGTTTTTTTATTTAAATTTGTTTTAAATTCAATTTAATATGTTACATTTAAATGATATAAGAAACAATAAGGAAAAGTATATTAGATTATTGAAAATCAGAGGTGTTGATTTTTCTGATATAATTCTATCAGTAATTGAGAAGGATGATGAACGTAAGAAGATCCAAAACGGATTAGATCAAATTTTAGCAGTAGCAAATCAAAATTCTAAAAAAATCGGAGAATTTTTTAAAAAGGGAATGATTACTGAAGCTAATGAGTTGAAGAAAAAATCAATAGATTTAAAAAATAAATCAAAACAACTCCAAAATAATAAAAATCAAGTTGAGGAGCATATTAAAGATATGTTAACACAAGTTCCAAATGTTCCTCATGAATCAGTTCCAATAGGAAGTTCAGAAAATGATAATGTCATTATAAGTAAAGGAGGAGAAATTCCAAACTTAAATAAAAATTGTATTCCACATTGGGATCTTGTAGAAAAGTATAGTTTAATAGATTTTGAATTAGGAAATAAAATTACTGGTTCAGGATTTCCTGTATATAAAGGAAAAGGAGCAGTTTTACAAAGAGCGCTTGTTACTTATTTCCTTAACAAGAATGTTACAGCAGGATATAAAGAGTATTTACCCCCATTCATGGTAAATGAAACATCAGCTTTTGGAACAGGTCAGTTGCCTGATAAAGAAGGCCAAATGTATTCAGTACCTGAAGATAATCTTTATCTAATTCCAACAGCAGAAGTTCCAGTTACTAATTTTTTTAGAGATCAAATTATAAGTGATTTTCCTGTTAAATGTACTGCATATAGTCCATGTTTTAGAAGAGAAGCAGGCTCATATGGTAAAAATGTAAGAGGACTTAATAGACTACATCAGTTTGAAAAAGTAGAAATAGTTCAGATTGAACATCCAGATAAATCATTTGATACATTAAATAATATGGTTCAGCATGTTGAGAGTATTTTAATAGAACTTTCACTTCCTTATAGAATATTAAAGTTGTGTGGTAAGGATTTAGGATTTACTTCTTCTTTAACTTATGATTTTGAGGTATATTCAGCCGCACAAAAAAAATGGTTAGAAGTTAGTTCTGTTTCTAATTTTTGCAGTTACCAAGCAAATAGGCTAAAACTTAGATTTAGAGATGAAAATGGCAATACATCTTTATGTCATACCTTAAATGGTAGTGCTTTAGCATTACCAAGAGTATATGCAACAATAATTGAAAATAATCAAAGTGAAAACGAAATAAGGATTCCTAAAGTACTACATCCGTATACTGGTTTTGACGTTATAAGATAATGCGATTAGTATTCATTTTCATGCTTTGTGGTCTTTTTACTTTTGCACAAAAAAACCGTCAGCAAATTGCTTTCCAATATTATTTAACTGGAGAATATCAAAAGGCAGTGTTGATATATGAGGATTTAGAAAAAGAAAAATTTTCAGTTGCATATTATAATCCTCATTTCATGTCATTATTGCAATTAGAAGAATATAAAAAAGCTGAAAAATTAGCTAGAAAATTAGTAAAAAAATTCCCAACCAGTATTAATTATCAATTGGAAATAGGTATTTGTCAGCAAAAATCAGGAGATCAAATTAGTGCCGAAAAAACATACGAAAAAATATATTTGGATTTTCAAGGCAACAAAGGAGAAACATTTAACTTGGCAAATACATTTTTACGACATTCAATGTATCAAGAAGCATTGGATGTTTATCTATTATCAGAAGAGTTGAGCCCTTCTAATTATTTTCATTTGCAAAAAGCAAATATTTATTCTAATTTGGGAAATTCTGAAATGATGATTACTGAATACTTAGAGGAATTAATAAGAAAGCCTAATCAAAAATCTTTTATCATTTCGAAGATTCAGAAATTTTTAGATAATGATGGAATAAAAACTGATAAAAATTTTCAGCTTGTTAAAAAAAAGTTGTTAATAAAAATGAAAAAGTATAATAATAATGAACTAGTTGAATTATTAGTTTGGTTATTTATTCAGAATAACCAATTTGATTTAGCATTAACTCAAGCCATAGCTTTAGATAAAAGGAATAATTTTGATGGTAGTAAAGTTTTTGAATTAGGAGAAACTTTATTAGATTATGAATATTTTGATATAGCTATTAAAGCATTTGAATTTGTTATTAATAAAGGAGAAAATAATTATTTATTTATTCCCGCTAACATTAATAAATTATATGCTCAAACCAAAATCATAAAAATTAACAATAACTTTACATTAGAAGATATTGATAAATCTTATAAATTTTTAATAAATCAACTAGGTAATTCTTATAAAACTGTAACACTATTGTCAAATTATGCTCATTTTAAAGCCTTTGATTTAAAAGATTTAACTTCAGCAAAAATTATACTTGAAGAAGCTATGTCAATTCCACAAATAGATGTATATGATTTAGCAGAATGTAAAATTGAATATGCAGATATTCAATTGTTGATTGGCAATACATGGGAAGCATTGCTTTATTATTCTCAAGTTGAAAAAGATTTTAAAGAGCACCCTATAGGTCATCATGCAAAGTTAAAAAGAGCAAAAGTTTCATATTATCAAGGGAATTTTAATTGGGTGCAAGCACAGTTAAAAATATTGAAAGCATCAACATCAAAACTAATTTCTAATGATGCTATGGACTTATCTCTATTGATCTCTGACAACTATAATCTTGATACTTCTGAGGTTGCTATGCGTTTATTTGCAAAATCTGATTTATTATTATATCAGCAGAATTATGAACAAGCAATTGGAAATTTTGATTCAATTCTATTTGCTTTTCCTGGCCATTCACTTTCTGATGAAATATATTTAAGGAAGGCTCAAATTTATTTTGATAAAGACAATTATAATAAAGCGATAGATATGTGTCAAAAAATTTTAGATGAATGGAGTAATGATATTTTAGCTGATGAAGCATTATATAAACAAGCTAAAATTTATGACTTTAGTTTAAAAAATAAAGAAAAAGCAATGGAATTATATGAAAAATTGTTTTTGGAATATAATAGTAGTATTTATGCTTCATATTCTCGAAAAAGATTTAGATTTTTAAGAGGAGATAATATAAAAGTTGAGTGATGATTATATATAACGTATCTTGTTCAGTGGACAAAAGTATTATTAAAGATTGGTTAAAATGGATTATTGAAAATCACATTCCAGAAATTTTAAGTTGTAGTAGATTTATTGAGGTAAAAATATATAGAGTTGTTTCTTCAAAAGAAAATGACATAACTTATGCTATAGCCTATAAATGTCATAATATAAAAGACTTACATCATTATCAAGCTAATTTTGCTTTAGATTTACAAAAAAAACATTTAGATAAATTTGGTGAAAAAGTATTTTTTTTTCGAACAATTTTAGAAGAAATTAGTATAAAAAATTAGTTATTTTAAGAAAGGATTTGTTTCTTTTTCTTCTTTTAATATTGTGCTGGGGCCATGGCCAGGATAAATTTTTAAACTTTCATTAATAGGTAATATTTTTTCTGTAATACTATTCATTAAAGTATTATAGTCTCCACCAGGAAGATCTGTTCTTCCAATACTATTTTTAAAAAGTACATCGCCGGAAATGATAAAATTATCAACTTCATTATACAAACATATATGCCCTGGAGAATGGCCAGGGGTAAATAAAATTTTAAAATTATAAGATCCCAATTTTATTTCCTGATTTTCTTTAATAAAATGAGTTGGGTTAGGAGAAGGTTTATATTCATCTAATCCATAAATTTTTGCAATACTTTCTGAGTTATTAAGTAGTTCTATTTCATTGATGTGTATATGTAAATCTATTTTCCAAGTTTTATGTACAAATTGATTTCCTAAAATATGATCTATATGACAATGAGTATTAATTATTTTAATAGGATTTAATTTGTTTTTTTTAATAAAATCATATAATGTTTTTTCTTCTTCATTGGTGTAACATCCAGGATCTATTACAAGACATTCTTTTTTACTATTGTAAATAATATATGTATTTTCTTGAAACGGGTTAAATGTAAAAGATTTTATTTTCATGATTTTTTTTAACAAATATATAAGTTCTTTATCTTTGTTAATTATTATGAGTATAACAACTTTTATAATTCTTATTTTTATAGGTGTTATGGCAGGCTTTCTTTCAGGTGTAGTTGGAGTAGGAGGGGGATTGATAATTATACCTTTGCTAATTATTATGATAGGTTTAGACCAACATCAGGCGCAAGGAACATCAATTGCAGTATTACTTCCTCCTGTTGGAATTTTAGCTGCTTTGAATTACCATAAGTTAGGATTTGTAAAATGGGAATACGCTCTTGTTATTGCTATCACATTTATTATTGGAGGATATTATGGATCAAAATATGCTGTTTCCTTAAAACCAGAAGTTATTAGAAAAGTTTTTGCAATTGTTATGATAATAGGAGGTCTTAAAATGATTTTTAATGATAAATGAAATAAAACAACTCTCTGAGAATTTTTTTCAAGAAATTATAAATATTCGTAGATATTTACATTCTCATCCTGAACTTTCTTTTAATGAATTTAATACATCAAAGTATATTAAGAAAGTTTTAAAAAAGTGGGATATTCCTTTTATTGATAATGTTGCAAATAACGGCGTAGTTGTAGTGTTAAATGGAGTTAATCCTAATTCAAAAACCATAGCTTTAAGAGCAGATATTGATGCATTGCCTATCCAAGAAAAAAATGAAGTTAATTATAGGTCAAAAAATGATGGGATTATGCATGCCTGTGGTCATGATGTACATACCGCTTCATTATTAGGTACTATTAAAATATTAAATGATTTAAAAAATAAATGGCATGGAGCTGTAAAATTTATTTTTCAACCTGCAGAAGAAATGTTGCCAGGTGGGGCTTTGCAAATGATTAATGAAGGGGTATTAAAAAATCCAAAAGTAGATTTGATAATGGCTCAACATGTGTATCCCGAATTAGATGTAGGTCAAGTAGGATTTTGTGCTGGCAAGTATATGGCCTCTACAGATGAATTACATATTAATGTTACAGGTGTTTCAGGGCATGCAGCTTTGCCTGAAAAATATAATAACCCTATATTGGTGGCATGTAATTTAGTTTCAGAATTAGAAAATTATTTTTCAAAATATAGAGATGCTCCATCAATTTTTGCAATCGGCTTTTTTGAAGGTTTGGGTTCTACAAATATAATTCCAGAAACTGTAGTTTTAAAAGGAACCTTTCGAGCAATGAATGAAAAATTTAGAAAAATATCTCATGAAAAAATGAAAACTATTGCATCAAAAATTGCTAGTAAGCATTCAGCTAAAATTAATTTTGATATAATTAATGGTTATCCTTTTTTAGTTAATGATATTGCCTTTACAAATAAAAATATCTGTTTAGCTAAAAAATATTTGGGAGAAAAAAATGTTGTTGAGTTGCCAATTAGAATGACTGCAGAAGATTTTGCTTATTATTCACACATTCTACCTTCTTGTTTTTATAGACTAGGCATAAGAAATAAAGATAAGGGAATAATTCATGGATTACATACATCAAGGTTTGATATTGATGAGCAAGCATTAAAAATAGGTATGGGAATGATGGCTTTTTTGGCAATTAATTCTTGAGTTTTTTACCAATTAACATAAATTCATCACAAAATAAATTTATCCAATCCTTTAAACTTTGAGAAACAATTTTATTATTTTGGAAATCTTTAGATGACGCATATACTATTCTAGGTAATTGAATCATTTTCCATTCATTCATACAAATTTGTGTCAAGTGCATAGTAGAAAGATAGCTTTTTTCACCTCCAGCAGCACACAATATACCAAAAAATTTACCTTCAACATTTTTAAAACAACTGTCTAAGATTATTTTTAAAGAGTCATTTATAGAATAATTATGTACCCCCATTCCAATTATAAAGTTGTCGGCTGATGATATTTTGTTTGTTAAATTTATCATTTCTTCAGATTTTGAGGTGTGAAAAGGAGTTAGAGATAACGTCCTTGCATCAATAATTTCAACATTAATTTTATTTTTATTAAGTTGTTTATATACTTTTTTACATAGCAAAAATGATTTAGATTCATGAGATAACGAACTTGATATTATTAGTGTTTTCATTAATTTGCAATTTGTGAAATAAAGTCAATACGTAATAATCTAATTTCTTCATCACTAAATTCATCTTCATCAAATTCTATTCTTGCTTCGTCAAAAGAAAAATTGTCAGTTTCTTTAAAAAAATCATGTATTTCATTTAATTCATCTTCATCCATCATTTGATTTAAAATATGGTTTAAATTAAGTTTTGTTCCTTGTTCTACTATTTCTTCCATTTCAGTTAACAAATCATCTATTGAAAGCCCTTTTCCACTGGCTATGTCTTCAATACTTAGTTTTTTATCTAAAGATTGTATGATATATATTTTGTTATTTGATTTATTAGCTACTGAGCGAACAATAATATCTTGTGGTCGAACAATATCATTTTCATTAACATATTTTTGGATTACATCAATAAATTCTTGACCATATTTTTTTGCTTTACCTATACCGACTCCTTGTACTTGAGCTAGTTCATCCATAGAAACTGGGTATTGATTAGCCATGTCAATTAGTGAAGGTTCCATAAAAATTATTGCTGGTGGTAAGCCGATTTCTTTTGCTTTCTTTTTTCTAATGTCTTTTAAGATATTATATAGCAACCTATCTGCAGCATCTCCTTTTTGTGTGTTATTATTATAGCTAGCATTTTCGTCATATTCATGGTCTTCAGTAATTAAAAAACTATAAGGCTCATTTAGAAATTTTTTGCCTTTATCTGTTAATTTTAAAATACCATAACTTTCTATTTCTTTTGTAATTAATTGTTTTACATAAATTTGCCGAATAATAGAGTGCCAAAAACTAGTCTTTTTTTCTTTCCCTTTTCCAAATACATCTTCTATTTGAGACATATATTGTTTTATTAGAGAATTAGATTCTCCAGTTAGAATTTTTGCCATTTCCTTAGGTTTAAATCTCTCTTTACATGAGACAATTGCATTTAATAAAAGTGTAACATATTCTTTTCCTTCTATTTTTTCCTTCGGATTTTTACAGTTGTCACACATTTCATTACAATCTGAAGCATTAAATTCTTCACCGAAATAGTGTAATAAATATTTTCTTCTACACATGGATGTTTCTGAAAAAGCGATTGTTTCCATAATCAACAATCTTCCAACTTCTTGCTCTGCAACAGGTTTTCCTTGTAAAAATTTTTCTATTTTTTCAATATCTTTATAGTCATAAAAAGTAATTAAATCACCTTTTCCACCATCTCTACCAGCTCTTCCGGTTTCTTGATAATAACCCTCTAAACTTTTAGGAATATCGTGATGTATTACATAGCGTATATCTGGTTTATCAATCCCCATTCCAAATGCAATAGTGGCAACAATGACATTGCAATCATCCATAAGAAATTTTTCTTGATTTTCGACCCTTGTTTTAGAATCTAGTCCAGCATGGTACGGAAGTGCCTTAATATTATTAACTTGTAAAGTAGCAGCGATCTCTTCAACTTTTTTTCTACTTAAGCAGTATACAATTCCTGATTCTCCTTTTCTAGAGTCAATATATTGAATAATTTGTTTTGCGACATCCTTTTTTTGTTTAATTTCATAAAAAAGGTTTTTTCGATTAAAAGAATCTATAAATAACTCTCCATCATTAATTTGTAAATTTTTCATTATATCTTGCCTTACTTTTGGTGTTGCTGTAGCTGTAAGAGCAATTACAGGAGCTTTTCCAATATTATTTATGATGTCTCGTAATTTTCTATATTCTGGTCTAAAATCATGACCCCATTCCGAAATACAATGTGCTTCATCAATCGCATAAAAAGAGATTTTTGATTTTCTAAAAAATATAATATTATCTTCTTTAATTAATGATTCAGGAGCAACATATACTAGTTTTGTTTTATTAGACAAAATATCATTTTTTACTTGATTTGCTTGTGTTTTTGTTAGTGATGAATTGAGTACGTGGGCTATACTTTCGTTTTTATAAAAACCTCTTAGTACATCTACTTGATTTTTCATTAATGCAATTAGAGGTGAAACAATAATTGCGCACCCGTCTAAAAGGAGAGCTGGTAACTGATAACACATTGACTTTCCTCCTCCTGTAGGCATAATAACCATTGTATCATTTTGTAGAAGTAAGTTATTTATAATCTTTTCTTGATCGCCTCTAAAACTATTATATCCAAATATTTCTTTTAGTTTTTTATGTAGAGTTTCAGATGTAATACTCATTCTTGTAAAAAATTGATATTTTTGTAGTTGAAATTATTTAGACGAATATACAATATTATTTAATGAAATCTTCTGAAGAAATAAAAAAAATTGCGAAAAAATGCATCGAAAATGAAGTAGAAGAAATTAATAGTTTAATTCAAAGAATAGATAATAGCTTTGTGGAAATAATTAATATATTATATAAAACCAAGGGACGAGTAATTTTTTCTGGAATTGGTAAAAGCGCTGATATTGCAAGAAAAATTGTTGCTACTCTTAATTCAACAGGTCAACCTTCAATTTTTCTTCATGCAGCTGATGCGATTCATGGTGATCTTGGAAATATTAAAAAAGAAGATATCATTGTAATTATTTCAAATAGTGGCAATACAGATGAAATAAAAAATTTATTACCACTGATTAAAAATATGGGTAATCAAATTATATCTATGACTGGAAATATAAATTCTTATCTTGCTCTAGAGTCAAATTATGTGATAGATGTGGGTGTTTCTAAAGAAGCATGTCCAAACAACTTAGCGCCTACAACTTCTACTACAGTTCAACTAGTAATGGGAGATGCAATAGCAATTAGTTTATTAGCATGTAGAGATTTTACAGATAAAGATTTTGCTCGATTTCATCCAGGAGGTTCATTAGGCAAAAAACTAAATATTAGACTTTCAGATCTCAAAATGCAGATGACTAATCCAAAAGTGAGTAAAGACACTTTAATTAAAAACATTATTATAGAAATTTCAAAAAATAGAGTTGGAGCTACGGTTGTTATTGATAATAATTTTATAGAGGGGATTATCACTGATGGAGATTTAAGGAGGGCAATTGAAGATGAAAATGATTTTTTTTCACTTAAGGCAAGTGATATTATGACAGAAAACCCTATGATTATTGAAATAGACTGTTTGGCTTTTGATGCCTTAAGATATATGCAGAAGAATAATATTAGTCAATTAATTGTTACTGAAAATAAAAAATATATTGGAATAATTCATATTCATGAAATTATAAAAAAAGGAATTGTATAATGAATAAAAAATCAGAGATGTCTTTTTTAAGTCATCTAGAAGTATTTAGATGGCATTTGATAAGATCATTTATTGCATTGTTGTTTTTTTCAATTTTAGCTTTTATATATAAAGATTTTGTATTTGATCAAATTTTATTAGGTCCAAAAGATCCATATTTCCCTACTTATGTCACATTGTGTAAGTTGTCAAGATTTTTAGGTATTGGAGATTTCTTTTGTTTAAATGAACCTATATTTGAATTAATTAATATTAATATGAGTGGTCAGTTTTCAGCTCATATTACAACTTCATTATTTGCAGGATTTATTTTTTCTTTTCCATATATATTTTGGGAATTTTGGCGTTTTATAAAACCAGCATTATATTCAAATGAAACTAAATTAGTTAGGGGAGTAGTATTGTTTACATCTTTGTTATTTTTATTTGGAGTACTTTTCGGATACTATGTTATTGCTCCACTTTCTGTAAATTTTCTAGGAACATATCAAGTAAGTTCTAGTGTTCCAAATCAAATTAGCTTAATGTCATTTATTTCTACTGTTGTTACAGTATGTCTTGTAAATGGCATTGTTTTTGAATTACCAATTATAGTATATTTTTTAACAAAACTAGGATTATTAACCCCAACTTTTATGAGAATATATAGAAGACATGCTATTGTATTAACTTTAATTCTTTCAGCAATAATTACTCCTCCTGATATTACCTCTCAAATCTTAGTTTCGTTTCCATTACTAATTTTGTATGAGTTTAGTATTTTATTATCTGCAAGGGTATTACATAATCAATCTAAACAAGGTGTATGAAATTAACAGCAAACAATATTACAAAGTATTATGGTAAAAGAGCAGTTGTAGATAATATTTCTATAAAATTACATCAGGGGGAGATAGTAGGTTTATTAGGTCCAAACGGTGCGGGAAAAACTACTTCATTTTATATGATCGTAGGATTAGTTAAATTATTTAGTGGTAAAATTTTTTTGGATAATACGGATTTAACAAATTTACCGATGTATAAAAGAGCACAATTAGGTATTGGATATTTAGCTCAAGAAAATTCCATTTTTAGAAAAATGAGTGTTGAAGAAAATTTATTAGCTGTTTTAGAAATGACTAATTTGAGTAAAATTGAGCAAGAAAGAAAATGTATTGATTTATTAAATGAATTTGGTCTTTTTTCAATAAGAAAAAATAAGGGAGAAGTATTGTCGGGAGGAGAGAGAAGGAGAACAGAAATTGCTCGTGCTTTGGCTACTAATCCTAAATTTATATTGCTTGATGAACCTTTTGCAGGAGTAGATCCAATTGCGGTTGAAGATATACAAGAAATTGTTTCTAGATTGAAACGGAAAAATATAGGAATATTAATTACAGATCATAATGTTCATGAAACATTATCAATTACAGACCGTTCATATTTGCTTTTTGAAGGTAAAATACTAAAAAGTGGTTCTTCAGAAGAATTAGCTTCAGATAAGCAAGTTAGGAAACTATATTTAGGAAAGAACTTTGAGTTAAGAAAATAGTTAAATTTTTGTTATGTCAAAGCTGTATGATTCCATTATTTCATTGCATAGAATTTTTTTACATGCTTGATTAACCTTGTCATTTGCTTGTTCTATGTTTTCTGCTTCAATTTCTAAAGTAATATGCTTACCAATTCTAACATTATTGATTTCAGATAAACCAATATTTTCCATACTTACACTAACAGCTTTTCCTTGAGGATCTAATAGTGCTTCTAAAGGCATTATGTCTACATTTGCTTTAAATTTCATTTAATATTGTTATTTAAGATTGATAAAATTAAATATAAAACTACAATAATAGGTATTGCTACAAATTTAAAAATAAATAATAATAGAATTGATGTAAAAATTAATAATATTATAAAAATGTTTTTTGTATTAAGTTTTAATTCTTTCTTTGATATTTTTAATGATAAAAGTTGAATATTGGCAATTAACAAAAAAGATATTATTAAATTACAAATGATCAATGCCAAAATATTTTCTTGAAAAGTAACATTTAAAAAGGGGAATGATGCAATTACAATAGCTCCCGCAGGAGTAGGTAAACCAATAAAATGTTTGATTTGTTTATTGTCAATATTGAATTTGGCTAATCTTATTGCACTGCAAATTGTATAAATAAAAGAAGATGTAGCAATAAAAAAATATGAATTATTAGATAATGGTTCTAGTAAGGTTTCTGAATTAAAATAAAAAGATGATTGACTAAAATAAAGTAATTGAAACATAATCATACTTGGGGCAACTCCAAAAGTTACCATATCAGCTAATGAATCTAATTCTTTCCCGATTGGACTAAATGAAGATAAAACACGAGCGCTTAATCCATCACAAAAATCAAATATCATACCAATAAAAATAAAAAATGAAGCTAATTCAATATCGGAACTCATTGAAAATATAATACTTAATAATCCACAAAATAAATTAAGTATTGTTAAAATATTTGGGATATTCTTTTTAATTCTAATCATATCAGCAAAAATATGATAATATTTGTAATCTAAAATTCAGATTAAATAATGAAGAAAATGTATTTAAGTTTAATTTCAGGTTTTTTATTTGTGATTTCATGGGTAAGTATTGGTTTTTTTCCGTTTATATTTTTTGCCTTTATACCATTATTAGCTTTAGAAGCTCAACTATCAAAAACACTTCATTTCTCATCTGGAAAATATGTTTTTTTATATTCTTTTATTAGTTTTTTAATTTTTAATTTTTTCACAACTTATTGGATATGCCACGCAACAATCTTTGGTGCTATTATGGCTTTTTTAATTAATAGTTTGTTAATGGCTTTTGCATTTTATTTGTTTCACAAGATAAAGAACCAAACTAATAATCGATTAGGCTACATTGCCTTTGTTGTAGTTTGGATTACAATGGAATATTTACATTTAAATTGGGATTTGTCTTGGCCATGGCTCACATTAGGAAATGTATTTGCAAATTTCCCTGTCATAGTTCAATGGTATGAGTTCACTGGATTTTTAGGTGGTTCTTTATGGGTTTTAATTCTAAACATATATTTATTTGAAATAATTTATATCAAAAACCGAAAAAATAAGTTAATTAAAGTTGCATTGTTTGGCCTTCTTTTTCCTATTGCTTTTTCTGTATTTCTTTATTGTAATTATGAATATATTAAAAAAGAATTTGTAAATATCGTTGTTGTACAACCAAATGTTGATCCATATAAGGATAAGTTTGTTATATCATATGAAGAGCAATTAAATGACTTTATATCACTATCTAAGAAAAAAATTACTAATAATACAAGCTTATTGATAGGCCCGGAAACTGCTGTTTTAGAACAAATATGGGAAGATAAAGATAATAGATATAACAACTCTTTAAGTATTTTAAAATTTAGAGAACTGCAAAAACAATTTCCAAACTTAAATATTTTAGTTGGGGCTACTACATATCGTTTATTTCATGAAAATGAGAAAAAGTCTTCTACAGCAAGAGAAATAAGAGATAAAAATATCTTTTATGATGTATATAATTCAGCTATTTTTATATCCAAAGAAGGAGGAGTACAAATTTATCATAAAACAAAATTAGTTCCTGGTGCTGAGAAAATACCTTTTCCGTATTTTTTTAATAATTTATCTTTCTTATCTGTTAATTTAGGAGGGGTTAGTGGATCACTAGGTAGTGATAACTCTATTGAAAAGTTTAGTTTTTCTAATGTAAATTTACTTCCATTGATTTGTTATGAGAGTATTTACGGAGAAAGTGGATTGCAAAAAAAAATCAATCTAATTTCTGTTATTACTAATGATGGTTGGTGGAAAGAAACTGCTGGATATAAACAGCATTTTGCTTATTCTAGACTAAGAAGTATAGAACAAAGGAAAACAATTGTAAGGTCGGCAAATACTGGAATTTCAGGAGTGATTGATGAAAGAGGAAGCATCTTAAAACAAACAAAATGGGATGAAGAAACAGTTTTTTCAGTAAATATAAACACAAATGAAAACTCAACCTTTTATAATAAATATGGAGATTATATAGGTAGAATAAGTTCTTTTATTTCAGCTATATTTATCTTAATGTTCTTAGTTAGAAAAATAAAAAACCCTAACTGAAAAGCTAGTGTTAGCATCAATTTTTAACTATTCGTTATCATTGTTTTCACTGTCAGGATGTTCATGATAATAGTCCTCATTATGAGAGTGTTCTTCAAGAGTCTCATACCATTCTCGATAAACTATATTGCCGTCGTTGTCTAATGAATCTTCTCCAAATGAATTTTCTAATGGAGCTTTAATTAATATCATTTCATCATCTTTCTTGTCACTACAAGGAATTGGATGATTGATACCACTGATTGCTTGTTGATTTTCATTAGAATTTTCTATGTTCACTGCAGATTGATTAACTTCACTTTCAGAGCTAGAAATAGGAGATTGGTTACTTTTTTCACAATTGTAGTTATTTATTCCAATATAAATAATAAATGCAATTCCTAAAACTATAGTTAATGGAGTTTCTAATTGTTTCATTTTTTTTGAAATTTGGTTAGTATGATGCTAATTTAGTAAAAATATACTATTTTAATTTAGTTGGGATTTTACATACAGGTATTGATGTCATTTTATGCTTGTTTGCATTGTTAAGTTGAGAATATAGTGTTAAAACTTTTTGTTTTCTTTTAGTTAATTTTTCTTTACCATTATAACTCATTGCCCATTCAAGTTCAGAGTATGATGCTCCAATCTGTTCTTCGTCAGTTCTTCCATTTTCCCATAATCCATCAGTTGGCGCAGCCTGAATTATATTATTATTAATATTTAGTTCTTTAGCTAAGTGATAAACTTCTGATTTAAGTAAATCAGCTATTGGACTAATGTCAACCCCGCCATCTCCATATTTTGTAAAAAATCCTACACCAAAATCTTCAACTTTATTACCAGTTCCTAGTACTAAAGAATTAGATGATTGGGCTAAATAATATAGATTGGTCATTCTAAGTCTTGCTCTAGTATTGGCTAGAGCAAGTTCATGATTATTATTGTTATTAGGAAGTTGTTGAATGTAGCTTTCTAGAACAGTAGAGAGATTAACTTCAAGAGAATTTACATTTGAATATTTCTTTTTTAGCCAATTTATGTGCTCTTTACCTCTGTTTATCTCATTTTTTTTTTGATATATTGGCATTTCTACACATAAAAGAGGTATATTTGTCTTTGCAGCTAATGTAGATGTTACAGCTGAGTCTATGCCACCAGAAATTCCTATGACAAATCCTTTACACTTAGCAGTGGAAGCATATTCTTCTATCCACTGACATATATATTTTATTACTGACTTGGTTTGCATATTTTTTGCAAATTTAAACTAAAACTTTATATTTTTGTATAAATTATGAATAGGATAATCATCATTTTTCTTTTGTTATTTTTTTCTTGTTTAAATAATAAAGTTGAACAGAAAAAATTAGATTTTTTCAGATTCGAACAACAATTGTTTTCAATTAATACAGAAAATGTTAATGAAAAAATTATGAGTTTTAGAGCTGAACATAACTCTTTTAATGAGTTTTTTGAAAAAGAAATAATATTGACTTCTAAAAATGATAGTCTTTATGCTGAAGAGTTATTAAATTTTATACAGTTTCCACAGATGAGAGAAGCATATGATAGCTTGTCGTTATTGTATTCAGATTTTTCTGACATCGAAAATGAGTTGAATAATGCGTTTAGTATTTTTAATTCTTATTTTCCGCAACATTCACTGCCAAAAATTATTACTTTTTTTAGTGGTTTTAATTATGGGGTGGTTGCTTATGATAATATTATTGCAATAGGGCTTGAAAATTTTTTAGGCAAAAACAGTAAGTTTTACAAATTGCTTCGTAATCCAAATTATTTATCTTTTCATAAACAAAAAAAGTTTTTAACTTCAAATGTTATGGAGGTGTGGTATAATGAATGTTTTGATAAGTATTTTTATGGTGAAGATTTCTTGTCAAGAGTAATTCATAAAGGAAAAATTATGTTATTTATTGATTTAATGTTGCCTAATTCTAATTTAGAAAATAAATTTAGATTTTCAAAGCTTGAAATGGATTGGGTAATAAATAATGAAGATAAAATTTGGACATATTTTATTGAAAATGAGTTATTATATTCTTTAAAGGAACAAGAGTTTATTTCTTATTTAAATTACGCTCCATTTGCTCGTGGAATGCCAAACAAAGCTCCATCAAGAGTTGGGTATTACATTGGGTATAGAATTTTACAAGATTATATGCAAAACAATAATATTTCACTTAATGATGTTGTTAAGGAGAATGATTATAGAAAAATATTAAAAAATTCAAGATATAAACCTAAAAAATGAAAAAAAATATAAAGTTTGAAATAGAGTTAGATGAGAAAAGTTTACCGGTTAACATTAAAATGTCAACTACTGATTCAAAGGATTCAATTGATAAAATAAAATCCTTAATGTTTTCATCTTGGGACTCTACAAAAAAAGAAACACTAAGATTGGATTTGTGGACAAAAGATATGCCTGTAAATGAAATGTTTATTATGTATTACCAAACATTAAGAGGAATGGCTATAACTTTAGAAAAATCCACCAATGAGTTTAAACTAGCCAATGCTTTAAGAGATTATTGTGAGTTTTTCGCTGAAGAAACAAAAATCAAAAAAACTAAGAATTCTGAATAAATAATTTATTTGTTTGGTTTATAAAATTTTCAATCTCAATTAGACCTGTTTTTTTTAATGAAGAGGTAACAAAAATTTCTGGTATTTCTTCCCATTCTTTGAGCATATATTCCTTGTATTTTTTTATGTTTTTTGTTACGCTATTTTTGTTTACTTTATCACTCTTTGTAAACACTATTTTAAATGGTATTTTTGCAATTGCAAGCCATTGCATGAAATTTTGATCAATTATTTGAGGTTTTAATCTTAGATCAATTAATACAAACAAACACATTAAATTTTCTCTGTAACTTAAATAATTACTGGTCATTTTTTGAAATTCATACCTTTTAGTCTTGGAAATTTTAGCGTATCCAAATCCTGGAAGATCTACTAAGTACCATTTGTCATTTATTAGAAAGTGATTTATAAGCTGTGTTTTACCAGGTTTGCTTGAGACTTTAGCTAAGTTCTTTTGATTTACAATAGAGTTTATTAGAGATGACTTGCCTACATTTGATCTGCCAATAAAAGCATACTCTGGTAAAGTTGGCTGAGGGCATTTTTTATAATCAGTACTACTAATTATAAATTTTGCATTTTTAATCATGATGTTAATTATCTATATTTCTTTCAAGCCAATCTAAAACTATCTTACTAAATTTTTTTGGATGTTCCCACATTGCAGCATGTCCGCAAAAGGGAATCCAGTGAAGTTCAGACTTAATAAAAAGTTTGTGAAATTCTTTTGCGACATGTGGAGGTGTCACTTTATCTTGTTTTCCCCAAATTAAACAAACAGGTTTTTTAATGTTTGGGATGTCATTTGCCATATTATGTCGAATAGCTGATTTTGCATAACCTAAAAGTTTTAGTAAGGAAATACGATTATTTGCAATTTCAAAAACTCTATCTACCAAATCATCAGTAGCTACTTTAGGGTCATAAAAAACTTCTTCTGTTTTTTTTCTTACCCATTTTTTGTCCCCTCTTCTAGGGAATGTGTCTCCCATAGAGTTTTCAAATAAACCAGAACTACCAGTAAGAATTAATCCAGTAACCATTTCTGGATGGTCCTTGGCAAAAATTAAACCAATGTGTCCACCCATTGAATTTCCTAGTAATACTGCGCTTTTAATATTTACTGTTTTCATAAAATCAAATAAATAATCACTTAATCGTTTTACAGAAACTTTCAGTATGGACCCTTCAAATAGTTTCAAGTCTAAACCGTATATTTTATATTTTTTAGAAATATAGGTGACCATATCTCCAAAATTTTCTACACCCCCCATTAAACCATGAAGTAAAATTATTGGTTTTCCTTCTCCCTCTTCTAGCCACTTAAATTTGCCTTCTCTTTTTATCATATGACTTAATATTATGCAAATTAACGAAAATAATAATTAATATATTTTGTTTTTAATAATCTGTCAATTCTAATTTGGTGGTGAAAGTTATCAACAAAGTGGTATAAAGTGGTATAAAGTGGGGTTTATTTGTATATTAGCAGTTTATTTAAGTATATGCTAAATATAATAGGGACATATGAATGTAAAGCTGACATCAAGGGCAGAATTATGCTTCCAAGTGCATTAAAAAAACAATTATCACAAGTATTGTCAGACGGCTTTGTTATAAAAAGATCTGTGTTTAATAAATGTCTTGAAATCCATCCAATTTCAGAATGGAATTTAGTAATTGAAAAAGTGAATAAATTAAATCGTTTTGTAAAAAAGAATAATGATTTTATTCGTTCTTATATGTCTGGATTAAAAATAGTTGAGCTTGACAGTTCAGGTCGTTTATTAATACCTAAAGATTTATTTGTATTTGCTCAATTAACTAAAAAAATTGTACTGTCATCTTCAGTTAATATTGTCGAAGTTTGGGATAAGGATAATTACGAGAGTTCTGTTGCTAGAACATTAGAAAGTTTTGGAGATTTAGCAGAAGAGGTAATGGGAGAAAAAAAATCTGAAAGTAATAATGATGTATCATAAGTCAGTTTTTCACAAAGAAGCTGTTGAAGCGTTAAATATTAATCCTGAGGGCGTTTATGTTGATGTAACATTTGGAGGTGGAGGACATTCAAGATTAATTTGTGAAAAATTAAATTCAGGAAAATTAATTGCACTAGATCAAGATAAAGCCTCAAGTAGAAACATAATAAAGCATAAAGGCTTTAAATTAATTCATGCAAATTTTCGACATATTAAAAGAGTTTTAAGATTTGAAAATATTTTAAAAATTGATGGTTTACTAGCAGATTTAGGAGTTTCATCATACCAATTTGATAATTCACATAGAGGTTTTTCTATAAGAAGTGAAGGCCTTTTAGATATGAGAATGAATGATAATGCAAAATTGACAGCTCATGAAATTGTGAATGAATATTCTTTAGAAAAATTGTCAGATATTTTTTTTAATTATGGTGATCTAAGAAACTCCAAAAGAATAGCAAGGACTATAATTAATCAAAGAAGAGAGAAGAAAATAAATACTACACAAGATTTAGTGAGGATTGTTTCTGACTTGATTCCTTTTAATAAACAAAATAAATTTTTAGCTAAATTATTTCAGTCAATTAGAATAGAAGTGAATGATGAGATTTGTTGCCTAAAGGAGTTGCTTTCAAATTCACTGGAATTATTAAATAGTAAAGGAAGGCTAGTTTTTATTTCTTACCATTCACTTGAGGATAGATTAGTAAAAAATTTATTTAAGACAGGAAATATAGAGGGAGTTTTAAAACGAGATTTTTACGGAAATAATTTAAAAAAAATTAGAAGAATCAACAAAAAAGTAATTACACCTTCAGATGATGAAATATGTAAAAACAGTCGAGCTCGAAGTGCTAAACTAAGAATTGCTGAAAAAATATAATTTTTAAATATGAATAGTCTATTTACTGTTTTAAAAGGCGAATTTTTATCCAATAAAAAAAATCAAAAATATGTTCCTTATTTACTGTCATTAGTACTACTAATATTGGTAAATATTAATATTTCTTTCAGAGCAGAAAAATTATTAAAAAATGAAATAAAACTTGAACAGCAAGTTGCTGATCTTAGACTGATCTACATAACAACTAAATCAGATTTAATGAGAATGTATAGAAGGTCAACAGTCGAAGAACTAGTTAAGGCAAGAGGATTGAAAACATCTACTAACCCACCATATATTTTAGAAAAAAAATGAATCAGGTTAAGAAAAAGATAAATAGTAGAGTCATTGTTTTATATATTGCTGTTTTATTGTTATCAGTAGCTGTATTTATTAAAATTATTCGTGTTCAGCATTTCAACAAAACAATTAGTACAACTAGTCAGCCAAAATATTTTAATGTTAAAGCTCCAAGAGGAAATATTATGGCGGATGATGGTTCATTGCTTGCTATTTCTATGCCTCTTTATGATGTTAGAGTAGATTTTAGCGTAATTGAAAATACTTATTTTAATGAAAAATATATTGAACTTGCTCATAGTTTATCAAATTTATTTGAGGATAGGAGCAGTGTTGAATATCAAGATTTTTTAAAAAAGTCTAAAAATAGACCATCTAATAAATACATTCTCTTAAAGAAAAAAGTTACTCATACACAACTAAAGGCATTAAAAAAAATGCCAATATTTAAATTAGGTCAAAATAGAGGAGGTTTAGTTCCAGTTGAGAGGCCTAATAGAGAAAATCCATTTGGTCTTCTAGCAAAAAGAACAATAGGAGAGTTAAGAAATGTAAATCCAGTAGGAATTGAAAGAGCCTACAATCAAACACTATCAGGAGAAGACGGAAGAAGTTTAAAAAGAAAAATTGCAAAAGGAATATGGGTACCACAAGAATCTGAGGGCAATATTTTTCCTAAACCAGGTAATAATGTTATAACAACTATAAACACTGATATGCAGGATGTTGCAGAAAAAGCATTAAAAAATAGTTTGTTTAAGCATGATGCAGATTGGGGTTGTGTTGTTTTAATGGAGGTTAAAACAGGAGAAATAAAGGTAATTACTAACTTAAGGAAGGATACAAGTAATTTAATTAGTGAATGGTTTAACTATGCACTGGCAGAACATTCTGCTCCTGGTTCTACTTTTAAATTAGCTTCGATAATAGCAGGTTTAGAAGATAGTTTTTTTAAGCTTACAGATACGGTAAATTTATTTGGAGGAAGGATAAAATATTATGATAGATTAATGCGAGATTCAGAACATAATTATAATAAAATACCAATTCACAAGGCTTTTGTTATATCATCAAATGTTGGGATTTCTTCAATTATTAATGAAAACTATAAGAAGGATCCGCAAGCGTATATAGACAGAATTTATCAGATGGGTTTAAGTACTCCTTTAAATCTTGAATTACCATACCCTAATAATTTAAAAATGCCAACTCCTTTTCAAGGAGGGTGGTCTGGAGTAACGTTGCCATGGATGTCTACAGGATATGAAATGCAATTAAGTCCTATTCATATGCTCACATTTTATAATGCAGTAGCTAATAATGGTAAAATGATAAAGCCAATCTTTGTCAATTCTATTACTAAGGATGGTCTAATTATTAAAAACAACTATACTGAAATTATAAAACCTGCTATATGTTCACAAACTACAATTAAAAAAGTGATTCCTTTATTAACAGCAGTTGTAAATGAGGGGACAGCACAAAATATTAAATCAAAACACTATGAAATTGCTGGAAAAACAGGTACAACTGTTTTAAATTATAATTCTAGAAAATCTGGTGAAGATAAAAAATATCAAGCTTCATTTGTTGGATTTTTTCCAGTAGAAAAACCCAAGTATTCATGTATTGTTGTAGTAAATAATCCAAAAAAGAATGGCTTTTACGGAGGGTCTGTTGCGGCGCCAGTTTTTAAAGAATTATCAGATAAAATATTTGCACTTGATATGGATCTGAGCAACTCTCTATCAAAAATAAAAAAGATTAAATCAATTCCACAAGTTAAGTATGGCAACACATTGGATGCAAATTATGTATTAGAAAAATTAAAAATTCCTACTAAAAAAACTAGTTATGAATGGATGATTAGTCAAAGTAGAAATAACGAAATACACTTGCTTGCAAGAAAAATTGAAAAAGATCTTTCATCCAACATAATGCCAAGTTTAAAAGGAATGAATTTAATGGATGCTATTTTTTTATTAGAAAATTATGGTTTAGTTGTTAAAACACAAGGTTGTGGTTTCGTTCAAAGTCAATCAATTAATAAAGGGGATAGGTTTAAGAATGGAGATGTTATATATTTAAAGTTAATATAGTGAAAATTAAAGATCTTTTAAATAAAGTTGATGTGCTATTTATTGAAGGAAATGTTAATATTAGTGTAACATCTTTAACTTTTGATTCAAGAGAAATTAAAAAGGGATCAATGTTTTTTGCAATAAGTGGTACGTTGGAAGATGGTCATAAATATATTGATAATGCAATAAAAAATGGAGCATCATGCATTGTTTATGAGAAGAAACCTGAAAAATTAGTTAAAAATATTGTTTATATAAATGTAAAAAACACAAAAATTGCTTTAGCATTAGTGTCATCAAACTTTTATGACAACCCGTCAAATAAAATTAATTTAATTGGAGTTACAGGAACAAATGGCAAAACTACAATTGTAAATTTACTACATCAATTATTTAGTTTTTTAGGATTTAAATCTGGCTTACTATCTACAATTAACAATAAAATTGGAACTAGGGAAATAGTATCAACTCATACTACACCAGATCCAATTCAAATTAATTATTTATTAAATGAAATGGTTAAGAGAAAATGTAATTATTGTTTTATGGAGGTTAGTTCTCATGCTATACATCAATCAAGAATCACTGGATTGAATTTTAAGGCTGGTATATTTAGTAATATAACAAGAGATCATTTAGATTATCACAAAACATTTCATGAATATATTAAAGTCAAAAAAACATTTTTTGATTCCCTTTCTAAAAAATCTTATGCCTTATCAAACATTGATGACAAGAATGGTATTAAAATGGTTGAATCAACTAAGGCGAAAAAATATACATATTCTTTAAAATCGATATCAAATTATAGATTACGTTTAATAGAAAATGATTTTAATGGAATGCTATTTCAATTAAATGGTGTAGATATTTGGACTAGACTAGTAGGAGAATTTAATGCATATAATTTGCTCGTAGTTTATGCGATATCAAATTTATTTAATATTTCAGATGAGAAAGTTTTTCCAGCTTTAAGTATGTTAAATATAGTTAAGGGTAGATTTCAATGTGTAAATTCTAAAGAAAAAATTATAGGCATTGTAGATTATGCACATACAGATGATGCTTTAAAAAATGTCTTAACTACAGTTAACAAAATAAATCCTTCTAATAATATAATTACTGTTGTTGGTTGTGGAGGAGATAGAGATAAACAAAAAAGAGGTTTAATTGCATCTGTCGCATGTCAATATAGTTCCCAAGTAATATTTACAGCTGATAACCCAAGAAGTGAATCTGCAGATTCAATTGTGAATGATATGTTTGATGGTATTTCAAACGAACAGAAAAACAGTGTTTTAGTTATTCTAGATAGAAAACAAGCAATAAAAACAGCATGTAGATTAGCCAATAAAGGAGATGTGGTTTTGATTGCAGGTAAAGGACATGAGAAATATCAAGAAATTAATGGTAAAAAAATCCCTTTTGATGATTTAAAAGAACTAAAGAAAGAACTTAAAATTATATAAAATGCTATATTATTTGTTTTCATATTTACAAGAGCTATATAATTTTCCGGGAGCTGGATTATTTGAATATATTTCTTTCCGTGCCTCTCTGGCTATTATTACCTCATTGCTTGTATCTTTAGTTTTTGGAGGCAAAATAATTACTTTAATTAAAAGAAAACAAATTGGAGAAGAAATAAGAGAGTTAGGATTAGATGGAGAAAAGAATAAAAGAGGTACGCCAACAATGGGAGGGTTAATAATTATTTCTGCAATTTTAATACCTACATTACTTTTTACCAAGATTAATAATATTTATATTATAGTGATGATTTTTTCTACACTTTGGCTAGGTTTAATAGGTTTTTTAGATGATTATATCAAAGTATTTCGTAAGGATAAAAAGGGCTTAGCTGGTAAATTTAAAGTTTTAGGTCAAGTAAGTTTAGGAATAATAGTTGGATTAGTAATGGTATTTCATCCAGATATTGTCATAAAGGATTATCAAAAGCAAGATACTAAAAATGAAAAGATTTACAAATTAGAAAAAACTTCAAAAACTACAATTCCTTTTGTAAGTAATAATGAATTTGATTACCAATCTTTAACATCTTGGATTGGTGATAAGGGGCATTCTTTCGCTTGGATATTGTTTGTAATGATAGTTATTTTTATTATAACTGCAGTTTCTAATGGTGCAAATATGACTGATGGGTTAGATGGTCTTGCAACTGGATCTGCAGCAATAATTGGAACCACATTAGCTTTATTTTCATACGTGTCTGGTAATATTATAACTGCAGAATATTTAAATATAATGTACATACCAAATATAGGAGAGTTAGTTATTTTTATGTCTGCTTTTGTTGGTGCATGTGTTGGATTTATGTGGTATAATTCTTTTCCAGCACAAGTTTTTATGGGAGATACTGGGTCTCTATCAATAGGAGGTATAATTGCTGTTGTAGCAATTTTAATTCGTAAAGAATTGTTAATCCCAATATTATGTGGTGTCTTTTTAATTGAAAATTTATCTGTTATATTACAAGTTGGTTATTTTAAATATACAAAAAAGAAATATGGAATAGGTAAAAGAATATTTAAAATGGCTCCACTTCATCATCATTTTCAAAAACTTGGTATGCATGAGAGTAAGATTGTTACAAGATTTTGGATAATTGGCATAATGCTTGCAGTTATAACCGTTGTTACATTAAAACTTAGATGATGAGAAAAAAGATTGTAGTTTTAGGAGGAGGGATTAGTGGTTTAGGAGCTGCATTGCTTGCTAAAAAGAAAGGATTTACAGTTTTTTTATCAGATAATTCTAAGTTAACAGCTAAAACTGTTCAAATTCTCAAAAAACATAATATAAAATATGAGGAATGTAAACATACATTCTCTTCTATTATTTCTGCAGATGAAATAATTATTAGTCCTGGTATTGCTAATGATTCTTCTTTAGTTAAAAAAATAGATGATTTTGGTATACCAATTATTTCTGAAATAGAATTTGCATTTAGATATACCCAAGCAAAAATAGTTGCAATTACTGGAACTAATGGTAAAACTACCACAACAAATCTTTTAGGTTTTATTTTAAAGCAAGCAGGATATAATGTGTTGGTTGCTGGAAACATAGGTGTTAGTTTATCAAATTCAATTATTGAAGAGGAATATGATTATATCGTATTAGAGCTGAGTAGTTTTCAATTAGATAGAATAAAAAAATTCAGATCATGTGTAGCAATATTGTTAAACATCTCTCCTGATCATTTAGAAAGATATAATAATAGCTTTAAGAGCTATACTGCTTCTAAATATAAAATCACAAAAAACCAAAATAAAAATGATTTTTTGATTTTGAATATTGATGACCATTATATTCAAAATATTAAAACATGTGCACAAAAACTTCCAATTTCAATTAAAAAAATACAAAAACAAGGTTGCTTCTTTCAAAATAATAAGATAATAATTAATTTAAATAATGAAACTATGACTATACAAGAATTAGCTTTACAAGGAAAACATAATTTATATAACTCTATGGCTGCAGCTATGGCTGCAAGAGTCTTTGAAGTTAATGATACTATAATTAGAAAATCAATGATTGATTTTCAAAATATAGAACATCGTTTAGAATATGTAATTACTGTTCATGGAATAGACTTTATTAATGATTCAAAAGCAACAAATACTAATGCGGCATGGTATGCTCTTGAGAGTATGAAAAAAGATGTGATTTGGATAGTTGGAGGAGTTGATAAAGGAAATGATTATTCAGCATTATTAGAAATGGTAGAAAAGAAAGTTAAGTCTATTATTTGTTTAGGCAAGGTTAATGAAAAAATAATTAACGCTTTTAAAGATCATGTTGACTCTATTGTACAGGCATCAAATATGAACGAAGCAGTAAAACAATCTTATAACTTGGCAAATACAGGAGATGTAGTTTTACTTTCTCCAGCCTGTGCAAGCTTTGATTTATTTTCAAATTTTGAAGATAGAGGTATGCAATTCAAAAGAGAAGTTAGAAAATTATAGCTCATTGTGAATTTGATCAGTGGTATTAATTTAAAAGGTGATAGAACAATATGGGGTGTTGTTTTTGCACTTTCCTTATTTTCATTATTGGTTGTATATAGTACAGCTGGGTGGGCTTATTTGTTTAAACATTTTATAAAATTAGTTATTGGTATTATTGCTATGTATATTGTTCATAATATAAAGTTTAAATATTTTTCAAAAATTGGACAGTTAACATATTTTTTAAGTATAGCACTTTTAATTTTAGTTTTATTAATTGGCGTAAGTATAAATGGGGCCTCAAGGTGGATCACTATAGCAGGATTACAGTTTCAGCCATCAGATATAGCTAAGTTAGCAGTGCTACTTTACATTGCAAGGCAGTTGAGTATAAAAAGAGACGTACTTGTAAATTTTAAAAATGTCGTCTGGTATATTCTATTGCCTTTAGTGATAATTTGTTTTTTAATCTTGCCCAATAATTTTTCTACTTCAGCATTAATATTTGTAAATGGTATTGCATTAATGTTTATTGCTAATATTAAATTAAAACATATTTGTTTAATCATTAGTTTATCAATTTTATCAATTTTATCAATTTACTTTTTTACTAAATACACATCTTTAGGTGAAAAAATTATTCCTAGATCTATAACTTGGGTTAGTAGAATTGATGCCTATATATTTGATAATGATGATTACAATCATAGTAAAGACTTTCAACAAATACAAGCATTAGTAGCTATACAAAATGGAGGAGTTCAAGGAGTTGGTCCAGGTAAAAGTATTCAGAGGAGTATACTCCCATATTCTTCTTCAGATTTTATTTTTGCAATTATAATAGAAGAATATGGAGTTGTTGGCGGTATATGTATTGTTTTAGCCTATCTTATTTTATTTTTTAGAGCAATAAGGATTTCATTAAATACTAATAGTGTTTTTGCTAGTTTAGTAACTGTTGGAATTGTTTTTTCTATGGTATTACAAGCATTAATTAATATGTTAGTTTCAGTGGGAATAATGCCTGTTACTGGTCAAACTTTACCACTTATAAGTATGGGAGGTACATCTATAGTATTTACATGTATTTCAATAGGTATCGTTTTAAGTATTAGTAGAGACGCATCAGATAGAAATTATGAAAAAATTTAAAATAATTATAAGTGGAGGTGGAACTGGAGGTCATATTTTTCCTGCAATAGCAATTGCTAAGCAAATAGAAAAAAATAATAGAGTAGAATTTCTTTTTGTAGGAGCCAAAAAAAGAATGGAAATGGAAAAAATTCCAGAAGCCGGATATAATATTAAAGGCTTATGGATTAGTGGTTTACAAAGAAGAATAACAATTAAAAACTTATTTTTCCCATTTAAAATTCTTCATAGTTTATTTAAGTCATATTTAATTATTAAAAGCTTTAATCCTGACCTAGTAATTGGTACAGGTGGATTTGCAAGCGGACCTATTTTATTTATGTCAAGTTTAAGAAAAATACCATCCATTATACAAGAACAAAATTCATATCCAGGAATAACAAATCGGATTTTATCAACATATGTAGATAAAATTTGTGTTGCTTATGATAATATGAGTGATTTTTTTCCAAAGAAAAAAATAATTTTTACAGGAAATCCTATCCGAAATAATATCATTGAAGTTGATAAAAATGATAAACAGATAAATGAAAATAAAACAAACAAAATTACAGTCCTAGTAATTGGAGGTAGTCTTGGTGCAAAAACAATAAATCAAGCGATAAATGAAAGAATTGGAGATCTTAAAAAAAATGATATAAAGCTAATTTGGCAAACCGGAAAAAGTTTTTATGAAGAAGCAAAAAATACAGTTTCAAAAATTAATTATGTTGATGCTGAGGTGCATTCTTTTATAAAAAATATGCATGTAGTTTATTCTTTATCTAACATTATAATTTCCAGAGCTGGTGCTATAGCAATTTCTGAGTTGTCTTGTGTTGGAAAACCTACTATTCTAGTTCCTTCACCAAATGTGTCAGAAAATCATCAATTTAAAAATGCACAATCATTAGTTAATAAGAAAGCAGCTTTAATTGTAGAAGATATTGAAGCAAATCGTAAACTTGTAGATACGATTTTAAAATTAGTAAATGATGAAGGCTTACAAAAAGAGATAAGTAAGAATATTAAAAAGCTTGAAATAAAGGATGCTTCTGTAAGGATTTCAGAAGTAGCAATGAAATTACTAAAATGATTGATTTAAATAAATATAGCCATGTTTACTTACTTGGAATTGCAGGTATTGGAATGAGTGCGCTGGCTAGATATTTTAATTTAAAGGGTAAATTAGTATTTGGTTATGATAAAAAAAAATCAGATTTATCTATAGAATTAGAGAGTGAAGGAATTTCTATTCATTATAATGATAATATTTCAAAAATACCAAGAAAAATTATAAATTCAAAAAAAGAAGACACATTGATTATATATACTCCTGCTATTAATAAAAGTAATAAAGAATACGTTTATTTTAAAAAAGAAGGATTTCAATTATATAAAAGAGCTCAAGTTTTGGCAAAAATAAGTGAAGATTTTTATACGATTGCAATAGCTGGCACTCATGGGAAAACAACAACATCAACTATTTTAACTCATTTATTGAAATCTTCTGGAGTTGATTTAACTTCATTTATTGGAGGTGTTAGTAACAATTATAACTCGAATTTAATTTATTCAGAATCAGCAAATATTCTTGTGGTTGAAGCTGATGAATATGATCATTCTTTTTTAAACTTTTCCCCAGATATTGCTGTAATCACATCTTTAGATTCAGATCATCTTGATATTTATGAGACAGAAGAAAAATTAAAAGAATCTTTTATAGAATTTTCTAACAAAATTAAATCTGGTGGATATTTGATAGTTGAAGATTCAATAAAAAATTACTTTTCTGTTCCAAACGATGGACATAAATATACATATTCTGCTTATAAAAAAGCAGATTTTCATGCAATGAATATAGAAATTATTAATGGTAGAACTTTTTTTGATTTGGTCTCTTATAGAAAAGAAAATAATGAAAAATTAACAAAGCAAAGTTATAATTTAATGTTACCTGGAAAACATAATGTAAGTAATTCTATCTCTGCTATTGTTGTATGTGAAATACTTGGACTAAATGAAACAAATGTTTTGAAAGGAATACAAAGTTTTGCAGGTGTAAAAAGAAGATATGATATTCAAATAAATAATGGTAATGTTTCATATATCGACGATTATGCTCACCATCCAAATGAGATATATTCAACAATTTATGCTACAAGAGACCTTTTTCCAAATAGAAATTTAACTGTTATTTTCCAACCTCATTTGTATTCAAGAACAAAGTTTTTTATTAATGAATTTGCAGAGTCTTTATCTTTGGCAGATCATTTAATTCTACTAGATATTTATGCTGCTAGAGAAAAGCCCATTAAAAACTTTAACTCAACTGTTTTGTTAGATTTATGTACTAATAATTTTAAGAAAGTATGTAAAAAAAGTGAGTTAATAGATTTATTGTCAACAAAAGATATAGATGTTTTGCTAACTCTTGGAGCTGGTGATATTTCAGATTTAGTGAAACCAATTAAATATATGCTGAACTGATGAAAAAGATATTTAAAATTAGTAAATGGATTGTTTTAGTTAGTATACTATCAATGTGCATAGTAATTGTGAATAATAATGATAAAAAATTTGTTTCGTTAAATGAGATTAATATTGATAATGCCGAAAACTCTTTTATAAAACACCAGGATATAATCCAATATTTGTCTGGTTTTAATTTAGATAGTTGTAATAGATCAGATCTATATCTTAATGAAATAGAATTGTATTTGCAAAAACATACTTTGATTAAAAATGCTCAAGTATATATTGATTTTGAGGGAAAACTAGCGATAAATATTGAGCCTAGGAAAGCAATAGTTAGAATTTCTAATGCCAAATCATCTTACTATTTAGACAAAGATTTGTCAATAATTCCTGTTTCAAAAAATCTCACTCCAAGAGTTGTTGTTTTTAGTGGAGATGTGAAAGAAGAACATCACAAAGAAATTTGCGATTTTGTTAAAATTATTGAGTTAAATGAATTTTGGAAATCACAAATTGTTCAAATATTTTATTCAACAAATGATATTATTTTAATACCAAGAGTTGGTAATCATAAAATTTATTTAGGATCACTAAAAAATATAAATAAAAAATTAGACAATTTATTTCAGTTTTATAATCAGGCAATTCCAGCTACAGGTTGGCATAAATATACTGATATTATTGTAAAATATGATAATCAAATTGTTTGTAAAAAAATATAAATAAATATGGATGCAAAAAGTAATATTTCTTTGAATTCAAATAATATAATTGTTGGACTTGATATTGGAACAACTAAGATATCTGTAATGGTTGGTAAGAAAGACAAGTATGGAAAACTAGAAATTTTAAGTCAGGGAAAGGCAGTTTCTGTTGGTGTTTCAAGAGGAATTGTTGCAAATATAGATCAAACAGTTACATCTATTAAAGAAGCTATAGGTGAAGCGCAAGAAAGATTAAATTTAGAAATTAAAGAGGTTTTTGTTGGTATTGCCGGTCAACATATAAAAAGTTTACAACATAGAGGTCAACTTGTTAGAGATAATATTGATATGGAAATAAATCAAAATGATTTAGATAAACTAAAATCAAATATGTTTAAGTTGATCACTATTCCAGGAGAAGAGGTTATTCATGTAATTCCACAAGAATATACTGTTGATGGTGAAGATGGTATTCAGGATCCAAAGGGAATGGCTGGAGTAAAAATTGAAGCAAATTTCCATGTGATTACAGCTCAAGTAGGAGCAGTTAGAAATATAATGAGATGTGTTGAAAAAGCAGGATTAGTTCCAAAAGAGTTAGTTTTAGAGCCTTTTGCTTCAGCAGTAGCTACGTTAGATAAAGATGAATTAAGAGAAGGTGTAGCTTTAGTAGATATAGGTGGAGGAACAACAGATGTAGCTATATTTTTAGATAATATTATTAGGCATACAGCTGTTATTCCTTTTGGAGGAAATGTAATAACTAAAGATATAAAATCAGGATTACAAATACTTGAAAAACAAGCAGAGTTATTAAAAATAAAATTTGGATCTTGTATGTATACTGATGATCAAGAAAATGTCATGGTCTCGATTCCTGGTCTAAGAGGAAGAGATCCAAAAGAGATTGCAATAAAAAATTTATCTGAAATCATTGGTGCCAGGATGAAAGAAATAATTGATCTAGTTTATCATGAAATAAAAGTTTCAGGATATGATGATAAGTTAATGACTGGTATTGTATTAACAGGGGGAGGATCTCAAATGAAAAACTTAAAGCAACTAGTTGCTTTTATAACTGGTAAGGAAACTAGAATAGGGTATCCAAATGAACATCTTGGTAGTGATTCAAAAGATCTTGTCGTAAGTCCAATGTATTCAACAGGTGTTGGTTTAGTACTTAAAGGATTTGAATATAAATTAAGTGATTTAACAACAGATTCTTCTGAGAGAGATGAAAATAATGTTGAAGATTATACTGAAGTAGATAATAACGGAGGAATTATCGATAAAATTAAAGACTGGTTTACAGAAGATAATGATTATTAAAATATTAACTAACTAAAAAAAAAAAATATGAGTGAAATAGATTTAGGAATGGATTTTCAAATGCCAAAAAACCAATCTTCTCAAATTAAGGTTATGGGCATTGGGGGAGGTGGAAGTAATGCTGTAAATTACATGTATGTAAATGGCATTAGTGGAGTAGATTTTGTAGTTTGTAATACTGATTCTCAAGCTCTAGAAGCTAGTCCAGTGCCAATAAAAATTCAGTTAGGAGCAGATTTGACTGAAGGATTAGGAGCAGGATCAAATCCTGAAATTGGTAAAAAAGCAGCAGAAGAAAGTCAGGATAAGATTACTGAACTTCTTGATGCAAATACTAAAATGTTATTTTTAACAGCTGGTATGGGTGGTGGTACTGGTACAGGAGCTGCTCCTGTGATTGCAGAAATTGCAAAAGAAAAAAATATTTTAACTGTTGGTGTAGTTACAAATCCATTTTCAACTGAGGGTGGATATCGAAAAAAATATGCTGAGAATGGTATTATTGAGTTGAAAAAATATGTTGATACTCTTTTAATTATTAATAATGATAAATTAATTGAAGTATATGGTGATTTAACATTCACACAAGCTTTTGGTAAGGCTAATGAAATTCTAAATACTGCAACAAAAGGAATTGCAGAAGTAATTTCTCAACATTTATTAGTAAATATAGATTTAAATGATGCACGAAAAGTACTAGAAAATAGTGGGACAGCTGTCATGGGACAAGCTCAAGCAACTGGTGAAAATAGAGCAGTTGAAGCTGTCATGGGAGCTCTTGACTCCCCTTTATTAAATGATAATGACATTACCGGTGCACAACAAGTATTATTAAAAATTGTTACAGGAGAAGGAGAAGGAGAGATAAGAATGTCTGAACTTTCAAAAATAAAGCATAAAATTCAAGAAGCAGCTGGAGATGAAGTTAATATTATTGAAGGAATAGGAATAGATCCTAGTTTAAATGAAGCCGTTAGTGTAACTGTTATCGCAACAGGATTTAAACAAAAGAAAAAACCAAAATCTCCAACAACTATTCTTCTTGATGAAACTAAAGAGATAAATGATTATGAGGATGATTTAGAAAAGAATAATGATGAGCCTCTACTTGAAACATCTAGCAATAATCAACAAATTCTCGATTTAAATTCAGAAATATTTGATCTTACAAATGAGGACGAAGTAAATATTAATGAAAATAGTTTAAAGAAAGATGATTTGGAAAATCATGATGAATCGATACATGCTAATTCTTTTGATCAAGATATTATTAAATCAAATTTAGATAAAGAAGTGGATATTAATATGTCTAATTCAATTAATGAAAAAGATAATCAAAATGATGAAAATTTCATGTTTGAAAAAGATACTGTTGCTGAGAATACGAAACAAGTTGTTTTTGACTTAGAAGAAAATCATGATAAGCAGAATGAAAAAAATATAAATGATTCTTTAAATTATAACGATGATAATTTGGAGCCAGGTGATAATACTTTAAATACTGATGAGCTACAAACACTAAAGTCAAATCAAGTTAGTGTAGATAGTATGAAAGTTGAAGCTAGAGAAAGAGAAGATAGATTGAGATCTATCTCTCAACAATTAAGGACACCATCTGGTTTAACAAAGTTAGAAGATGTTCCAGCTTATAAGCGTAGTAATATTAAATTAGAAGAAACTGAACATTCATCAGAAATTAATGATAAAAATTATAAGTTAGATGAAGAAAACAATATTTCACTTAATAAAAATAATTCATTTTTACATGATAATGTAGATTAAATTTTGTTTAAAAAAAACCCTCAAATATTTATTTGAGGGTTTTTTTGATTTACATCATACCTGGCATTCCACCACCACCACCCATTGGTGGCATTGCAGGTGGGTTTTCTTCAGGAATATCTGATATCACACATTCTGTTGTTAAAAGCATTCCAGCAACAGAAGCGGCATTTTCAATAGCTACTCTTACAACTTTAGCAGGATCAATAACGCCTGCTTTATATAAGCTTTCAAAGGAGCCTGTTTTTGCATTAAATCCATAATCTCCTTTTTTATCAAGCACTTTTGCAATAATAACTGACCCTTCTAGGCCAGCATTTTCAACTATTTGTCTTAATGGTTCTTGAACAGCTCTGCTTATGATATTTATACCCGTCTGTTCATCTTCATTTTGCCCCTTAAGTTTAGTAATATCTTCAGCGGCACGAACAATTGCAACTCCACCACCTGGCACTATTCCTTCTTCAATTGCTGCTCTAGTTGCTGAAAGTGCATCGTCAACTCTATCTTTCTTTTCCTTCATTTCAACTTCAGTTGGCGCACCAACATAAAGAACAGCAACTCCTCCAGCTAATTTTGCTAGTCTTTCTTGAAGTTTTTCTTTGTCATAATCTGATGTGGTGCTTTCAATTTGAGATTTTATTTGGTTTACTCTTGCTAGAATATTATTCTTTTTTCCAGTTCCATTAACAATTGTAGTGTTATCTTTATCTACTACAATTTTTTCTGTACTTCCTAACATGTCTATTGTAGTATTTTCAAGTTGAAAACCTCTTTCTTCAGAAACCACTGTTCCACCTGTTAATATAGCAATATCTTCAAGCATTTCTTTTCTCCTATCACCAAATCCAGGTGCTTTTACAGCAGCAACTTTTAAAGCTCCTCTTATTTTATTTACAACAAGTGTAGACAAAGCTTCCCCATCCACATCTTCTGCTATTATCATAAGTGGTCTTCCTTCTTTTGCTGTTTGTTCTAATATTGGAAGAAGATCTTTCATAGCCGATATCTTTTTATCAAATATTAAAATATATGGATTTTCTAAACTAGCTTCCATTTTATCTGCATCTGTAATAAAATATGGTGATAAATACCCTCTATCAAATTGCATGCCCTCTACTACTTCTACATTTGTATCAGTTCCTTTTGCTTCTTCAACAGTTATAACTCCTTCTGTTTTTACTTTTTTCATAGCTTCAGCTATCAGCGATCCAATTACATTGTCATTATTAGCAGATATTGAAGCAACTTGTTCAATTTTATCGTAAGAACTTCCAACTTCTTTAGATTGTTTTTTTATATTTTTGATAATTATTTCTACAGCTTTATCAATACCTTTTTTAATATCCATTGGATTAGCTCCAGCAGCCACGTTTTTAAGACCATTATTTATAATTGCTTGAGCCAATACAGTTGCAGTTGTAGTTCCATCACCAGCTAGGTCGTTTGTATTTGAAGCCACTTCTTTTACCATTTGCGCTCCCATGTTTTCCAGGCTATCTTCAAGTTCTATTTCTTTAGCAACTGTTACTCCATCTTTTGTAATTGATGGTCCTCCAAACTTTTTATCAATGACTACATTTCTTCCTTTCGGACCTAATGTTACTTTTACTGCGTTTGCTAATGCATCTACGCCTCTTTTAAGAGCGTCTCTGCCTTCTGTTTCAAATGTTATGTTTTTTGCCATTTTATTATATTTTTATATTATTTTATTATTGCTAGAATATCAGATTCTTTCATTATGAGATATTCTTGTTCATTATACTTTAGTTCAGTCCCTCCATATTTTGCATATAAGATGTTGTCACCAACTTTAACTGTCATCGGTTCATCTTTAAGTCCCTTGCCTACAGCAACAACTTTACCCTTTTGAGGTTTTTCTTGTGCATTATCAGGAATAATAATTCCAGATGCAGTTGTTGTTTCTGCTGCATCTTGCTGAACAAGTACTCTGTCTGCTAATGGTGTAATGTTTGTTTTTTTCATAGTAATTGTATATTTATATTTAGTTTAACTTGATTACTGCATAAAGTATGCCAAACCAATTAGAGTGGAAATTATGTCAGTTTTTTTAGATATTAATGACATTATTTTATTAATTTTCTTCTCTTACTGGTGTTTCTGGCAGATTTGGTATTACTGCTTCATCAATTTGCTCTTGAGATTTGATATCTGCAGATTGTTGTTCTGTATTTCTTGGAATTGCAAAGTTTGAAAGTAAACTGAGTGTAATTAACATAATTGCTAAAGTCCAAGTTGCTTTTTCTAAAAAGTCTGTTGTTTTTTTAGCTCCCATAATTTGATTTCCGGCACCACCACCAAAAGATGAAGATAGTCCTCCTCCTTTTGGATTTTGTATTAAAACAACTAAAACTAATAAAACCGATATAATGATAATTAAAACTGCAAAGATTGTGTACATTTTATTCTTTTTTTACTTTTTTGATTAATTTAATTTTTTCTGCAAATAAACTATTTTTTTTTGGATATCTCAAACATAATTTTTGATATGCTCTTTCAGCTTTATCATAATGTCCTTGTAGAAAATATATTTTTGCTAATGTTGGTGTAATTAACTCTTCGTTTTCCTTCAAGGAATTGTTTGCAACTTCCGAAGCTTTAAAGAATTTTGTTGAACTATTTTTTTTATTAAGAATAAATTCATTTAAGATGTTTTTCTGATTTCTTTCTTTATTTCTTTCTATTTTTTGCGGAGATTTAGAGAGCGATAACCATGTTGAAAAGGAATGAGTTTCGCTTTCTTTTTTGATTGAGATGTTATTTTTTTCGTGTAAATTAATCAGATTTAAAAGTTGTATTCTATCGTTCGCATATGTTGCTGCAATTTTTAATTGTTTTGCAAATAAAATACTGTCAGTATTTGACAGTGCTTTTGCTAATAATAAATGACCAGTTTGAAAATAAGGGTATTCTATTAAAGTGTTTTGTAGAACAGTTGATTCATCATAATTCAGTTTAAGTGGATTAGACATATAAAAAACAATATTTTTTGATTTTACTACCAATTTACTATAGATTTATTAAATATGTCTTCCACAATTTCATTTGTAATTTCATTTACTAATGATTCTTCTATATCAGTAAGATTTTGTGAGCTATTATAATCTTTATATCTACTAAACATTTTTATAAAATTATTATTTTGCTCAAACTTACTCTCGTAAGTTACGTTGATTGAAATAGTTAATCTGTTTTGAGCAGCAGTTTCATTAGCTTGAATACTTATTGGTTTAACTTCATATTTTGAGATAAACCCACTAAATGCAAGATCTCCATTTTCTTCAATTAGATTTAAATTAGTTTGTTGAATAAAAATATCTTTTAATTTTTCTGTAAAGGTTGAGGATAAATTCGGATTTATCGTATTTGCTTGATTGTTAAAATAACTAACAGAAATTGATTTTGCATTTGGAGGAATAGATGCACCATTAAGTGAGTAAATTCCACACGAGCTTGTCGAGATTAATAGTAAAATAACTAAAATATTTTCTTTCATTTATAATTTATAATCTTTAATTTTTCGATATAGTGTTCTTTCAGAAATGCCAAGTTCCTTAGCGGCATTTTTTCTTTTCCCTTTGTGCTTAATTAATGATTTTTCAATTAATTTTTTTTCTTGTTCAAATAAGCAAAGTGACTCTTCAATTTCAATAGTATTTGTTGTTTTTTCTTTAGAAATAACAAGATTAGATGGAGTTGTTTCGCTAAAAATTTCAGAATCTATTGTACTTAAAATTTCTTCATTATTATCTCTTTTAATTAGATCAAATGTGATTTTTTTTAATTCATTCAGATCCTTTTTCATATCAAATAAAACTTTATATAATATTTCTCTTTCAGAAAGGTCAGCTTTGCTTTTATCCTCAAAAAGAATTGGAGAATTATGTTTTATTTTTGGAAGTATTGCTTCTATTGCATGAATATTTATTATTCTTTCTTTTTCAATTACAGACAATTGAGCAACAAAATTTTTTAACTGTCTTATGTTTCCAGGCCAAGAGTAATTTTGTAAGATTTTTTTAGCTTCTTCATTTAATTGAATTGGAGGCGTTTTATATTCGTCTGCAAAATCAGATGCAAATTTTAAAAAAAGCAAATAAATATCTTCTTTTCTGTCTCTTAACGGTGGTAGTTGAATGCTCAATGTATTAAGTCTGTAAAATAAATCTTCACGAAACTTTCCTTTTTTTACGGCTTCTTGAATATTTACATTAGTTGCTGCGATTATCCTAACATCTGTTTTTTGAATTTTGGAAGACCCTACTTTAATATATTCACCATTTTCTAAAACTCTTAATAATCTTGCTTGGGAAGATAATGGAAGTTCTCCTACTTCATCTAAAAAAATTGTCCCTTTATCTGCAAATTCAAAATAACCTTTTCTATTTTCATGAGCACCAGTAAATGATCCCTTTTCATGACCAAAAAGCTCACTATCAATAGTTCCTTCGGGAATCGCTCCACAGTTTACTGCTATATATTTGTTATGTTTTCTTCTACTATTTTGATGAATTATTTTTGGAATGTTTTCTTTACCAGTTCCGCTTTCACCAGTAATTAGAACTGAAATTTCTGTTGGAGCAACTTGTAATGCTATATCAATAGCTCTATTTAGCTGTAAATCATTTCCAATAATTCCGAATCTTTGTTTAGCTTGTTGTGTGTTCATAAGAAATTATTTTTCCAAATAAAGTAGCTGAGGTACAGTTTTCAATTTTAACCATTACATAGTCCCCAATTTTTGCATCTCCTTTTTCAAACACAACTGATGAATTATGTGTAGTTCTACCAAAAAAATATTCTTTTGATTTTTTGGAAGCTCTTTCTATTAAAACTTCATATATTTTTCCAACTTTTTTTTGCATATTTTCAAAAGAATGCTGTGATTGTTTATTTATTATTTCTGATAATCTTCTTTGTTTGATGTTTTCAGGAATATTATCTGTTAATTTTTTTTCTGCAGTGGTGTTTGGTCTTTCTGAATACTTAAACATGTATCCATAATCGTATTTAACGTAATCCATTAAAGTTAATGTTTCTTGGTGGTCTTCTTCAGTTTCAGAGCAAAATCCAGTGATCATATCCATTGAAATAGCGCAATCAGGAATCTCTCTTTTGATTTGGTCAATTAAATTGATGTAATCTTCTCTTGAATAACCTCTGTTCATCAGTTTAAGTACATTGCTACTTCCTGACTGTACTGGTAAATGAATGTAGTTACATATGTTTTTGTATTTTGAAATTATTTTAATAACCTCAATACTCATATCTTGTGGATTTGATGTTGAGAATCGTATTCTTAATTTAATATCAATTTTTGCAATCATTTCTAAAAGTTGAGCAAAATTAACACTAGATTCTTTTTGATCTTTAGAGGCTTTATTAAAGTCTTTTTTCGCGCCTCCACCATACCATAAATAAGAGTCGACATTTTGACCTAGCAAAGTTACTTCTTTGTATCCGTTATCTAATAAATCTTTGCATTCATTAATTATGCTTTTAGGGTTTCTACTTCTTTCTCTTCCTCTTGTGAAGGGGACAACACAAAATGAACACATGTTGTCACAACCTCTAGTAATTGATACAAAGGCTGTAACACCATTTTTCATTAATCGAGTTGGTTTGATATCTGCATATGTTTCTTCTAAAGAGAGGAATACATTAATTGCTTTTTTTCCATCATTTACTTGCTGTAATAATAATGGAAGGTCTCTGTATGCATCAGGTCCAACAACAAGATCAACCAATTTTTCCTCATCTAAAAAACGTTTTTTTAATCTTTCTGCCATGCATCCTAAGACTCCAACAATCATATTTTTATTTTTTTTATTTTTAATTGAGTTAAAATATTCAAGTCTTTTTCTAGTAGTCTGTTCTGCTTTTTCTCTAATAGAGCATGTATTAATTAAAACTAAATCTGCATGTTCAATTTCATTTGTATTTGTGTAGCCTTCTTTTTCTAAAATGGATGTTACAATTTCACTATCTGAAAAGTTCATTTGACATCCGTAACTTTCAATATACATTCTTTTAATCAAAGTTGATGAATCTTTCGATTGAGTTAGATTTAAAGTTTCTGCAAACATATTTGGAGATAATAGTTTTTGCAAAAATAATAAAAACTGACAATATGACAGCTTAATTTAAATGTTATATTATATATAATATAAAATAACTGTCATGAAAAACCACGCATTTCTAAATTTGGGTTATTTAAAAAAAGTTCACTTAATTTGCATCAGTTTTTTTGAAAAAGATAAAATTATGGCAAAGAATTTAGTTATTGTTGAATCTCCTGCAAAAAAGAAAATTATTCAAGGATACTTAGGTAAAGACTATGTAGTTGAATCTAGTATTGGTCATATAAGGGATCTTCCAAGTAAAGGTGGTATGGCTATAGATATTGAAAATGGTTTTGAGCCTAATTATGTAATTTCAGATGACAAGAAAAAAGTAGTTAATCAACTATTAAATTTATCAAAGAAAGCAGAATTAGTTTGGTTGGCAACTGATGAAGATAGAGAGGGGGAAGCGATTGCTTGGCATTTACAGAAAGCACTTAAGTTAGATCCCGAAAAAACAAAAAGAATTGTTTTTCATGAAATTACTAAAAAAGCAATCACTGCAGCTGTTGCTAATCCAAGACAAGTTGATAAAAATCTTTTCTATGCTCAACAAGCTAGAAGAGTGTTAGATAGGTTAGTAGGTTTTGAGTTGTCACCAGTTTTGTGGAGAAAAGTTAAAAGAGGCCTGTCAGCTGGTAGAGTGCAATCAGTAGCAGTGAGATTGATTGTGGAAAAAGAAAAAGAAATTAGTCAATTTGAAACTACTTCAAGTTACAGAGTTTCTGCAATATTTTTAAATCAAAATAAGGAAATAGTAAAAGCGGATTTATCAAATAAGTTTATATATTTCGAAGAGGCTCAAGATTTTTTAAAATCATGTAAAGGGATACCGTTTTCTGTTAATAATATCGAAAAGAAACCCGGAAAGAGATCTCCAACTCCTCCTTTCACAACATCTACACTTCAACAGGAAGCTTCAAGAAAGTTAGGTTTTTCAGTAAATCAAACTATGATGGTTGCTCAAAAATTATATGAATCTGGAAAAATTACATATATGAGAACTGATAGCGTAAATTTATCTGAAGACGCCGTCTCAGCAATCGAAAAGGAAATAAAACTTCATTATGGAGAAAAATATTTTTGTAAAAGATCCTATGTGAAGAAAATTAAAGGAGCACAGGAAGCTCATGAAGCGATAAGACCATCTTATGTAAGTGAAAAGAATATAGAAGGAGATAATTCACAAAAAAAACTTTATAATTTAATTTGGAAAAGAACAATTGCTTCTCAAATGTCTAACGCAATAGTTGACAGAACTAAGATCACAATAGGAAATGATAAGATTAATAGTGATTTTGTTGCGAAGGGAGAAGTTATTTCTTTTGAAGGTTTTATGAAAGTGTATTTAGAAGGTAAAGATGATGTTGATGATGAAAAAAAAGGTATGCTTCCTGGCCTTAAATTAAAAGAAGTGTTGTCAACTCAAGAAATTTTTGCTTCTGAAAAATTTTCAAGACCACCATCAAGGTATGCAGAAGCAAGCTTGGTCAAAAAAATGGAAGAACTAGGTATCGGAAGGCCATCTACATATGCGTCAACAATTACTACTATTCAAAAAAGAGGGTATGTTGAAAAAGAAGATAGGGATGGTCAAGAGTTAGATGCAAATTTAATCCAGTTAAAAGATGATTTTATCTCTAGCAGTAAGCAAAAAGTAATAATTGGAAAAGAAACCAAAAAATTATTTCCTACTGATGTTGGAGTAGTTGTTACTGATTTTTTATTAGAACATTTTAATGATGTTATGGAATATACTTTTACTGCTTCTGTAGAAACAGAATTTGATGAAATTGCTGAAGGTAAAAGAATTTGGAATGAAATGATTGCTTCATTTTACAATGGATTTCATGAAAAAGTTGTTGATGTTATAGGGAATGTTGCAAAAGCCTCTGGTGAGAGGGAATTAGGAATTGATCCTGTAACTAATAAAAAGGTTATTGCTAGAATTGGACCATTTGGACCTATGGTTCAAATGGGAGAAAAATCTGAAAATGAAAATGACCCAAAGCCACGATTTGCGTCTTTAATCAAAGGTCAAACAATACAAACTATTACTCTTTCTCAAGCACTAAATTTATTCAAGCTCCCTAGATTTGTTGGTGAATGGAATGGAGGAGAAATTGTAGCTTCAGTCGGAAGATTTGGTCCTTATTTGCGATATGATGGAAAATTTACTTCTATTAAAAAAAGTGATAATGAAGATCCATTAACAATAAGTTTAGATCGTTCAATTGAATTGATTCAATCTAAAATTAAAGCAGATCAAGAAAGGATTATTTCTAATTTTGATGGAGATCCTTTAGTTCAGGTTTTGAATGGAAGATATGGTCCTTTTGTCCAAGTGACACCTATCAAGGGAAAAAAAAATAATATTAAAATCCCAAAAGATACTGATCCAAAGACATTAACAAGAGAAGATTGTTTAACTTTATTTAAAAACCAAAATAAATAGTTGTGAATTTTTTTGATTTAAATTCTTATTTTCTAGAGCCAAATGTTGACGAATACTATTTGGATAAAGAAAGGTGGGAGGCGACTCAGATAGGAAGAAGTATAGATACTCATGTTAATGGTCATTTCCCATCTAATGAAAATTATGAATTAGCTTTTTTTAATGTTTCTGAATTTGAGGGCTCAAAAAATAGTAGTTGTACTGATTTGTGTAAGATAAGGCCTTATTTATATTCTCTTCATTTTGAAAATCTACCGAAGATTGTTGATCTAGGAATACTAAAATTAGATTCCTCAAGAAAAAAATCATTTAAGTTAATTCAAGATGTTTGTGAAATATTAATACAATCGAAAATTATTCCAATTGTAATTGGAGGAGGTCATGATATTAGTTATGCAATATATAAATCATACGTTTCTTTAAGCAGATTTGTATCGTTAACAGTTGTTGATAATAAATTTGATATTGGATTACAAGATGATAATTTAGCTTCTTTTTCACATTTGGGTAAAGTAATTAGTTTTAAGCCTAGTCATTTATTTCATTATGTAAATTTATGTTATCAGTCATATTTTGTTTCACCAATGGCAATTGATATGCTACAAAAGATGAATTTTGATGTCTACAGGTTAGGTGAAATTAAATCAAATTTAAATGAAATTGAACCAATAATGAGAAATACTGATTTTTTAAGTATTGATTTATCTGCTATACAAAATTCATTTGTTTCAGCAAATGTGTATTCAGGACCAAATGGGCTATCTGGTGAAGAAATATGTAAGTTGATGCGGTACGCCGGAATCAGTGATAAAATAACATCCCTAGGTGTTTTTGAATATAACCAAAATTTAGATAAAAATGGTCAATCTGCTCAATTAATTTCTCAAATGATTTGGTATTTTTTAGAAGGTTACTCATTAAGAAAGAATGAATTAAATCCTAATGTAAATAATTGTATTAAATATACTGTTTCTTTCGATGATGGTAGAAATGAGATTATATTTTATAAAAGTAAAAAAAGTAGTAGATGGTGGATGGGAGTTCCTGTTAAGTCAGAAAAAAATAAAAATATAGAAAATTATTTTATAGCTTGCTCCTATAAGGATTATGAATTAGCTATGAAAGGGGATATACCACCAAAATGGATCAAAACATATAAAAAGTTAAGCTGATCAAGCTTTTGATTTCCAATTATTTATCTTTTTTTTGAGTATTTTTTTTTTCTAGATATGCTAAGATAGTGTCTTTCTTTACTTGCCTTTAATTAAAAATTGCTTATTTTAGCGCAAATTTTGAATATTCAAATTTCAATATGATTGCAAGATATATTTTAATATTTATCTTAGGGACGCTATGTTCCTTTCCTATTTTTGGACAACAGGATCCTCAATTTAGTCAAAACATGTTTAATAAATTGGCAAATAATCCAGGATATGCAGGAAGTATGGGTTTGGTTGAAACTTCTGTTCTCCACAGATCACAGTGGATTGGTTTTGGAGATAATGGAGGGTCTGCAATTTCTACTCAAAATTTTAGTATAAATGCTGAGTTACCTTTTTTGTACGGCGGTGTAGGTTTAAATATAGTGAAAGACAAGATAGCCGAGTTTAGCAATTTAGGTTTACAGGCCTCTTATGCTTACCGAACTCAGTTAGGTCTTGGACAGATAGGTATGGGGATGTCTTTTGGAATGATTCAAAGTGGAGTTGATGGTGGAGATTTCAGAGCTTCTGATTCTAATGATCCTAGTATTCCGACTGGTATGGTGAGTGGATCTAAAATTGATTTTGGTGCTGGTATTTATTACAATACTAGAGATGTTTATTTAGGTTTTTCCTCATCACATCTAACTGAACCAGTAGTTGAATGGAGTGATGGTCAAAAATTACCCTTAACTAGACATTATTTTTTAATTGCCGGCTATACATATGACCTTAACCAATCGTTATTACTTCATCCATCAATTTATTTAAAATCAGATGCTGTCAGCTCACAACTTGACATTAACACAAGTGTTATTTATAATAATAAGATGTGGGGTGGCGTTAGTTATAGATTAGATGATGGTCTTGTAATGATGTCTGGACTTAATATTAACGAAGCACTTAAATTTGGTTTGGCATACGATATCGTATTCAGTAAAGTCGGAAATAACAGTATAGAATTTTTATTAGCATATAATTTTAATTTAAAATTAAATAAAACAATATCAAAATATAAAAGTCCTAGATTTTTATAAAAAAATTAACTCACATAACGTGATAAAATATGTAACTATGAAAAAAATAATATTAATTAGTATAATTGCAATCTTTCTCTATTCATGTGGTGGTTCAGGAAATGGGGAATTAATTGGTATTCAAAAACGTAAACAATTTAATCCTACTGATCCTTATGGAATGGTTTTTATTCCACAAGGTAGTTTTACTATGGGGCCATCAGATCAAGATGTACCCTTTGCCAATGTGTCACAATCAAAAACAGTTTCTGTTGGAGCATTTTATATGGACGAAACTGAGATTACAAATAACGAATATAGACAGTTTACTACATGGGTAAGAGATTCAATTCTCAGATCACTTTTAGCTCAGGACTATCCTGAACTTGGATATGGAAAAGAAGTGATTTCTTATCAAACAAGTAGATTAGGTAAAAATTCAAAGGAGCCTACAGGAAAAATAATCTTAGATTGGAATAAGAGAATAGATTGGGATAGTAGAGAAGTAAGAGGAATACTTGAAGAAGTTATGTTTTTACCTGAAGGAGAAAGATTAAATAGTGTGAGAGAATTTGATACTAGAGAATATATTTATTCATATCAAACTTTAAATACAAATGTAGCTGCAATTAAATCAACTAGAGAAGGGAAAAGATTATTGGATGGAGGAAAAAGTCCTATGCCAGAAGGAGGAAGAGATAGAACAGAATATTTTTTAACTCATGAAGTTAAAGCATATCCTGATACTTTAGTTTGGAATCACGATTACTCTTACTCATTTAATGACCCTTATGTAAGAATGTATTTTCATCATCCTGCATTTGATGATTATCCAGTTGTAGGAGTAAATTGGAAACAAGCTGTAGCCTTTTCTGATTGGAGAACAAAAATGATGAATAAATATTTGAAAGAGTTAAAACAACCCCTTATGCCTGCGTTTAGATTACCAACTGAGACAGAGTGGGAATATGCTTCTAGAGGAGGATTAGAACATTCTCCGTATCCTTGGGGAGGCCCATATACCAGAAATATTCAGGGTTGTTTTTTAGCAAATTTCAAGCCGTTAAGAGGAAATTATACAGCAGATGGAGGTATTAAAGCAATCAAAGTGATGAGCTACAATCCAAACGGATATGGTTTATACGATATGTCTGGAAATGTTGCTGAATGGACATCAAACGCATATGATGAATCAGCTTTTTCTTATGCTCATGATATGAATATGAATTATCATTATGATGCACAAGAAAATGAGCAAGAAGTTATGAAAAGAAAGGTTATTAGAGGTGGTTCATGGAAAGATATTGCATACTTCATTCAAACAAGTACTCGCACGTTTGAATATCAAGATACAGCAAAAAGCTACATTGGATTTAGATGTGCAGTAGATTTTCTTGGAAGAGATAAAAAGGATTTTGAATAAAATATAATACTAATATAAAAAAGATATAATATGAGTTTTTTTAGTTCTATTGAAAAAGTAACAGAAGCAAAATGGTATAAAGTAATGATGCCAAAATTATATGGATGGGGAGCATCGATTGTAATTTTAGGAGCATTATTTAAGATTGAAAATTTTCCAGGGGCATCAATTATGTTAGCTGCGGGATTAGGTATAGAAGCGATTATTTTCTTTTTCTCCGCTTTTGAGAAACAAGCGGCAGATCCAGACTGGTCACTAGTATATCCTGAATTAGCTGGGATGGAAGATCCCGCTAAAAAAACACCTGCTCAACAGTTAGATGATGCGTTAGAAAAAGCTAAAATTGATAACGAATTAGTTGAAAGTTTAAATGAAGGGTTAAGATCATTTGGTGAATCAGCTAAACAGTTAAATCAAACAGTTACAGCTGCATCAAGTATTTCTGAATATAATTCTCAAATAGAAGAAGGGGTTAAAAATATGAATGCATTAAATTCTTTGTATGAATTACAACTTCAAACTTCAAATCAGCAAATGGAAGCAACAACTATATTTTTACAAAATCTACAATCATCTGTTGAAGATTCTAAAAAGTTCCAACAACAAGTTGCTAATTTAGCCGAAAATTTAGAACAGCTAAACAAAGTTTATGCTAATATGCTTAATGCAATGAATCCAAATAAATAAAACTATTGTAATTTTTAAAAACGATTAGAAAAAAATAGATGGCAGAGAAGAAATTATCACCACGGCAAAAAATGATAAACATGATGTATTTAGTGCTTACTGCACTTCTTGCATTAAATGTTTCTAAAGAGGTTTTAAATTCATTTTTTACTGTTAACTCAGGAATAGTTAGAACAACAAGTAATTTTGATTCTAAAAATGAGCGTGCATATCAAGATTTTGCTAATGCAGCAAGAAATAATGAAGAAAAATTTGGAGAGGTAGCAGAAAAAGCAAATATTATAAAGAAAAATGCAGATAGTATTTCTGAATTTATTCAATCAATGAAGTTTAAGTTAGTTTATATTGTAGATAAAGGACAAATTGTACTCGGTGATCCAGCAGATTCTCTAATTATTGATAATAAAGGAAAACCTGTCATATATAATAAAGAAACAGGAGAAGGTAACCCTAATTATTTATTAACTAAGAGTAATGATGGTGAACCATACAAATGGAAAGATTTAACTTCGGAGCAAAAAAAGTTACCTATTGCATACTTGAAAAATAAAAAAGAAAGAACAAAATCCGGAGCATTATTTTATGATACTAAAAGAGCTCTGGCAACCCAAAAGGATGAAAAAGCTACTCAATTAAAGAAGCAATTGATTGATTACAGAGAAATGTTAATCAAATTAGTTCCTGATAATAAATATTTAATTGAAAAGATTAAAAATGTTTTAGATTTTAGTGATGTAATGAATACAAAAAAAGGTAAATTAGAAACATGGGAAAAGTATAATTTTTATGATATGCCAGCTGTTGCAGCCGTAACGATTATGTCACAAGTTCAATCAGATGTTAAAAATATAGAATCTGATGTTATTTCTTATTTGATGGAGAATATTGATGAGAAGACATTAAAATTTGATTCTGTTTATGGAATTACTGTTGCAAAGAAAAGTGTTGTTTTAAAAGGAGATGAATATGTGTCAGATATTTTTTTAACTGCAACACAAAAAGTTGCTGGAACAGAAGTAAGAGTTGGAAGACATGATAGTATTTTAGACGAAAATGGAAAGATTATTTCAAGAGAAATGATTGGAGTCGAAGGAAAAGATTGGCAGAGACTCGAGATAAAAAATGGAAAAGGAATCTATAAAAATAGAGCTGCAGTTCAGGGATTACAGAAATATGGAGGTCTTATTTCTATGAAAACAGAATCTGGTACAAAATTTTATCCTTTTAAAGGTGAGTATTTAGTTGCAGAAATAGCTGCCATAGCATCTGCTGATTGGATGAATAAAATATACATAGGTATTTGGAATCCTGTCACTGTTTCAGTTGCTGGATATAGTCCTTCTTTAGTAGTTCCTAAGACAAGAAATGGTGAAATTAGAGCCGTTGATAAATCTAAGGGTAAGTGGGAAGTTAAACCATCAAAATTCACTACTGGTTCAGGACAACCTATCATTGATTTATATGTTAATGAAAATTCAAATTTAAGAAAAATGGGAGTACCTATAAGTTTCAGAGTAGTTCCTATTCGACCTATATATACTCAAGTTGCAAGAAAACAAAATGGCTTAATAACTGGATCTAAATTGATAAACTCAGGCAAAATAGTTGCTAAAGCTGCTGATAAGGATATTCCAACAAATGCTGTTCGCTTTAGTGTGAAAAGTTATTATTACAAAATGGAAGGTGCTCCTGCAGTAAAGGTAGAAGGAAATAAATTTACAGATATTTTAAAAAGAGATATTGGAAGAATGCAAGCAAATGAAACTGTATCATTTTCTAGAATAGTTGTAAAACAAGATAAATGTAAAGCCTGTCCTGAAGAAAAATTAGAATCTATTATGCAATTTACAATACAATAATATTAATATCATAAAATTTAATAAAATGAAAAAAATATTTTTAATAACATTTAGTCTTTTCTTAGTCCATTTTTCACATGGACAAGAAATTATAGCTCCTTTTCAAGAAGATAGTGAAGATCCTCAAAAGATGAACTATGTTTATGATAGAGCACAACATAATGAAAGAGAAAAAGTTCAGCTTTCTCAAATCAGAGAAGCTGATATGATGTGGTCTCGAAAAATTTGGAGAGAAATTGATTTAAGACAAAGAGTTAATTTTCCGTTATATTACCCTCAAGACATTAGAAAGGGTGTCAGAACCATTGATAGAAAGAATTTATTTGATGTCTTATATGATGCAGCTGTTGGTAATGATGGGAAAGATGGAGAATCTATTAGAGTTTGGGGAGAAGCAAATATAGATGATGAATTTCGAGGGCCATGGCTTTCAAAAAGTGAAATTGAAGATTTAATTTTAGGTGCTTACGAAGAAGTAGGTCAAATAATAGAAAATCGTGATGGTGAGGATAGTGTTGATATAAATGGAAACTTGGTTAGATATGCACCAGGAAGAGATGAAGCAATGGCCGTTAATAAAAAAGATATTAAAAAATGGAGGGTTAAGGAACATTGGTTTTTTGATAAACAGCGTTCAGTTATGGATGTTAGAATTATAGGCTTATGTCCTGTAGTTGATGGACGAGATCCTGTAACAAAAGAGTTTACAGGTGAAGAAATTCCATTATTTTGGATTTACTTTCCTGAATGTCGTAAAGTATTAAAAAATGCTCTTGCTTTTAATATGGCAAAGAATGAATCTGAAAATAAGACCTATGAAGATATTTTTATGAAAAGAATGTTTGCATCTACTATAACAAAAGAGGGAAATGTTCAAAATAGGTCTATTTCAGATTATATGGTAGGACTAGATGCTATACTAGAATCAGAAAGAATTAAAGAAGAAATATTTAATCTTGAACACGATTTATGGGAGTATTAAAAAAAGAAAATTTTAGTTGCAAAGAGCCCCTATAGGGGCTTTTTGTTTGTATATAAATAATTAAATGTTATAAAATGAATGATGAATTAAATTTAAAGGATTTATTTACTAGATTAATTTTATTTATTTCTAGAAATTTTAAATTAATTTTTGGTATTATTTTTATTGGTGTAATTTCTGTTATCCTTTTTCAAAAGATTAAAACCCCTTATTACGAAACTAAAGCTATTTGTATGTCTGGAATTTCAGAATATGAAAGAGTTGAGTATGAAGAAGATTGGTTACAACGTACCGCAATAGATTTAGTAAATCACTTAGAAATTAATGTAGAAAATCGAGATTATGAAGCACTTTCTAAGTTACTTGGAATCGATATTAAAACAGCTAGTAATATTAAAAAAATAGAAGCGGAACAACTTTACCAAAAAGATATGCACGAGGAATTTTTTACATTAAATAAGTTCAATATTCTGTTAAAAGTATATGATAAAAATATAATTGCAGATGTACAGGAAGGATTAATTTATTATTTTAATAATAATAATTACGTTAATGAACTGTATCAAAGATTTAAGAAATCTAAACAAAGAGTTATTGAAGATATAAATAATGAAATGAAATTATTAAAAGAAATTAGATTAAATGGCATTGTTGATAATACAAATTTCAGTTCTTCTTTAAAGGTTGTGAATGGTTATGAAAAAAGTACTATAAATAATCAGATTACTATTTTAAGTGAGTATAGAGAAAAGATTCGAACTCAAAAAGAAATTTTAAAACCTTTATCTTTTGTTCAAGAATTTGCTAGAGTGAGTAAAAAAGAAGATGATATTTTAATTTGGAGTCTACTAGGTGGGATTATATCTTTTTTATTAGCGATGTTTATTTCTAGAGTGATAGAGATTAAAAAATAATTATGAAAATTGGAATTATTGGTTCAGGTTATGTAGGCTTAGTAGCTGGTGCATGCTTTGCAGAAATGGGCAATTCTGTAATTTGCGTGGATATACAAGAAAAAAGAGTTTCTGAGCTTAAAAAAGGTATTATACCAATTTATGAACCTGGATTAGATATATTAATAAAAGAAAATTTTAACAAGAACAATATTGATTTTACTACAGATATAAATTATTGTCTTAATAAATCTAGTATAATTTTTATAGCTGTAGGAACTCCTATGGGAGAAGATGGGTCTGCTGATTTAAAATATGTTTTGCAAGTTGCTAAATCAATCGGTCAAAATATGAAGAATAATCTTATAATAGTTAATAAGTCAACAGTGCCTGTAGGTACAGCTGATAAAGTAAGAAATGTTATTAAAAGACAGTTAGAAGTTAGAAACAGTGATTTAAAATTTAACGTTGTTTCTAATCCAGAGTTCTTAAAAGAAGGGGCAGCAATTAAGGATTTCATGCATCCTGATCGTGTTGTTGTTGGTTCCGATGATCAAGCAACATTAGAAATAATGAGGCTTCTTTACGCCCCATTTACTAGAACAAACGATCGATTTATTTCAATGGATATCAAGTCTGCGGAAATGACAAAATATGCGGCTAACGCAATGTTAGCTACTAAAATTTCTTTTATTAATGAAATGTCAAATATTTGTGAGAAAGTAGGAGCAAATATTAATAATGTGAGAATAGGAATTGGTAGTGATACTCGAATAGGATATAAGTTTATATATCCTGGATGTGGTTATGGAGGAAGTTGTTTTCCGAAAGATGTAAAAGCGCTTATAAATCTTGCCTCTGAAAATGATTATAATGCCAGATTAGTGAAATCAGTTGAACAAGTTAACATTAATCAAAAGGAAGTGTTGTTTAGTAAAATTAAAAAATATTATGGATCTAGTATTTCTAAAAGAACTTTTGCAGTTTGGGGTCTTTCCTTCAAGCCTGAAACTGATGATATGAGAGAAGCACCTTCTATTAATCTAATTTCATCTTTAGTTAATTCTGGTGGTATTGTTAATGCATATGATCCAAAAGCCGTTGATGAGGCAAAATATTATTTAAGAAAATTTAATATTAACTATTGTAGGGATAAATATAGTGCATTAAAACATGCTGACGCATTAATCATTGTGACAGAATGGAAGGAATTTAGAAGTCCTGATTTTTCTATTATTAAAGAAAATATGAAGGGTGATTTAATTGTTGATGGAAGAAATATCTTTAATAAAAAATTTTTAGAAACACAAGGATTAAAATATTTACAAATAGGAGTTAAAGATTAATTTTTGATGACCCTAAAAAGGAGCTCATTTTTAAATTTTATTATAAATTTTATATATATGTTCTTTTCTAATATTTTAAAGAATATATTTGGGTTTATAAGAGAAATAATTTTAGCATATATTTTTGGTAGTTCATTAATTTTTTCTTTTTATATATTGTTAAAAACAGCTGTGGATTTTTTGTCCCAGTTTACTTTTGGAAATGCACTTGAGGCAAATTTATTACCAAAATTATCATCGCATTTTATAAAATATAGAAATGTTTCTTACAATAATTTATTTGTGTTTACAAGAAAAGTATCAATCTATATCTTTGTGATAAGTCTAATAATACAAATTTGTATTATTCTGCAGTTAAAAAGTTCTTACACATATATTCTCTTGTTAGTATCTATTATCTTAAGTTTTTTAATGAGTATTAATTTTTTTAATTCAGTTTTTTTAACAGTTTTAAAATCTGAAGGAAAATTTAAAAAATATTCAATTTCAACAGCCATTAGTTTATTTTATTCTACAGTTTTTTTGTATCCTCTAACAATTATAATAAATGTATTAGGAGTAGCAATAAGTAGATTGATAGGAGTTCTTTTTTTAACAATGAGATATGTGCAACCAATTTTAAAAAGAAAAATTTCTAATGAAATTAATATTTCTAGAAAAGATTTTTCTATTTCTGTTCTTTTATTAGCTAATCTTCCAAGTATGATTTTGTTGCTTTCTAGATTTATTTCTGGAACAGATGGGGATAATAATATTGCATATTTTAATTATGCTATAGTTTTTTTAAATGTTGTTTTCACTGCAATAATTTTAAATATTAATTCACTCATGCTAAGGAAGATGTCTATTTCTAAAAATTTAAATTGGTTTTTTTACTCAGTTTTATTTGGGTTTCTTTGTGGTATTTCAATTTTTCTTTTTGCTCAAAATTATAGTATATCATTTATTGAACTAATTTATTTTAGAGGAGCCTTTACTTATGATGATATTTTTAAAACAGCAGTTTATTTTAAGAATATGAGTGGAGCTATTGTAATATTAATTCTATCTTCTATAATAAGTCAACCTTATTTTACTTTAGATTTGTCAATTAGAAAAAAGTTTTCTAAAAACATTTTATATGGCATTTTATTTTCATTTATAATTATTTTATTAATACTATTTCTAAATGATTGGACTGCTTTTAAAAGATCTTTAATAATTCTGTATTTTATGTCCTTTATTAATCTTATATTTTCAGTGTATTCATTTATAAAGTATTATAATAATGAAGGCTAAAGAACTAATTTATTTGATTTTTATTTTAGCGGCATCCGCTATGCTTTCTATTGGAAGATTTTATGATGAAAGGTTAGATTTTTTTGAAATAAAATTTTCTTTAATTTTAAGTTTAACTTATTTTTTTAGCACGTTTGTTTTAATATCCTCTATAAGAAAAACTTCGATAGAGAAATCAAAAATTTTATTATACTCATTGTATGCATATATTATAGTTATTACTCCTATTTTATGGGTTCTATTTGAAAATATTGAATTTACTTTTCCTTCTTTTTCATATGATCATATGCAATATGGTTTTTTAAAATTTATAAATTTTTTATTTATTGTTATTCCAATTAGTATTATCATAATAGAAAAGTTTAGATACCGACAAGTAACTACTTTAATTAATATTTTTTTTCTTCTTGCTTTATTTTTAGCTTTGTTAGGCATTTTTGGTTTATTTTCAAATTTTTCAGGAAGATTAAGTGTTTTAGGGGGGGGGCCTATAGTATATTCAAGATGGATGTGTTTAGCTATTTTAATTTTAATTTTTTATCCAAAATATAAATTTAAGTGGCTAAATTTAATTTTGATAATTTCTTTCTTATTGTTAGCATTTGCTACTGGAAGCAGAGGTCCTTTGTTATCATTGTTTATAACTCTATTTGTGTTTTTTATTTTAAACTATATTAAACTTTTATACAAAGTCCTAATATTGTTTATAGCCTTTATTGGTGTTTTAACTTTCACGCCAATTGGAGAAAAGATTTTAAAATTAGATGCTATTGATAGAGTAACAATGAATATTAAGCATGGTGGTTCATTCAAATCTACTGGAGCTAGAATGGACTTTACCAAAAGATCAATTTCTTTAATTTCTGATTATCCATTTGGTGTTGGTTGTGGAAATTGGCAAACAGCAGCAAATGATAAAAAGTTTAACTATGTGATTGCTCATGCATATCCTCATAATCTGTTTTTTGAGCTTACTAATGAATATGGTGTTCTTGCAGGATTACTTTTTTTATTTTTAATACTTCATATTTTTTATTTGTCTTTTATTAAGATGAAAAAACACAGAAGCAATATAACATCGTTGTATCCGTTATTGTTTTATGCTTTATTTTTTCTTTTTTTAAATACTATGTTAAGCGGTGATCTTATGGACGGAAGGATTTTGTTTGTCTTTATTTCTTTAATTTTAATTAATAAACCACTTGTAACTGATGAAAAGTAATTGGAAAAAATATAATGGTTCGTTAATTGCTAAATTCCCTCCTCATAAAATAATTAAAGAGAAAAAAATAGAAATAAATCAGAAAATTAAAGAATCCGATGTTTTTTTTGCTAGATGGATTACTGATTTTGACTGTAAATCTAAAACATCTTTTTGGTATGTTATTAATGATAAACATATTGAATTAAGTGATTATAGTTCAAATACAAGAAATCAAATTAAAAAAGGATTGTTAAATTTCAGTATTAAACTTGTTTCATCATCTGTGATTCTTAAAAATGGTTATAATATATATCAAAATGTTTTTCGAGAGTACAACTCTATTTTAAAATTAAAGTCTAAAGCTAAATATTTAGAGTCATTAAAAGGTAATTATGAATTTTGGGGTATTTTTTATAAAAATAAATTAGTAGGTTATAGTCAAAATAAAATTAAACATAATGCATGTGATTATTCTACAATTAAGATTTCTAGAAAGTATAATCATAAATATGCTAGCTATGCTCTTTTTTTTACAATGAATAGTTTTTATTTAAAAGATAAAAAATTAAAATATGTTAGTGATGGCGCGAGAAGTATTTTGCATAAATCTAATATTCAGGATTTTTTAATTAAAAAATTTAAATTTAGAAAAGCATATTGTCTTTTAAATGTTATGTACCATCCTTATATAAAGATAATTGTAGAAATTCTGTATCCATTTAGAAAAATTTTAAATTTTTTACCATTTGATTTTTTCAAGAAGGTTTCCATTGTGTTAAGACAAGAAGCACTTGTACGTAATAATTTGAAATGAAAAACCTAGTATCTATTATTACTCCTACATTTAATTCTTCAATATATATTGAGAAATGTATAGGATCAGTTATTTCTCAAACATATACAAATTGGGAATTGATTTTAGTTGATGATGACTCAACCGATAAAACTCAAGAAATTATAATTAAATATAGTAGAAAATATAAAAAGATAAAATCAATTATATTAAATAAAAATTCTGGTATTGCTAATGCAAGAAATGTTGCAATTCAAAATTCAAATGGCAGATTTATAGCTTTTTTAGATTCAGATGATTATTGGCATAAAGATAAACTTAGTTTACAATTAGATTTTATGATACAAAATAATTTTGCCTTTACATTTACTTCATATCAACCTGTTTCACATGATGAGAAAAAAAAATATAGGATTATAAAAGCTCCTAAAAAGATGAATTATAATAAATATCTTAAAAACACTATTATAGGATGTTTAACTGTTGTTATAGATAAAGAAAAAACTGGTAAATTTTTGATGCCAAATATTAATTCTTCTCAAGATATGGCTCTTTGGTTAAATTTAATGAAAAAAGGATTTGTTGCTTATGGGTTGAAGTTAAATTTAGCAAGTTATAGAATTGTAAAAGGATCAAACACATCTAATAAATTTAAAGCTATTAAAGATGTTTGGTGTGTGTATAGACAGCATGAAAACTTAAACTTTATTTATAGTTTTTGGTGTTTTACTTTTTACGTTATTAATGCAGTTAGAAAGAGAATATGAAAAAAAGAATTTTTGATATAATAATTTCTGTTTTTGCTATTATTATTTTATCTCCTTTATTTTTGTTAATTTCAATTGTAATTAAATTAACTTCTAATGGGCCTATTTTTTTTATTCAAGATAGAATAGGATTAAATGGAAGTGTATTCAAGATAATTAAGTTTAGAACCATGATAAACGATCATAATTCACTAAACGTAGTTTCTATAAAAAATGATAGTCGTATCACTGTAGTAGGTAAAATTTTGAGGAAATATAAGCTAGATGAAATACCAGAATTAATTAATGTCCTTTTTGGAAGTATGAGTTTAGTTGGCCCTAGGCCTGATGTGCCAGGCTATGTAGATTTATTAAAAGGAGAAAATCGAAAAATCTTAACATTAAAGCCTGGTATTACAGGTCCAGCAAGTCTAAAATATTTTAATGAAGAAGAAATATTGTCATCTAAAAAAAATCCAAAGCATTATAATGATAAAATTATTTTTCCTGATAAAGTTAAAATTAATTTAGATTATTATTACAAGAATAATATTTGGATAGACATTAAGATTATATTTGCTACAATTTTTAAGTTTTTTAATTGACAAAAAAAAATAGAATATGGTTATCTCCACCTCATATTGAGGGAAAAGAGAAAGAATACATTTCAAATGTTTTCAAAACTAATTGGATTGCCCCTATAGGACCACATATATCTTTGTTTGAAAATGGAATTTCAAAAGTAACAGACAACTCTTTTTCTGTGGCTTTAAATAGTGGTACGTCTGCAATTCATTTAGCTTTAATTTTATTAAATGTAAAAAGATCAGATGTTGTATTATGTCCTACTTTTACTTTTGCAGCTACTATTAACCCTATAAAGTACCTAGGGGCAAAACCTATTTTCATAGATAGTGAAGTAAATACATGGAACATGTGTCCTGTATTATTAGAAAAAGCAATTAAGGATTTATTATCTGTTGGAAAAAGACCAAAGGCTATAATATTAGTCCATCTATATGGGATGCCAGCAATGTTAGATAGGATAATAAAAATATCAAATAATTATCATATACCAATAATTGAAGATAATGCGGAAGGACTTGGCTCAAAATATAATAAAAAACCACTAGGTTCTTTTGGTACATTTGGAGTGTTATCTTTTAATGGGAATAAAATAATTACAACTTCTGGAGGAGGAGCGTTAATATCAAAAAATAAAAATCTAATTAATAGGGCAAGGAAACTTGCATCGCAATCAAAAGAAGATAAACCATATTATGAACATCTTGAAGTGGGATATAACTATAGATTAAGTAATGTATGTGCAGCGATAGGTTTAGGTCAGTTAGAAACTCTTAATAATAAAGTGAAAAAAAAGAGAGAGATTAATTCTTATTACAGAAAGAAATTAGCAAAAAACACTGAAGTTGAGTTTATAAATGAATCTAAAGGTAGTTTTTCTAATTATTGGTTAACAACAATTATTTTAAAAAAAAATAAATTAATAAATAGAGAAAAATTACGTTTATATTTAGAAGAAGCAAATATTGAATCAAGACCACTGTGGAAACCAATGCACTTACAACCAATATTTAAAAAATGTCAATCATATTTAAATGGAGTGTCAGAAGATTTATTTAATAATGGTCTTTGTTTACCTTCTGGAACTAGTTTAAAAGACAGTGATTTACAAAGAATAATTTATAAAATCCAAGAGCTATATGAGATTTAGATTAAAAAACCTTCAAAGGATTTATAAACAATTTATAATGCTCATGTTTGATGTTTTTACAATTTTATCTGCATTATACTTTGCGTTTGTTTTAAGAATTGGAGATGCAATACCAACTAATTATCTTCTACAATCATGGTGGGTTTTTATAGTTGCTCCTTTAATTATGATTCCATTATTTATTAGGCTTGGATTATATAGGGCAGTATTACAACATGTAGGGAGTAAGGTTGTAACTACATCATTTCAAGCAACTACAATTAGTTGTTTGATAATAGGTTTTTTAATGATGTTTTTTCGGGAATCTAATTTACCTCGTTCTGTAATACCAATTTTTTGGTTCATCATTAATGTGCTTATTATAACTTCTCGTTTTTTTTTCAAAGGTATTTTGTATTCATGGGATGAGTTTACTGAATCTAAGTATCCAACAATCATATATGGTGCGGGCTCAACTGGTGCTAAATTAGTAAGAGGGCTAGAAAAAAACACCTTATATAATCCTATAGCTTTTATTGATGATGACAAATCTAAACATGGAACAATTTTAAATTATCTTGAAGTATTTCCATTTAGTTATATTGATGAACTCATAAAGAAAAATTCTGCTAAAGTTTTAGTTTTCGCTATACCTTCATTAAATCATAAGAAACGAGTTCATATTTTTAAAAAATTGTCAAAATATCCGATTGAAGTAAAGGTGTTGCCATCATCCAGTAATTATTCAAATGGTGTTTTGTCAATTGAAAAAATACAACACTTAGAAGTTGGTGATATACTAGGAAGAACTGCAGTTCACCCAAAGAAAGAACTTTTGGAAAGAAATATAACTAAAAAAAATATTTTGATTACAGGAGCAGGAGGTAGCATAGGATCTGAGCTTTCTAGACAAATAATGAAGTTATCTCCAAATAAAATTGTATTAATGGATAATTCAGAGTTTAATTTATATAACATACATTTAGAGTTAACTTCTTATGATAGTAATATAAAGATTGTACCATCTTTATGTACAGTCACTAATTTTCATCAGCTTAAAAAAATAATTTTTACAAATAAAATAGATACAATTTATCATGCTGCAGCATATAAGCATGTGCCAATGGTTGAGTTAAATATAGTTTCAGGAACATATAATAATGTAGTGGGAACATATAATGTTGCCAAAGCAGCAGATGAGCTGAAAGTTGAAAATATGGTTTTAGTATCAACAGACAAAGCTGTACGACCAACAAACGTAATGGGGGCATCAAAAAGAATGGCGGAGTTAATTCTTCAAGCATTTGCTGAAAAAAGTAAAACGTGTTTTTCAATGGTTCGATTTGGAAATGTTCTTGATTCTGCTGGATCAGTAGTACCATTATTTAGAGAGCAAATTAAAAAAGGAGGTCCTGTTACAGTAACTCACAGAAATATAACAAGATATTTTATGTCAATACCTGAGGCAGTAGAACTAGTTGTACAGGCTGGAGCCATGGCAAAAGGAGGAGATGTATTTGTTTTAGATATGGGTGAACCCATTAAAATTATTGATTTGGCATATAAGATGATTCATATGAGTGGATTAACACCTATAGACAATGAAAATCCAGATGGAGATATTAGGATTGAATATACAGGCTTACGTCCAGGAGAGAAGTTGTATGAAGAGTTGTTAATAGGTAATAATGTTACTCAATCAGAACACCCAAGAATAATGCAAGCTAAAGAAGGGAAACTTTCCATGCAAGAAATTCAAAATTTTATAGGATTTATTAAAGAGGCAAGAGAAAGTCAAGATGAGAAAAATGTTAAGGATTTACTATTAAAATATATTGAAGGGTATACTTCTGATGTAAATTAAAAGATTTAAGTTTGTTTTTATGAATATATTAGTTCTAGGAGCCGGCACGTTTGGTACAGCAATAGCTAATGAATTAGCTATTAATAAAAAAAATAATGTCATTTTATTTTCTAGAAGTCAGGAAAAGGTTCGTGAAATAAATCAAAATAGTACTAATCAAAATTTTTTCCCAAACAAAAAGCTTACAAAAGAACTCACTGCAACATCTGATATTAATGATATTAAATATATCGACATAATATTTATTGCATTGCCCTCATCAAAAATTATTGATACACTTTTTAGTATTAAACATAATTTTAAAAAAGATGTTTTAATTATTAATTTATCTAAAGGTTTATATAAGAACGGAATAACTATTGTAGAAAGTATTAAAAAGAAAATAGACATCAAAAATGTTATTACACTTAAAGGACCTTCTTTTGCAGTAGAAATAATGGAGCATGCAGAAACTTTATTAACGCTTGGATACTCAACTTCAAATCAATATAGAACTGTAATAAAAATAATAAAAAACACATCACTAAATATAGATTCTACAAAAGATATACTTGGTGTTGAAGTATTAAGTGTTTTAAAAAATATATATGCATTATTTATAGGAGTTATTGATGCGAAATATGATTCTCCAAATACTAGATTTATGTTTCTAACTAAAGCTTTTTCAGAAATTCGAATTATACTAAAATTTTTAGGAGGTAAGGAAGAAACTTTATTTTTAGGATGTGGTTTTGGTGATTTATGCTTAACATCATTAAATGACTTAAGCAGAAATAGAACTTTAGGGTTATTAATTGGCAAAGATTTTTTCAATTTTAATGATAATTCAAATAATACAATCTTAGAAGGAGTTAGAGCAATAATGATTATGAATAATCTATTGCCAAAGGAGTTAAAAAGAAGTTTACCTATTTTTAATAAATTGAATAATTTCTTTTCAAAGAAAAAGCAAAAATTTGAAATAGATTTTAAACAATTATTTAAGACTTAATATGAAAAAGAAAATATTAATTGTATTTGGAACAAGACCAGAAGCTATTAAAATGGCTCCTGTTGTTAAAGCTTTTAAATTAAATCAAAATTTTATAACCAAGGTATGTGTAACAGCTCAACATAGACAGATGTTAGATCAAGTATTAGATTTTTTTGAAATTCAACCTGATTTTGATTTAAATTTGATGAAACCAAATCAAACATTATATAATTTAACATCAGAAATAATTAAAGAAATGCAGTTGGTATTAGAAGAGTATACGCCAGATTTTGTATTTGTTCATGGAGATACAACTACCACCATGGCTACCAGTATAGCAGCTTTTTATTCTGGAGCTAAGGTATGTCATGTTGAGGCTGGTTTAAGAACAAATAATAAAAAGTCTCCCTTTCCTGAAGAAATAAATAGACAAGTTACAGCAAGAATTACGGATTTTCATTTTGCACCAACTGAAAAATCTAAAAATAATTTAATTCTTGAAAATATAAAAGAAGATAATATAATTGTTACAGGCAATACCGTCATAGATGCACTTTTAGATGGAGTGAAAAAAGTAAATAATATTGAACTTGATGATATTGATATGCTAAAGAGCTTAATTAATAAATGTAAAGATTTAGTTGTAGTTACAGGTCATAGAAGAGAAAATCATGGTGAAGGATTTTTAAATATATGTAAAGCCTTGAAGGAAATTGCCAAGAATGATAATGTGCAAATTATTTATCCAGTACATTTAAATCCAAATGTGCAAAAGCCGGTAAATGAAATATTATCAAATATTGATAATATAAATTTAATAAAACCATTACCTTATGAAGCATTTTTATGGTTAATGGAAAAAGCTAAGATTATAATTACAGATAGTGGTGGTGTTCAAGAGGAAGCTCCTTCATTAGGAAAGCCCGTTTTAGTAATGCGTAATACAACTGAAAGACCTGAAGCAGTAGATGCAGGTACCGTAATTTTAGTAGGAACAAATGTTAAAAAGATAGTTGACGAAACAAATATTTTGTTAAATAATTCAGAAAGATATGAGGCGATGAGTAAGTTACATAACCCATATGGAGATGGTCATGCAAGTCAAAGAATTGTTCAATTTTTATTAAATCAAATTAAATGAAAGACTTAAAAGTTGTTATGATGGGTTTGGGTTATATTGGCTTGCCAACCGCTGCTCTTATAGCTAGTAGGGGAATAAAAGTTTTAGGTGTTGATGTCAATCAGTCAATTGTTGATACAATAAATGAGGGTAGAATTCATATAGTAGAACCATCATTAGATGGGTTGGTTAAAAATGTTGTGAGCAGAGGTCTTTTAGTGGCAAGTACGAAGCCTGAAAAAGCAGATGTTTATTTAATTGCTGTTCCTACTCCTTTCAAAGG
>MDSV01190306.1_pt1 | contig 61090 bp, 60 predicted proteins | sample 810851 | NCBI WGS metagenome assembly MDSV01 (sample SAMN05326640, study PRJNA326480) | marine metagenome | isolation source: seawater | place: Atlantic Ocean: North East | collected 2012
ATAAAAACAATTTACTTTATACATGTCAACATCAAATTTATAAATTGAGTATGAAAAAACCTATTTTCTGGGAAAAAGCAAAGAATGATTTAATTAAAAAAGATAAAAAATTAGGCATTATAATAAAAAATTATCCTAAAGATTTTCTTTTCTCTAAATCTGATCCGTTTTACACTTTAGCTAGATCTATTGTTGGCCAACAAATTTCAGTCCAAGCAGCCCATGCTGTTTGGAATAAGTTTGAAAATAAAATAAAAAAAGTTAATCCAATAAATACTGCTAAAATGCATTTTATGAGCATGAAATCATGTGGGCTATCTAGACAAAAAGTTTCTTATCTAAAGTCACTATCAGATGCATTCTTAAATAAAAGAATTGTTCCAAAAAACTGGAGAAAGTTATCAGATGAAGAAATTATTACCGAATTAGTAAAAATTAAAGGTATTGGAAGATGGACTGCTGAGATGTTCCTTATATTTAACCTTTGTCGACCAGATATATTTCCAGCTGATGATTTAGGGGTTATTAAAGGAATATGTAACTGCTATAACTTGAAATATCCAATAAAGAAAGATATTGCTATAGCAATGTCTGAAAAATGGAAGCCTTACAGATCTGTTGCTACATGGTATTTCTGGAGAAGTTTAGATCCAATTCCAGTAGAATATTAACATGACTAAAATAGATTTTTCATATGCTTCAAAATCTGAACATAATTTTGCACAACGTATTATAATTAAAACGATTGAAACATTAACAGGTAAAAAGAAATTAGAGAAATTATACAAAAACTACTCCTTAAATTCAAAAAACCCAAAAACTTTCTGGACAGATATTTTAGAGCAGATGGAAATTAAGATAGTTAATAAATCACGCAATCAATTAGATATTCCAAAAAATGGATCGCTATTAATAATTGCAAATCATCCCTTTGGTATTATTGACGGACTTATTTTATGCTCATTAGTCTCAAAAGTAAGAGATGATTTTAAAATCATGACACATGAAACGCTCCAATTTTTACCTCAATTAAGTCAATTTATTCTTCCTGTTGATTTTAATGGCCAATCCAAAAAGTCAAAAATGTTAAATATAGATACTGCGAACAAAGCAAAAAAGTTCTTAATTGATAAGGGAGTTTTAATAATATTTCCTTCAGGCGGCGTATCAACTGCAAGAAGCCTAAAGTCTGACGCGATTGATGACGAGTGGAAATTATTTCCCGCAAAACTTATTCATCAAACAAAAACAGACATATTGCCAATTTATTTTGATGGAAAAAATGGTTTATTATTTCATCTTTTTGCCTCAAAGTTAAAAAATCAAACCTTAAAATATTCGTCATACATACATGAAACAAGAAAAATGATTGGTAAGGAAATTTCAATGTATTCAGGAAATTTAATTAAATATGTAGACGTTCAGAATATAAATGATAGGTCGGTGTTAACTGAATTTTTAAAAAGAAAAACTTATAGTCTAAAAAATAATAAATAAAGCAGCATATCAATAAATTAAAATATATAATTAGATTTTATTGATTTGTTTAAATTTCTTTAACTCGTAATCGCACATTTTTTTAATGAGTTCATTAATATTAGTTTTAGGTGACCATTTTAAGGTTTTTTTTGCCTTACTTGCATCACCAAAAAGAAAATTTACTTCTGTAGGCCTAAAATATTTTTTATCAATTTTTACAATTACTTTTTTTGTATTTTTATCCATTGCTTTTTCATTTAATCCTCTACCCGTCCATATTAAATCTAAATCAAAATGCCTTGCTGCTTTATTAACAAATGATTTAACAGTATTAGTAGATCCTGAGGAAATTACATAATCATCTGGCTTTTTTTGTTGCATCATTTTCCACATAGCCCCTACATAATCCTTAGAATAACCCCAATCTCTTTTTGCATAAATATTTCCTAATTTAACATGTGGAATTAAATTAAACTTTACTCTGGCCAAGTCAGATATGATTTTTTTAGTAACAAATTCTCTACCTCTGAGAGGAGACTCGTGATTAAATAAAATACCAGAACAGCAAAAAATATTATAAGCTTCTCGATATAAATTTACCATCCAATGAGCATATAATTTTGAGATTGCATAGGGACTTGTAGGCTGGAAATTAGTATTTTCATTTTGTATCTTACTAACAGAATTACCATACATTTCTGAAGTTGAAGCTTGATAAAAACGAGTTTTTCGAGAGTAATTTTTAACTGCCTCTAATATTCTTGTCACTCCTAATGCGTTTACATTAGTTGTAAATATTGGAGTTGCGTATGAAGAACCAACAAATGACTGTGCTGCTAAGTTATAGATTTCATTAAATTTTCCATTTTTAATAACTTCATTAATGTTGTTTTCCTCTAATAATTCAAAAGGAATGACCTTAACAGCTCTATCAATTCCAAGTTCTTCAAGTCTCCAAAGAGAACCACTTGCATTTTGCCTTTCACCACCAACAACCTCATAACCCTTTTTAATTAAAAATTGAGCCAGATATGCACCATCTTGGCCAGAAATTCCAGTAATTAAAGCTCTTTTTTTTGTCATCCGAAAAAAGATGTATTTATAAAATATATTAATTCAATATATCATTATCTTAGAAGTAGCAATAAATCATTTTGGTATTGATAAAGTCTGGTCTTATGGCAAATAAAATAGAGAAGTATTCAATATATTCTTTTTATAGATTTATAGAATTATACAATATCAGCAGTATAAAAAAAGAATTGGAAATATATTTTAGTAATAAAAAGATTAGAGGAACAATTCTTATTTCTAGTGAAGGCATAAATGGTTCTTTGTCAGGAAAATCTATTGAATTAGTAGAAGCCGTAAAAAAAATTAAAATTGTACTAAATATAAGATTATTGGAATTGAAAATTAGTAAAAATACATTTATTCCTTTTAAAAAGTTAAAAATAAGACACAAAAAAGAAATTGTTACTCTTGGGCAAGGTAATCTAGAAATAAAAAAAAATAGAGGCTTGCCTGTTAAACCAGGTCAATGGGATAAAATTGTTATGAGTAATGAATTCAAAATAATTGATACAAGAAATAAATTTGAGATTGATATTGGTAGCTTTAAAAACTCAATAAACCCTAACACAGATAGCTTTAGAGAATTTCCTAAAAAATTTAAAAAGTTGAAAATTGATAAAGATGCTAAATTAGCAATGTTTTGTACTGGAGGTATTAGGTGCGAGAAAGCAAGCTCTTTTTTAAAAAAACTAGGTTACAAGAACGTATATCAATTGGATGGAGGAATACTATCTTATTTGAATTATAAAAATAAAAGCAAAATAACTGAAACTACATGGAAAGGCGATTGCTTTGTGTTTGACGATCGAGTTACTATTAATTCAAAATTAAAAAGGGGAGAGTATTCCCAATGCTTTGGCTGCAGAAGTGCAATTACAAATCAAGATATTGCGTCAAAATATTATAAAAAGGGCGTATATTGCCCTAAATGCTATAGTATCCGCACTGATAAACAAAAACAAAGATCAGAGATGAGACAAAAACAGTTGGAGCTAAATAAAAAATAATTCAACATCATTTATTATGAACTATTTTTTTAACGAATTTTTCTAAGTTATTGGAGTCAAACATATATCCTTTAATGCCATATTTTTCAGCACACAATAAGTCTGTATCATTGTCTCCTATCAAAAAGCTTTTTGATTTATCAAAATCCCATTTTTTTTCTGCTATTTTTAACATGCCAACTTTGGGTTTTCTTAAGTTTGCTAAATCTGAATAACGGTCAGGAAAATCTGGATGGTATGGAGAATAAAAAAAATCATCAATATGTGCATCAATCTCCTTTAAGTTATTGTTAATATAATTATGTAAATTTTTAACATCATCCTCCAAATAAAGTCCTTTTGATATTCCTGACTGATTAGTTATAATAAATACATAAAAATCATTATCATTTAAAAATTTTATTGCTTTTTTTGCACCATTTACCCATTGAAAATCATCTATTTTGTAGACATAACCTTTTTCAACATTGATTACTCCATCTCGATCTAGAAATGATGCTTTTTTACCCATATGTGTTTAATCAATTAATATTAATACTATGCTGAGAGCTTTTTAATTTTTTTCATTAAGAAATTTTTATATTCTGGCCACGCTTCCTGAGAGATAATATATCCAATACATTTTTTTGACTCACACTTACACACATGGTCTGTATAATCATCTTTATCAAATTCATAACCATAGTCATAGCTTAGTTCTTCATCTTTTCTAATTTTTTTTATTGATTTAATCCATATTTTTCCACTCTCGATTTCAACTTCACAATTCGGATTACATGAATGATTTATATAGCGTGCTTTATTATATTTAGGACTTCCATCAATATCAAATTTAGCATTAAGTTCAAATATGTAGACCGATCCATCAATTTTGGAGTTTAGATATTTTTTTATCCTTTGGGCTGACCTTCGATCACCTTCTTTTTTTGTAATCTTTTCACCAATATACTCAATTATTTTCGTATTTTTTTTTATAGGTTTTTTTGCGAATACTCCAGAGCCATGAACTTTAGATTTTTTAACTACCCACATCCTAATTAATTAATAATCTTGTGATCACATAAATATTTCATAATAATATGACCAATTTTAAGATGTATATCCTCACATATCTGCATATCAAACGAAGGAACTAAAATATGATTTTGAGCGATTTTTATAGCTTTGCCACCATCAAATCCTAAAAATGCTAATGTCGTTGCATCATTATTATTTGCATAATTTAGTGCCTGAATTATGTTCTGTGAATTACCACTGCCACTAACAACAATTACTAAGTCTTTTTTTTGTAAATAAATTTTTAATTGACCGGCAAAAACTTCATCATAGCTTATATCGTTAGCGTATGCAGTGACTAAGCCAATATTATCATTGAGACAAATACCTTTTAATTGAATAGATTTTTCTGTACTCGACATTTTAGCCCAATCAGTAATAAAGTGTGACGCATTGTGCGCACTACCTCCATTTCCCATTGTAAATATTGTACCACCCTGATCTACCGTTTTTTTTATTAAATCAGCTGCAGACATAATTTTTTTAAAATCAAGTTTTTTTGCTACTTCATTATGTTTTACAAAATAGTCTTTAACTTCAAAATATTTTTTCATAAAGGTAGACTATACTAATTTTTATTTGCGTAAATAAAATTAAGAATTATATAAAAAATGAAAATAATAATGAAAAATATTAGTGATATCAAAGACCCAAAAGAATAAAATAAACATGAACCAATAAAACTTAGAGTACAAGCAAAACAAAATAGCATTATTACTACCCTTTCATCACTAAAACCTATATCCTGTAAATAATGATGCATATGTAATCTATCAGGAGAAAAGGGATTTTTTAATTTGCTTATTCTTATGATCATTACTGAAATAATATTGAAAATTGGAAATGCTACTGTCCAGGCTATCAAAATTGGGTGTATGGTAAATTGATTATAAACATAAATATAAATCAAGTAAGATGCTAATAAATACCCAATCAATGTACTTCCTGAATCTCCTAAAAAGCTCTTTAACAGAGGTAATTTATTCATATTTATGAAAGTAAATATTAATAAATTTATAAATAAAAGATTATACAATGTATCAAATTCTGTAACATTGCCATTAAAAATTAAAATTATATTGATTGCAGTATATGATTGTAAGTAAGTAGTTGAAGCTAATCCATCTATGCCATCTACCCAATTAATTGAATTTGTTAGAAGTATGATTGCTATAATAGAAAATGGGACTGATAATAATTCTAAATTTAAAGTGCCTATGATTTCATAATATCCTAAGCTTATAATTTTAAAGCCAAAAGAAATTAATATTAAACATGCAATTGATTGTAATACTATTCTACTTAGAACACTCAACTTAAATATATCATCTAATAAGCCTGATATAAAAACTATTAAAGAAGTTAAAATTATTATCTGTAAATTATTATTTAAATCACTAAATGAATAGTAAAAAAGTAGAGATAGAATTATACTTATACCTCCAACAGTTGGAATGCTTCCAATATGTTTCTTTCTTGCACTTGGTTTATCTATTAAATTAAATTTATGAGCATTTGCTGAAAAAAATATTTGCAAAACTATAAAAAAAATTACTGATATAGACAATAACATACAACTATTAATTGTTAGACATGTCCAATCTTTTTACGTCATATAATTTATAATTTAAAAGTGGGAATTTAGGCTCCATATCAAATTGAGTATCATAAATATTTTTACAGACACACCATTCTGGCGCTGGATTAATTTGGAACACTACTTGTCTTCTTGAGAGGTTGGGATTTGGATTGCCCGCTCTGTGAAAGCAAGAATGAGGATTAAAAATGAGGGTTTTTGAATATTTTTTTCCCTCAAATGCATAATATGATTCTAATCTTCCATTAAATTTAAATTTATAAAATGGAATTTCACTTGATAGCTTTTTAGGGTAAATATTGATAGGACCATTTCCTGAGCCAATATCTTCAATCGGTATCACTAATTTGAGCGTATTTTTACTGTAAGGCCCGTCCTTGTGCCACAAATTTGCATAGAAATTTAAATGACTTTCGCTTTCAGGAATATGCCTGATCTCATAAGCAGTAATATGAGAAATACAAAAATTATATCCAGTTCTATTTCTTATAAACGTAAATACATTATTTCGAATAAAAACGTCGTCAATAAAATTATCAATTTGATTAGACGATAATTGAACCTTTGATAGGTAGGGATTAATTTGAATTATTTTTGCATCTGCCAAGTTCATGTTAATTTTCTCATTTAGTGGCATTGTCTCATATCCTAAATCTGATAATTTATTACCATTGTATTTTGGAGTAAATTTTTTAAAAATTAACTTTTCAAGTGTTGTAGCACAAATCGAATATAAAAAAAATAAAAAGTCTTTAAACATATTTTTATAGGTTCATTTCTATTGTTCTATCATTAAATGTATTTTTTATATCATAGATAAATCCATTTTTTTTACATAAAGATTTTATCGTTTTTAAACCATAATTTTTAAATATATTATGCTTTACTGTTATTAAAATAGCATCGTAATGATTTTTTTTAAGTTTTTTTATTAAACTAATTTTAAATTCACTTTTCAAAGTTTCTTCATCTGCGATTTCATCACTTACGTCAACCGAAATTTTTTTCTTTTTTAAATTTTTTATTATTTTTATAACTTGAGAATTTCGAACATCTGGACAATTTTCTTTAAAAGTAACTCCCAAGATAAGAACTTTTGAATTAATTAATTTAATTCTTTTAGATAATTCTTTTACTAGATTATTGGATATAAAATTTGACATATTATTATTAATATTTCTTCCTGATAGAATTATTTTGGGCTCATAACCTAATTTCTTTGAGCTATAATAAAGATAATATGGGTCAACACTTATACAATGCCCACCTACTAATCCAGGTTCAAAATTTAGAAAATTCCATTTGGTTTTTGCAGCATCCAAAACATCCTTGGTTCTTAACTGGAGCTTATTACACATAATTGCAATTTCATTGACAAAAGCTATGTTTATGTCTCGTTGCGCATTTTCAATTGCCTTAGCCATTTCGGCTGTCCGAATTGAAGATGCTTCATAAACTCCTGCTGTTATTATTTTTGAATATAATTTTTTAATTCTCAAAACTGTTGCTTTATTCGAGCCAGAAATAACTTTTACTATTTTTGAAATAGTTTTTGTTTTGTCGCCAGGATTGATTCTTTCAGGTGAGTAACCACAGAAAAAGTCCAAATTGTATTTCATATTAGAATATCTCTCTAATATAGGAACACATATTTCCTCAGTCACGCCTGGATAGACTGTTGACTCTATTATTACTACTGAATTATTAGATATATGTTTTGCAACTACTTTTGTTGCCTCTTTTAGAGGGCGCAAGTCTGGGTTATTTAAGTTATTTATTGGAGTTGGAACTGTTATTATGAATATTGACGCTGAAGATAACACTGACGATTGACTAGAAAAAATTAGGTTTTTTGAATTTTTTATTTTATCCTCATTTAGTTCATTAGTTTTATCTTTAAATTCTTTTAATTCATTTATCCTCTTTTTATTTTTATCAAAACCAATAGTTTTAAATTTTTTACCAAATTTTACAGCTAATGGTAATCCTACATATCCTAAACCAATAATTGCAATGATTTCTTTTTTTGACATTTGTTTAGATTGCAAAGTAGTTATCTATTAAATTGTATATTTTACTGACATGATCTTTAGCTTCTAATGTCAATTTTTTGGGTATTCCCCTTGAATAAAAATATCCTTTTCCATCATGTTTTCCATTTTTAATCCCAACGAAATCAACGTAATTAAATAAATTTATTTTACTTGAACCATTTGTAATGAATAAAAATTCATCAATTTGTTTATCGTAGGTAAGTGTCAAAAACAAGGTTAGACCCCTATTTTCTATCTCTTCAAATATCCTTATATTTTGATGTGTGATAACTTTTGATAATTTATTTTGAGCTTCTATTGCTTCTTTTAGATTTCGAAAATGAATTAAAAAATCTCCAGTCATTCTTGGTTCAACGCTTAAAAAATCAATTTTTAAATTTTTTAGGAAATTTGTATGATCTTTAAGCCTATAATAATATTTTACTTCATTAAATGGTACCTGTCTTAACCCTGTAGCCAATATTAAATCATACATTTCATAGTTTATATAATCATCAATTATTTTGTCATATAAAATTAGAGCTTCTGCAAATGGATCAAGATTTTTAGAAATATACCAATCTGGATTATTAAATTCGTTTTTATTAGCCTTAGAATTAAGAAAATAATGATGCTGAATGTGAGCTAATCCATTGAAAAATATAGAACTGAAATTAACTTTTTTTCTTAAAAATGATAAATGAATATCGTGCAGTAACAGATCTAAAAAAAGTGCTCTACGCCACTTTTTATTGTAGCTTGAAATAAAATAATATAAATACCTTGTATAATTTTTGAATTTTCCAAATCTAATTATTGATAAAAATAATATAAAAATCGAATAAAAGCTGGCTTTACCTTTAGAATTATCATTTACAACTTGACTAATCATTTTTGAAATATTCCTGCTCCAAAATGAGTCATCACTTTTAGTATTAGTCCACGGATCAGGTATAAAATATGACGGATTTTGCATTCTATTCTCTACGTTCATTGGACTTATTGCTCCTACATTAAGACCTTTTTTTTCTAAAGTTTCGTATATCTGATTTCCTTTATAATTTAGTATATCTCCCAGTCTAAAGATTTTATGTTCTTTGAAAGTTTTCCCTGTCGAAATCGATGCCCATTGAATCCAAGGCTCCAAACTAGAATATTTATTTTCTGATGAAGTTTCTACAAAGCCATCATTTATAAGCATTTTAAAACTCTTTAATTCTAAAGTGTCTAAATAAGGCTCTAAAAACTCAAAATTTAGCTCATTAAGTTGTATGAATATTAGTTTATTATTTTTCATCCTTTAATAGTAAATTATATATCTTTTGTACTTTATTTTTTACATCTTCCAAATCAAAATATTTTTCTGCAAATGATCTAGCTTCTTTACCATATTTATGACGTAATTGTTTATTTATGATTAACAATTCCATCGCTTTTGATAACTTATCTACATCTTTAACAGGAACGATTATACCAGTTTTGTTGTTTAAAATTGACTCTCTGCATCCAACCGCATTTGTAGTTATAACAGGCCGACCAATAGCAGCTGCTTCCAAGATTGATTTTGGCATCCCTTCTCTGTATGATGGTAGACAAATTATTGAGCTTTTTATATATAGTTTTATAATATTAATTTGATGATCAATCCACTCGATATTTTTTATTTTAAAATAATTTTCTATTTCCTTAAAGTTCACATTCGTTGGATGATCATAGTCAATAGATCCTGCTAATATAAAACGCCAAGTTGGGTATTTCACAGCTAATTGCTCTGCAGCTTTTAAAAATTCAATCACACCTTTATTTTTTAATAATCGGGAGGGAAATAAAACTATATTTTTTGCTTCTTTTAAATTACTAAACTTAAACTTTTTCAAATCTACACCTGAACCTTTTATTAATATAATGTCATTTTTTTTAATTACATTTAGATTTATTAAAAATTTTTTATCATCATTGTTTTGAACAATTACTTTTAGATTTTTATGATTTAAAATAAATTTCTGCAACCTTATAAATATAAACTGGAGTGATCTTAATTTAAAATTAGTTTCGCCCGTGAATAAATATCCCATACCAGCGTATGAAATTACTAATGATTTAATATTTAGAAATTTTGCCAATAAACCACCATAAATAATTCCTTTTGTAGATACAGTATGTAATATTGAAGGTCTTAACTTTATTAAATTATATGTAAGATTGAAAAGTCCAACTAGTTCACTAAAAATATTAAATTTCGATGCAGATAAACCAACGCGTATATGTTTTATGTTATATTTTTTTAATAATTTTAATGCCTCTGACTCCATTACGTTACTACCTGCTAGTCCTGTTATGAGTACTACATCATAGCCATTTTTTTTTGCATTTATCGCAAGAGGTAAACGATGGGAAACAAAAAAAGCTACATGATTTACTAAATAGACTATCTTCTTTTCCATAAATTTCTAAAAAACATCCCAATCACTCATACTAATAAACCAAAAATTTCTATTAAAGATATATTTATTTAATTTATTATTACACGATTTAACTAATAAATTTAAATTTCTTGGTACAAATCTTTTGGGTACTTTAATAAAACCTAATTTATAAACATTTAGTAATTCTTTATTGATATAGGATAGTAAAATATAAGAAAAATCTTTGTTTTGAAAATTATTGTGAGATAGAAAATTTGTTATGAGTTTCTCAAAATCTTTTTTTGAGACATAGGCATAATCCATAACTATAATTCCCTTATTTGAAAACAATTCATCAATTTTTAATACTAAAGACGCTTTTAATTTACCATTAGTGAAGATTCCATAGCATAAATAATCAGATTTTGGTGAGTCACAATACCTCCAGTTTAAAAATTTTAAATTTCGAGTTAAATGAATATTATGGTTATTAGAATAATTCTTAAAAAGATTAATGTTATCTTGAAAATCTATTTTTATTTTTTTAATGCTATCTTTTTTCGTAAGTTTAAGATTATTTAGATTAGAAAAGAAATTTATAATTTTATCTACTATACTTGGTAACCTGATCTTGAATTTTGTATAAAATATATTTGTAAATTTAATAAAATATATATACGTTGGCAAAGTTTGAATATTTACAAAGTTTCCATATTTAAGAAAAGTATGTATACTTTTATCATTTGGAAAAGTATAAATTAAATCAATGTGTTTTTTGACATCATTATTAGCATGCATTAATAGCTTTTCAAAAAAGCCTTTATTTCGATATTTTTTCAACACTGCGACTGATTGGACATTGCCAATCTTGTAATTCTTATTTTTTATAATTATTTGAAAAATCGGAATATGGTAGTAACCTATTATTTTTTCCTTAAGAATAATTAAATATACATGAGATTTTTTGCTTGGAAGATCTTCATATTGCCATTTCCAATATTTTTTTTTAAATATATTTTGATCATGCGAGCTAGTTTCAAAAACAATCTTTTGAATAGCTTTTTGTAAGTTTTTAAAATCACTACTTTTATATTTTCTGATTTTAATTTGCGACTCAACCATCAGTCTAATAAATTTTTCATTGGACCTTGATGTTCAAAATACTTACAAATATAACTTATTTTTCTTTCCACGCTTCTATGACCTAAATGAGACCATTGCATCTGTCGTACCCAAACGTATGAACGTTTCATTAATTGTAATGAATTTAGATCTTTCCATGAAATCCAAAAACCTCTATTTTCTATCATTTCATATGGATGCATATATATGAGAGGAATATGTCCTTTATTATGCGCACTTATCATAGTTTTGAGAATTAATTTTTTTGGAAATAAACGAAAATAGGTACCCCCTGACCGCATTTTAATTAAATTTGAAATCATAGGCATTGAATAAATGAAATATTCTTTCAGCACATTATTCCCAAATTGGAAATTTTTATGTGGCTTAAGTTCGGCTATGGACGAAGAGGTTTTATAGCTAGAATCATATGAAAATCTTTTACTTAATTCTTCATATGCCCACGTATTGTCTGAATCAATCGCAAAATTAGGTGCTCTAAAGCCAAGGGGTTTATAACCAACTACATGCTCTATTCTATCAATCGCTTGATCTAAATTTTCAGCAAATTCAACTTTATTAGATAAATTTATATTATCATGATAATTATAATGACATGCAATTTCATGTCCATCATCAGAAATTTGCTTAATTAGGCTAGGTGCCTTTTCACACAATACGCCTGTAACAAAGAAAGTTAATTTTTTATCCTTAAAATATTTCTTACAAATATTTTTTATAGAATTATAACTTAATTTAAGAGCAGAACTTTTAGTCTCAGGATTATTTATATTTATAGCTCTTAATGAATCATAATAAAAATCCTCAAAATCTATTGAAAAATAAAAAGGTAATTTTGACTCATTTTTATTAGTCATAAGGATTTTCTATATTTTTAGATACTTTTGAAAGCATATAAAAGAAGAAAAGATATATTGATGGATTAAACAATAATGACAAAGAAAATTTGTATCCAAGTGTATTTAAGCTGCCTATAGATAGGGTTTTTGTTAATTTTGCAAATCCTTCCTTTGAGGTTTCAAAATTCCCATTAGCTGTAAGAGTATCATATCCAAAATCATTTAAAAAAATAAAATTTAATGATCTGCTGTGCATTACTACATCATATTTATTCTCCTTACAAATTTGTAATTCTGAAAAAATTGAATATCTAACTGTAGTATTTAAATCATATAAATAAATATTAATTTTCTTAAAAATATTAATCCAAGGAATTAGGGAAATACATAACATAAAAATTTTAGAATTATTTTTAAATATTTTTTTTTGGTAATTTTCGAAATTTAATTTTAACTCATTAAATTCTAAATTCTTGTAACTAAGTTTAGGAAGAACATTAATATTTTCATATATATTTTTCCAAAATAACAACGAATCTTTTTTTTGATTAAGATTATAAGTATCTTGAGCTTCTAACGGTTTCATAACCGTAACATTTATATTTTTATTTCTCGCCTCAATTATATTTTTCACATGCATTGGAGTATTTATTTTGTCATTCATATAAAAATTTTCTGAATTAGAAAAGTAATTAAAACTTGCAAATGGTATTAATTCATTACATGAAAGCTGATTTAGTTGCTCAGTAATTCTATCGATTTTTTCCCTTGCAGCATTTGATCTCCAATCGATATTACTTTTACCTCCTTTCCATGCTGCATAACTGAATTGAGTAAGCAATATATCTGCAGGTCCATATTTTTTAGCAAAACCTCGGGTTTCAGTTTCATTTTCAATGATACAGTCATTAAGATTAATAATTTTTTTACCTTTAAGATTAATAATTAATGCTGAGTCATAAAAACCAAATTTTTGTATTTGTATTTCAAAATCTTTATCTAGCTTAAAGATTTCAGAATTATTCAATTCATGTACATGATAAGATTTACTACGTAAAAAACTAACTACTCTTTTATCTTTAGTATTTTGAAATATAATTTTAATATCTCTTTTTAAAATTAATTCTCTATATTTTAAGAAAAAGTTTACTGAAAAGTGGTCAGGATGTTCATGAGAAATCCAAATATGAGTTGTTTTATTTAAGACTTCATAAATATCTGATTCATTATTTTCATAAAGAAGACTCCATCCTTCATTGAGAATATTTCCCTCGTACCAAGGATCTGTCAAAAGACCGGTATTGTCATCTGAAATTAAAACAGAAGCGTGATTGACAAATTTAATATTAGGCATAATAAATTCTTTTATGTTTTTTTATAGCCTAATGCACACCAGTATGGCTCGTTATCACTAAATATAATTCTTTCTAAACCTGCTTTTTCCATCATATTGAAAGTTTCTTTTTTACTATATCTTTTTTCTAATCTTGTACCAAATCTATCCAAAGCGTCAGTTTGCATGGTATAAAATGATTTATCTTTATATAAGCTTAAAGGAAAGTTACTTACATCCTTTAAAAAGAAACTGCAAATAAAAGCGAGTCTTGCAAGTGGAAAATAAACTGTGTAGGCCATAAATTTAGAAAAATATAATTTAACTTTAAAAGGAAGTTTTGACGTCGTTAATCTTATTAAGTTACTTACTTTCCATAGTATCTTATACCAGTATGGTCTATTTTCTAGAGAGTAATATAAGTATAATAAGAATGGTGCACCCGGCTTAAGCTTTGAAATACAATTATTAAGACCTTCCTGTGACTCTGTAATATGGTGCAAGACGCCTAAGCAATAACCAAAATCCATTGATTCATTACTTATGTCCATGTCATGAACCGAACTATTTATGAAAAAACAATTTTTATTATCAGCTAAATTTGCTTTTGCAACATTAATTGCTTCAGATGGATCAATGCAATATAATTTGCCAACTTTAGGACTCATAAATTTTGCCCATCGTCCAGATCCACAACCTAAATCGAAACCCACAGAGTCCTTATTAATTTTATGCCAAGGAAAAATTGAAAAATATTTATTAAAAACTTTCTCTAATTCAAAATTAATTCCGCCTTGTTTATAACTTACCCACTCGCTTCCAAAATCTCGTACTACTTTATGATCAATATTTTTATCTGGCATTGTAAAATAAGTTAATAAATTTATATAGAGTTTTTTATTAATAAATTCTATTAAAGTCTAGGTTTATAATACATATTTACTATAAATTAAACTAATAGAAAATTCAGTTCTTTATCTTATTCTTAGTGTAATAGTTAATGTTATATACTGTTCCAAATATATATAGTAAGTAAATTGGTAGCCTGTATCTGTAAATTGAGCCAGTATTTTCTACAACATAGCTAAAGACCATTCCACACAGTATAAGTGATACAATCCAATATAAAGCCCTTACCTTAGATATCTTAAATGACCAGACGAAAATATATATAATAAATATGTTTAAAAATAGTAATTCAATTGCTACAAATGCTTGAAATGAATTTTCGAAATTAAATATTGAAGGATTGAGGAAAAATTTGGGAATACCTAAAATCATCATATAAAACATAGTAAAAAAATTATTTGCAAAAGTAATATCAAATACACCATCCTCTCTGTATCGATTATTTCTGTAGCCGTTTAGGAAATCAATTATTAGTGAAGCATTGTTAAATAGATAAACGAGGAACAAAATTGATGAGACTAATATAATAATTATTTTAATATATCTTTTGTATCCTCGTGTTTCATAAAAAAAAATAAAATACATAGCAATCGGGATTATTAAAAGAAATGCATTAGTAAATTTAAATATAAATAAAACAAAGAAATAAAATAAAAATAATATATATTTTTCCTCTATTAAAAACAGAAATGTTAATAAGGTTGAACAAATTACGATAGTTTCTCTAAGTCCTAGGGAATAGTGTAATGCAACACTAGGGCAAAAAATCAAAAACAAAATAATCTTTTTACTTAAAATTTTTTTTGAATATATATATGTAATAAAAAAAACATAAATTAATATATTGTAAAAGCCTAGACTTTTGAATGTATCTATAAATGGTAAAGGTAAAAGAGAATAGAGCCTACTAGATGCATGAACTACGGTTTCTCCAAAAAAATCTGTTACTTGTTCCCAGCCATAAGGATATGGTCCAATTCCATACTCAGCTCTAAAAAATTGTGTGTAAATTGTAAATTGTATTATATCAGAAAATGTACCTAGTGGAAATAAAACGCCTACAAGAAAAAAAGGGAGTAAAGCAGTGGATGCAAGAGACATTCCTATATCTAGCGGTAATCTTTTATTTATTACTAGAGTAGATATTATAACCACTATAACCAAGTAATTAATTATGTCAGTAATTAGCATTATCATTTAACCATGATTGAAACATCAATATATTCCATATTTCACTATGCCAATCCTTTTTTCCTGATTGGTGTTCGTGCCACATATAACTAACCTGTTTGGAATTGATAAAGTCATTATTTTTCAGATTATCATTTAATAGTAAGTCTGAGGCCCACTCTTTTAAAGGACCCCTAAGCCATGAAGCGATTGGTATTCCAAAACCTTGCTTGACTTGATTTGTTATTTTACTAGGTAAATACTTGTCTAGAACTCTCCTTAAAATATATTTACTTTCACCATTTCTAATTTTCAAATCTAGGTCTAAATTTACTGCAAACTCAACTAATCTATGATCAAGAAAAGGAACTCTAGTTTCAAGAGAGTTTGACATTGCAGCTCTATCAACTTTACATAGTATGTCGTCAGTCAAATATGTCTCGATATCAGTCAACATCATAGAAGTAATTTCATCTGTCAATTTAGAATTACTCAACCATCGTGATTTTATATGATTATATTTTGTGTCTTCAAATAAAAGCCTCTCTGCTTCAAGATTTGTTAAACATAAATTAGTATAAATATCTTCAAAATCATCATTATTAATTATATTTTTTATTTTTTGAAATTTCTCACTTGGTAACGCAAGTCTATAAGAGGATGGTAAAACTCTTGAAAATAGATTGTAAAAATTTATTAAACTTTCTAAAGGTAAAGTTTTAAATAATGTTCTTATTATAAATTTAAGTTCATTTGAAAACTTTGAGTATTTTAGTGACCATATATATCTGTTATATCCTCCGAATAATTCGTCTCCTGCATCACCAGAAAGACATACTTTAACTTGAGAACTTGCAAATTTACTCACGAAATAAGTTGGTATTTGAGAGGAGTCGGCAAAAGGCTCATCGTATATTTTAGAAATATTTGGTAATAGATTTAATACATCTTTTGGTCCAATGGGGATTTGATTATGATCAGTTCCTAGGGCCTCTGATACCAATGCAGCATTATGAGACTCATCAAAATCCTTGTTTTCAAGAGATATTGTGAACGTCTTAATTTTATTCGTATTGTTACTTTGCATAATTGATGCAATGATTGATGAGTCGATCCCCCCCGAAAGAAAGGCCCCTAGAGGAACATCAGAAATTTGCTGTAATTTAATTGTGCTATTTAATATTTCATCAAGTTCACAAATACTTTCTGTTTCATTTACTCTATGATTATTTTTCTCACCTCCTAGTATCATTGGAATAGACCAATACTTTACTGGATTTATTTTTTTTTTCATTAATTGAAATTTCTACATATGATCCTGGCTCTAATTTGAATATATCGCAATAAATTGTTAATGGTGCTGGAATGTAACTGAATCGATAAAATGCACTGACAGCATCTATATTTATCTTATTTTGAAAAGATGGATGACACTTCATAGATTTTAATTCTGAACCAAACAAAAAAGTATCTTTTTGCCAGCCATAGTATAGAGGCTTCTCTCCGACTCTATCTCGTGCCAATGTTAAAACCTTTTTCTTCTTATCCCACAAAGCAAATGCAAACATACCGTTAAATTTACATAAAGCCTCTGAAATTCCATAATTTTCTATTACAGCCAATGCCGTTTCGGTGTCAGATCTTCCATTCCAATTTATATTTTGAATTTGTTTTCTTAATTCAAAATGATTATAAATTTCACCATTAAATGCAATAACATACCTACCAGAGTACGAATGCATTGGCTGCGAACCATTAGTAGAAACATCTTGTATTGCTAGTCTTGTATGACCAAAACTAAAGTCTGAAGATTTATCAATCCAATAAGCTTTTGAGTCAGGTCCTCTATGATGAAGAGATGAAGTCATCTTATCAATTATATCTATATTAATTGATTGCGCTCCAAATGAACCTACGAAACCACACATCTTACTTCCTATCTAATGAATTAGAGTATTACTATTTTATTTGTTCCATGCATAATTATAATCACTAATCATGGCATTGAGTGGATAATTTTTTCTTATATTTTCCTGAGAATTCTTTATTCTATTACTCCAGCTTATCAAGTTACTAAAATCTTCTTTTGCCTCAATAATTGCATTAGCTAATGCATGTTGATCACCTCTAGGAACAACCCATCCATCTTTACTTATTATTTCAGAAACATCACCTACATCAGTACCAATGCATGGTATACCAATGCTCATAGCTTCTCCAATAATATTGGGGAATGCCTCACCAGCACTAGGTAAAACGTGTATATCTATCATATCAAAAATTTTATTTATATCATTTACATATCCAAGGAATGATATCTTTTCTTTTTTAACACCACAATTTTTTAACAAATTTTGAATTTCTATGTTGTTATCATCCATACCAATACCAACAAATATACATTTATATTCAATATTTTTTTTATCTAAGACTTTTAGTGCATTAAATAAATTAGCATGATCTTTTTGAGGATCCCATCTTGCGATACATCCTATAGTAAAAATATTTTTATTCTCTAGTTGAGGTTTTATAGTTTTTATATTTTTTTTTTCAAAACCTATTGGTATACATACTGACTTTTTTTTATCAAAGCCTATCTTTTCATGAATTTTTTCAGCTGATTTAGCACAATAAATAATTTTTTTTGGTATAAAGTATGAAAAAAATACATTCATTTTTATTATTAGTCTTGATGTAAATTTCATAACATCTGCGTCTAAATTAAATGCAACAACACCCCAAAAAATATTTCTTATTCCTATGAGTCTTGCTAATATTCCCCCAATCAAATCGCAATGATACATCCAAGTCTGAACTATTGTGGGTTTTTCTTTTAGCAAAATTTTATATAACTTAAAAATTTTTATAACATTAAGAGATTTATTATTCATTCCTAAACAGTAAAAATGTACTCCTAATTTTTTTAATTTGTTGGAATAATGTCCTGGACCAATAAGTGAGATAACTACATGTTTCTGAGACTCATTCATTTCTGATAATAGTCTGAATAATATTGTTTGAGCCCCACCTTCATTTAAGTCTGTAATAATATGGATTACTTTCATTTTTTTAGCTGTTTCAAAGTATCATTGATACCTTCTTCAATTGACCAAACGGGTTCCCACTTTAGTAATTTTTTTGCCTTTGATATATCTGCTTTTGTTTCAAAAATTTCATTTTTTCTCTCTTCATTCAGACAAGTCACAGGTAAATTCGATGAATATATCTTTTGAATGATTTGAATTATCTCATCGACAGAATAATTTTTTCCGCTACCAGCATTAAATATCTCATTGGTGATCATTTTATTTATTATTATTTGTAATAAGTCACAAAAATCTTTTATATAAAGCCAATCTCTTCTTGGGTTTAGATCAGATACAATAATTTCTTTTTTTTTTATAATTTGATTTATTATTGTCATAATAAGTTGATTATTTGATTTAAAATAACCATAAATATTAAATGGTCTGATTAAAGTTACGTTTAATCCGGAATTTTTACGATGAAAAAGGCAAATTTCCTCACAGATTTTTTTTGATTGAGAGTATGGATTATTTATCTTTAGTTCTTCTGTTTCTGGAGTAGGGAGACACCTAGCTTCCCCATACAGATAAGAGCTAATATAAATTAAAAAAGCATTATTTTTTAAACAATAATCAATAATACTTTTGGTTAGAAAGATATTATTTTCTATCATTTTTTCTGGATTACTCCAACTTGATGATATACTGGTTTTTGCTGCAGCATGGACTACAACATTAGCTGACTCAAAATTAAGAAGATCAGAATAGTTTTCTTTATTTATACGTTTGTTAAATGTAATTATTTTAAAATAATTTTCAAAATACCTTATAAAATAGGATCCTATAAAACCTGAATGTCCTGTCAAGAAAACTCTAGTCATGAAGAAATATATTTTTTTTATCTTCAAAAATTTTTATTGCTTTTGAGTAGTCTTCAGGTCTACCGATATCTAACCAGTATTTATTGTGATTTTTAATATTAACTTTAATTTTATTTTTTAATAGTTTTAACATTAAATCATCAAAGCCAAACTTTTTATTATTTGGAATGTAGTCTAATATTTTTTTATTAATTACATAAATACCCATACTTACAATAAATTTTTTTTGAGGCTTTTCAGTAAAATCAACTAGCTCATTCATTTTATTTACTTTTAGTACTCCGTAGTCAATGTCTTGCACTCTTTGTTTAGATGAAATCGTAAATAAGTTTTTTTTTCGCTCGTGAAAACGTATTAAATCTCCGTAATTCAAATCCGTAAGTATATCTGCATTCATTACTAAAAAATTATTTGGAAGATCATTTATTAGCTTTAAGGGTGCCATTGTACTTAATTGTTTGTCTTCAAATGAATAATCTATTTTAATATTCCATTTGGAACCATTTCCAAAAAAACTTTTTATCACATTGGCCTGATGATTCACCGCTAATGTGATATGAGAAAAGCCAAAATAAGTCAGTTGCCTAACAACGATCTCTAATATGGGTATTTCCCCTATTGGCATTAATGGCTTTGGAAGGAGATGGGTATAGGGTCTTAATCTCTTACCTTTACCTCCACAAAGAATAACAGCTCTGTTAATCATATATTATAAGAATTACTTTTGAATTTTTTTAAGTTTTCAGGGTTTTTGTACCATTCTATTGTTTTTCTTAATCCTTTCTCTAATCCAATTTTGCCTGAATATTTTGGCTTCCAATTTAAAACTTTCTTGGATTTTTTATTATCACAAACTAGACGCTGCACTTCACTTAGTTTGGGTCTTATTCGTTTTACATCTAAATTAATAGGTATTTCTTTCTTCATGATTTTTGAAATAATAACGACTAATTCCTTCATAGAAATTTCATATCCACTTCCTATGTTAACAATTTCTCCTATGTTTTTTTTTGAATTCATTGATTTAACAAAGCCTTCAACAGTATCTTCAATGAAAGAGAAGTCTCGTGTCGGTTTTAATGACCCTAACAATATTTTTTTCTTATTTGCTGCTAATTGAGCAACAATTGTTGGAATAATTGCTCTAGCTGATTGCCTAGGACCGTATGTATTGAAAGGTCTTAATATTGTTACTGGAGTATTAAATGACCTGTAAAATGATGAAGCAATTTGGTCAGCTCCAATTTTACTCGCTGAATATGGTGATTGTCCTTCTTGAGGATGATTTTCATTAATCGGAACATATTTAGCAGTTCCATAAACCTCACTAGTAGAAGTATGTACGAATTTTTCTATTTTAAATTTTCTTGCCGCTTGTAAAAGATTTAATGTTCCTACTATATTCGTCTCAATGTAAGACAATGGGGATTGATAAGAATAGGGTATTGCTATTAATGCAGCTAAATGCATTATTTTATTACAATCTTTAATTATTTCGTCAATTCCATGAGTATCACGAATGTCTCCTAAAACAATCTCAACATTATTTCTGATTTCCTTTGGAATATCCTCAAGCCAGCCGTGATTATTAAATGAATTATATAATACTAATGCCTTTACATTGTACCCATCCCTAACCAATCTTTCTGTTAAGTGAGAACCTATAAAGCCTTCAGACCCAGTAATTAATATTTTATTTTTCATATTATGTTCTAAATATTTTAACAACAATTTGTGGAGATATGAGAATAATAATCATTCGAATTTTCAATTTCCAAAGTCTTAAAGGTACTTTGTTAATACTTGCTACAGCAGCTTTTAAATTTCTATCTGCAATATAATCCATAGCTTCTAAATATAACACTTTATATTTTAGTTTTTTGAAACTATTTAACTCTGAAATAGAGGCATCATTTTCCATATCTTTAAGCCATGTTTTCCATTCTTCAATTTGTAATTTTCTTTTTTTGAAAGACTCATTAGAACCATGAACCCGGTAAAAAGCCAAACACTCATTAATATATCCAAACTTATATTTAGCTGCTGCTTTGACTACAAAATCCATATCACCTATAATATGAAATCGCTCATCAAATCCACTAAAATACTTTCTGTTTATCATTATTGATGGCAGTCCAACTATATATTTATTTAAAATCTCATTAAGTATAAAACCCTCTTTTTGGGCATAATGGTTTCTAATGTAATCTCTGCTGAGAAATTTACAGACCAATTTATTTATTCTTTTCCCAAACCTCGTCTCTTTATCAAAAACTAATCTCATATTACTGTAAACAACTGCATACTCATCAGACTGAAATTTTATTACTTGCTTTAAAATTTTATCTTCTTTCCACCAATCATCACAATCTAAAAAAGCAAGTAATTCACCTTTTGATTGTTCAATAGCAAGGTTTCGAGCCTCGTAAAGAAGTGTATGTTCTGGGGCATAAAAATATTTTATTCGCTTATCATTATATCTTTTTACAATTTCTTTACTATTGTCGGTAGACTGATTGTCCCAAACTATAATCTCAAGATTAGTATAATTTTGATTGAGAGCGCTCAATAATGCTTTTTCAATGAACTTGCTGCCATTAAAACAATTAATAATTATACTTACGAGAGGCTTGCTATTTTCCATTGTGGTATTTGATTGTTTTTTCTAAACCTTTTTGTAAATTTGTTTTGGGATTCCATTTCAGGTCCCTCTTAATTTTATCTATATTTGCAACCAATTTTTTATTTTCTGGTCTTGGACTTGTGTAGCCGCCAAACTTAGGTTTTCCACCTTCTAAAATATCTTTAATTAGATTAACTAAGTAAATAATTGAAGTAGCTTTTCCTGACCCTAAATTATATATTTGTCCATTACTTTTTCTAGATTTTAATGCTAGAAAAATCGCATCTAAAGTATCGTCAATATATAGAAAGTCTCTCATTTGTTTGCCAGAAGAAACATTAAATGAAAGATTATTAAGACAATTCTTTATCAAGTAAGGAATAATTCTATTATTTTTTTGTTTAGGGCCAAAAACCAAAAATAGCCTTATAATTGTTACTGGAAATCCCTCAGAACGGTTAAGCATTTGTAAAAAGTGCGTCGAGGCAACCTTACTTGCAGCATATACAGTATGTGGACTTTCTCTTTTGTTTTCAATCAAAGGGGGTCTTTCTAAACCATATTCTTCGCTACTACCAACTTGTAAAAACTTTTTTAATTTTTTTTTGTTAATCACTGAAATGAGATTTAGAATCATAAATAAATGATTATTGATTACATCAATGCCTTTGTCAGCAAAAGAAGAATGATCAACATATCCACTAACATTTATTATGTAGTCAAACTTATATTTTGAAAGAGATTTTAATTTATTAAAATTAGTAACATCAAAATATAAATTTTTTAAATTTTTATGAATTAACTGCCCTTTTTTTTTCTTTCTTGATACTGAAACTACTTTCCAATTTTTTTTTATTGCTCTTATAATAATTTCATTACCTAGGTATCCAGACCCTCCTAATACAAGTAAGTTCACCTTATTACCTTTTCCACGGCTCATCGCCATATATAGAATTTTTTTCTAAAATATCCCTATCTCTTTTAGTATCCATGCACTGCCAAAAGCCTTTATGTTTATACGCTCTTAATTCTCCTTGTTTTGCACAAGTTTCTAATGGTTCTCTTTCTAAAATCGTATAGTCGTTTTCTAAATAATTAAAAAAATTTGGCTCTATTACAAAAAATCCTCCATTTATCCAACCCTCATTAATTTGATTTTTTTCTTCGAAACTTTTTACTTCATCGCCATCTAATTTTAATGCTCCAAATCTTGCAGGGGGTCTTACAGCACTTACTGTTACAAGTTTCCCATGTGATTTATGAAATTTAACCAAATCACTAATATTGATATCAGATACACCATCTCCATAAGTTAACATAAATGTTTCGTTACCAATAAATTTTCTTAATCGTAAAATTCTTCCACCAGTTAAGGTATCTTTACCTGTATCAATTAAATTTAAATTTATTTTATTATTTCCAAGAAAATAGGTTTTATTTTTATCAGTAACTTTATAATTATCAAAAAAATGTTTTTTTATAATTTCAGATTTATATCCAAGAGCAACATAAAATTCATTATAGTCATAAAAAGAAAAAATATTCATGATTCTCTCTATAATAGGCTTATTGTTTACTGAAATCATTGGCTTAGGCATTACGTCTGTATATTCAGATAACCTTGTACCGTAACCCCCAGCTAAAATTATTGTTTTCATAATTACCAATTATATTTAAAACTATTTATATCTTCTCGTAATTGTTCGTCAGGATTATGAACAATATTCGATATATTAATAATCAAATTTTGGGTGTTATCTAATCCCTTAAATCCAAACCATAATTTTGGAGGAACAGTAAGTCTTACATACCTATCAGTTCCTATTGTTTCTTCTCTAAACTTATTTGTCGATATGTCATAAAATACAAATTTAACTTTACCAACTGGAACAATTAAATTCATTTTCATAATCTTATGTTGTTTCCAAGCTTTAATATTATTTATATTAACTGTTGAAATATATATTTCACCGAACTCTGAAAATGACTTATCACTTTTTTTTAAAACGTGCATAACACTTCCTAGATCTGAACTGATAATAGAAAGCTCACTAACTTCGATTTGGTCTATTAAACTTATTGGCAATTCTACTTCCTCAACTCTGCAATAGATAAATATTCTCTAATTTGCGACTCAGTCATTTCTAATATTGGCTTATCTTTATTATAAAAGTTACTATACCATTCTGATGTAAATCTAACTGTTTCCTCAAAATTTAATGTTGCTTTCCATTTAAGTATACTTAATGCCTTGTCACAATTTAGCTTCAATAGCCCAGACTCATATAATTGATTATTATCTGATTTATTACTATTCCATCTTACTTTTTTCCAAGACTCTGACATCTTTGATACCAAGTCCTCAACAGTAAATACTTCTAATCCACTTGGTCCAAAATTGAATGTCTCGCCACTTAAATTCTTGTCTTGATTGAGTATTGATGCGAGCCGCAAATAACCACTTAAAGGTTCTAATACATGCTGCCATGGTCTAGTAGAGTTAGGGTTTCTCAATTCGACAGGATTTCCTTGGGACCAGGACCTTACACAATCTGGTATTATTCTGTCCTCTGCCCAATCCCCACCTCCGATTACATTACCTGCTCTTGCTGATGCAACTCTTATTTCCTTATTAGTATAAAAAGAATTTATATAGGATTTAATTGCAATCTCTGCTGAACCTTTAGAAGCACTGTAAGGATCTGATCCACCAAGAGTATCAGTTTCTTTATAACCATAAATCCATTCCTTGTTATCATAACATTTATCACTTGTAATGATTACTGCTACACAATTTTCTAGATCTCGAAGGCACTCTAATATATTAATTGTGCCAATTAAATTTGTTTTCCAAGTCTCTAATGGATTATTATAAGATTTTCTAACTAGTGATTGAGCAGCTAGGTGAAATATAAAATCTGGTTTTTCTTTAATTATAATTTTTTTTAGTTTATCTAGGTCTTGTATATTTAATTCAACGTTATTAATTTTTTTTTCTATAAATGTTTCTTTGTAATGTGATGGATTTGTAGGTATATCAGACGATATTCCAGTTACATTTGCTCCCAACATTTTTAACCATATCGATAACCAGCTTCCTTTAAACCCTGTATGACCAGTGATAAGAACTTTTTTTTGATTAAAAACTTTTTTTAAATCACTTTCAATAGTGCTCATTCAGGACTCCTATTGGAAATTTTAACTATTTCTTCTGCAGTCATGTTAATTTTATATGGGATCTTCATTAATTTTGTATATTCCTCAATTGTGTTTATATCTAATTTTAGATCAGGATACGCAATCTCCTTAGGAGCATTAAAAGTTTTAACATTATATTTATTTCTATTTTCCCATAAATAATTTGTAACATGTTCTCGATGTTTTTGATCAACAGCAGATTTATCAATTTCTCTAAGTAATTCAAAGTTAAATATTTCTGCACCTAATCCATCAGGATAATTATTATTTCTCGGAATGTGATTATAGCAGTAATTACAATTTATTCTGAAATAATAATCAATTAATCTGTCAATTTCACTTGAACAAATAAGTGGATTATCTGCACAAACTCTCACAATATATTCGGTATCGCTATATTTAGCTGCTTCAATATATCTGCCAATTAGATCATCTTCATCTCCCCTAAATACTTTTGCCCCTATTTGAATAAGATAGTTATTTAATACATCATTATCTCTTGAATTAGGTATACAGAAAATGAGATCATTAATTTTTTTTGACTTATTTACTCTGTGAAACACCCAGTAAACAATTGGATAACCATGTAAGTTTAATAGACTTTTATTGGGTAGTCGTGAAGATCCCATTCGCGCTTGCACAATTGCTGATATTTTTTTAGAACTCATTAAATTAATTAAAGTTATTTATTTCGAAAATATCTTTTCAATTGATCTTTTTGTTGCTTCTATAATATTCTCTATCTCCTCGTCCTTTAACAAATGATGAAACGGAAATGAAATCATATTATCAAAAAAATTGTCAGCATTAGGGCAATTAGCATAACCATATCCTAATTTTTTATACAAATCATAACGATTTAAGGGGATATATTGAACAGCACATTGTATTCCTTCTTCATTTGACATTATTTTAAAAAATTCATCTCTAAAACCACCCTTAGACTCTGCCGCTAACAAATGATAATTGTGTTGTTGATTATTGACTCTATGAAAAATGAGTTGATCATAATTCTTTAAACTATCAATAAAGTACATTGCTCTCTTTCGTTTTAAATTATTTATTTCATCCAATCTATTAAGTAACATACTGCCTAGGGCACATTCAACCTCACCTATACAAAAATTATTTGGCATAAGATGCTTACCATTAAGTTCAGGTAAATCAACATTACCCATCGCAGGTTTCCAATACTCACTTCTCTTAAAGGAAAAATTACAATGTCCATTGTGTCTTAATAAAGGAACAATTTCTGAAATTTTTTTATCTTTTACAAACAATGCCCCACCTTCACCTAAAGTTGTAATATTTTTATGCGAATGAAATGAAAATATTCCATAGTCACCGTGAGTCCCTGTCATTTTATTATTAACATTAGTACCTATTGCTTGAGCTACATCTTCTATAATTATAATATTTTTTTCATTTCCAAGTTTGATTATTGGTTCCATGTCGACTGCATAACCATAAAGGTGTACAACAACAATTGCCTTAGTTCTTGATGATATACATTGTTTTATTGTATTTATGTCAACTGTCCTTGTGTGTTGATCTATATCTGCCCATTTAATTTTTGCGCCTGTTTTGATAAATGGATAGGCACTTGAGGTATATGTATGTGAGGGAATTATGATTTCATCATGCTCTGAAAATTGACATAACTGAGCACATAACTCAAGAGCAGAAGTTGCACTATTTACTGCAAAAATATTTTCAGTTTTAAAATAGTCTGAAAGATTTTTTTCAAACTCTTTAAGGTATTTTCCTTGGGTTAATGGTATTGCATCATTCATAACATTTATAACTTCATTGACTTCTGATTCAGTATAGAAGTGACTGCGTCCACTAAAGGGTATTTTAAATTCCATTGTTATTACTTTGTTCTTTGGGTAATTTGTATTTTAAGTTCTCTTTCATATCTCGATTTGAGAAACTCATCAATTAATCCTGATTTGGCCTTATATCTAACAGTCCAACCTGTTCTCGCTCTATTGCTTTTATTAGGATTGCTGCCATGAACAACTAAACAATGATGAAATATACAATCACCAGCTTTGAGTGTGGGTACCTTTTTTCTTCCAAGGATCTTCATTGACTCAGGGTACTTTAGTGTTTGCGAACTACCTTTAGCGAATGAAGGTTTATGTTCTAATACTCCCAGCTTATGTGACTTTTTAATATAATAAACACCACCATTTTTTGAGTCAGCATCTTCTAGAGCAATCCACACTGTTAGAGCATTTGAATTATTTATACACCAATAGTAATTATCTTGATGAATTGGAGCAGGTAACCCAATTTTTGCAGGTTTTGAGAATAGTTCAGCACCAAAGTCTTCAATTTCTTCTCCTATTAATACTTTTGCAATACTTCTTATATTTTTATTTTTTTGAATTTTTTTTGTCCATGACCACTCATTCATATTATGTATCGAATTAATCACATTATTACTTGCGAAGTTTATATCTCTAGAATTAAATCCTTTAGAATTTTTTTTTAAAAAGAATTCTAAATCTTTTTTTGCATTCATGACTTGATTTTTTGTGAGTATATTTTTTATGACAATAAAACCATCTGAGTTAAATTTTTTTTTATATTTATATAAATCATGGGTCATTCTATTACTCTTCATATAAGCAGTTTATAATATTTTTCGCACATTTTCTTAATTGTAAACATATTATTATATCTATTAAATCCATTCTTTCCTAAAGACATTCTTAATGATTTGTTCTGATAAAGTAAAAGTATTTTTTTTGACAATAAATCTGGATCTTTAGGCTTAACAAGTATACCACTTTTATTATTAACAATAACTTCTTGAACAGCTCCTATTTTTGAAGAAATAATCGGTTTTTTTTGTGACATAGCCTCAATTGAAACCAGTCCAAAACTTTCAATCTTCTTTACAGGATTGACTATAATATCTGAAATTGAAATTATATCCTCCACATCATCTCGAAATCCAAGTAGTTTAACATTTTTCTGTAGATTATTATGTTTTACCAGTCTTTTTATTTTATTAATTTCAATACTTCTCCCAGAACCAATAATCAATAGAATTACATCTGGAATATTTTTTTTCAAATTAGCCAAGCATTTAACTAAGACTTCTTGGCCTCTATTATGATCAATAGTACCAATGGTGGAAATTATGAATTTTTTTTTGCCTAAATTAAGTTGTTTTTTTAATTGAACCATTTTTAGTTTACTCGTTTTCTTAACTACTACCCCATTATAAATTATTTTGGATACAGATAAAAAAGTGTTTTTTAATATCTTACTTTTTGCTTCTTTCGATACTGTTAATATGTTTACTTTTAGAAATTTTAGCAGAAACTCAATAATGGTTTCTTGCAAGCCATAAAATAATGACTTCCTTTGAGCTATGCTATGAATAATTATAAAAATTTTTTTTATATTTACTATTCTGGCTGCAAAAAATGCTGATCTAGTAATCCTTGCAGCTGGCCAGCCTCCATTATGAATAAATATAGCGTCCAACTTGGGACTATTAAGATATTTTAATAAATATATAATTTCGAATGGCATAATTACATAGCAAATCAACATATAATAAATAGCTGCATAACTAAAACCAATTAAATTATAACTTCTATTATGATTTAATTTTGAAAATATGGATGATCTATAAATAATAAATTTTGCTTTGCCTCTTAACTTTCTTTTTAGTAAATTCAATTTATTAAACTCTGAATTACAAAAAATAATATGCTGATCTTTTTTATTTGGCCAATTTACTATTTTACTTGATAGAATTTTATCAGTACCCCCTGATCGATACGCGTTTAAAAAGTGTCCAATACGCATGGTTTAATTACTAACCACTTTTTCTAAAATTATTTTTTTGAAGTGGTTAACTTTATTCTCTTTTTTTATGGCATATTTGTTACAAAATATTTTAATTTGTTCTTGTGTTTGCTTATGATTCCACCACGTCTCAATATTACTCCAATTTTTATTTATAAATGTTATGGCATCTTTCATATCTAAAAATAAAATATTAACTGAATGCAGCTTTTTAAAAATAATCTTTGACTCATCATTTAGTTGTTCAAACATAAAATTATTAAAAATAATTATTGTCGGCATATTATGTACTAATGACTCAAGAATAGCTGTTGAATCATAAGTATGGACAATCAATTTTGATTTGTTAAACAAATTAAAAATTTTTTCTTCGCCATAATCGATCTGATTAACATTAAGTCTCTTTTTCCAAAAATCAATGTCAGAACCAATATGATCTGTCCACGAGTATTTGTCATTTGCTCTAAAAAGTCTTACTTTAATATTTTTTCTCAAGTCATCTTGGAAAGAATTAATCATATTAAGAGTATTTTTTCTGTAGTCATCATACTCATTATTAAATCTCCAAAGTATATCTGATCGAAAACTTCTATATTGAAAAGTGTCATAGGGAGCCATAATGAATAGTAAGGTCTTTTTACATCTTTTGATTTGAACATTCTTACTATCGTACTTAATACAAAACGTTGCTAATGAGTTTTTGATAAATTTTGAATGACCCCAAGAAAAAAAATGATCCGCGGTTTGTAATTCTCTATCAACAAATGATTTTTTTTTCCAGCCTACTGCACCGTGTTGGCCAATTATGTACTTTGCACCCTCTTCAACATTTTTTGCAGTCCATAACTTAAAAATATCATCTGTAGAATAAGCTGTACTTGTATAAATAATCTTTGGATTTGAGGGTAAATAACTTTCTTCAACTATCCTATTCAAACTTGAAAATCCTTCTAGATAACAAATAGGTAAAAGCTTAAACAATAATTCGAATATGATTTTAAATACTTCATCATTTTTATTCTTTGCAAGTTTTGATTTAAGTTTTCTTGTTAATTTAGATCTTAATTGATGATCAATCTTTACTGTCTTTTTATAAGATAGAGTATCTCTCCACAAAACAAGTTGATTAAATCTTAAATTTAAACGGAATTCATCGAACCTAGAAAATCCAGTTTCAATGAAAAAAAACTTATTTTTTCTAGAAAATATTCTATTAAAAAAAATTGAAAATTTTATGATAATATTTTTTAAATTTATTTTATTCTCTTTTTTATCATTAATGAAAGGTGATGATATATTATCATATATTTCCTCTAAAATAATATTTTCAGGATTACTAATTTTGATAATTTTACTAAATAGAAGTTGATTCCAATAATCACTTTCTTCAGCTTTAAAAAATTCAATTGAATTTGATGTTGCTAGAGGATAATTATCTGAAATTTTAGTTATTATGTTAAATTTTTTTCTTGAATCATTCAATTTCTGAACCAGTAAGTTACGGTTATAGATAATCTCAACTACATAATTAAACCAATTACCAAGAAGAATTTGAAAAAACCTTTCGCTATAGTCAGTTTTGAAATATTTATTTAGTTCTTCAAAAAATATTGGGAAAATTTCACAAGCTATTTTATCTATTTCAATATAATTCTTATCAATTTCTTTAAAAGATTTTGTTAATTCAATGTCAATTTTGTTATATGTTGTATCTTCTTTATTTTCTTTACACCAATCTCCAAAATATATATTGCTATCTTTTTTGAATTTATTATTTATATTCTTTGTGATTATAAGATTTAACATAGAATTCAGTTTACTTATTATTTAAGGTATTTATCATAGAAAGGTTTAAAAATTTTCATACCTTTTTCATGAAAATCAAGATCATTTTCTAGTCCACTGACTCTTTCTTTCTTTTCAATATATTTTTTGTAAAGTGATTTTGTTAATTCTAAAATATGCTCACTGGAATTTTCTTCATGATATAAATCATACTTATTGAACAAGTAATTTAATTGTTGAATATTACTATGATTTTTTATTAATGGAAAATAATCATGATATTTTAAAATACTATTTAATTTTTTTCTTTTTATAATTTTAGGAATAAACGAGCCATACAATCTATGTTGGTAATACTCATATTCTGCACAATTCACTATTCCTGCGGGGACATTATTTATTGTACTTAAATCAATTATTCCCGAGCCACATCCAATAATAAATTTTGGAAAAAAACTTAATAAAAAATCGAGTTTTGCAGATTTTTTATTTGAAAATGAATAATCTATGATTTTACTATTATTGATTAATAATTTACTATGCTGCATATTTCCTATTCTTATCGCATAACCACCTCTCTCAGCGATAAACTGCATTGCAGGTATAAAGTTATTAATATTAGAATTTCTAATTTGAAATGCTGAAGATAATTCGCTTCGGTGTTTTTGATCAAATAAAGAGTCTCTACTAAAAAAACATACAAACCAAGATCCTTTTTCTATATCTAATTCATTGTAAAGTTCTAGCTGATAGTCTTCTTTTTTCTCTCCTAACCAATCAACCGGGTCTAGTTTTTTAAAATTTTCGTAATTAATTAATCTAGGAACATGTTTAATAAACTTATTCTCATAAATAAAAAGATATAACAATAGTTTATTAAGCAAAGCAGATTTGATTGTTTTAATTCCATACTCTTGAAACTTTTTTAATACTAAATCATGTGCAAATCTATTTACGGTAAAATTTCCTTGCTTGACTGAAAATAGATTAATTTTTTTTGAATTTTTAGATAATTCTCTAAAAAAACCGTCAAGCATATATATTGATCCTATCTCAGAGATATTGTAATTGAAAAAAAATATTTTTTTACCTTCAAATAATTGAAACAGTAAACAAATAAAGTAGGCATTTAAGAAAAGTAAAAACTTAACAGTTTTTTTTAGATTTTGTATAAACATTGTTACCATTGTAAAACGAAATGAAGTAATCTTAACATTCTGAATATAAATAAACAAATTATTAACTTTGTAGATATAATAAATATATTTTACAACAAACGGTAACTAGAGTTTGAATTTATTTTTGTAAAATAAAATCTTCCATTATAAGAGCATCAAGGCCACTCGAATAAAACGTACGTATAGCGTCAGATGGAGTTTCAACAATTGGTTCTCCTTTTAAATTAAAACTTGTATTCAATAGGATTCCTGATCCAGTGGTTTTTTTTAATGATCCTAATAAATTATAAAGTAAGTTGTTAGTACCTTTTTTTAAAACCTGTACCCTGGAAGTTCCATCTTCATGTACGATTGCTGGCGCAACTTTTGATGTTATATTTCTTGCTTTTATTACGAAGTTCATAAAATCATAATTACCACTTCCTCGATAAAAGTATTCATCAAAATCAATATCTCTAACAACTGGTGCAAAAGGTCTAAAACTCTCTCTAAATTTTATTTTTGAATTAACAATATCTTTCATTGATGGATATTTTGGTAATGCTAGGATTGATCTTGCACCTAATGCTCTTGGGCCAAATTCAGATTTACCGTTAAAAAAACCTAACACTCCTTTCGCTTTTAAAATCTTAATAACTAATGAAACATCATAGTTTTTAATATTCATCCTTGTTAATTTAAATGCGTCAGTAATTTCTTTTTTAGTATATTTGAAACCTAAATAAGGACTTTTCACTCTAAATTTATTTCTATTTTTGATTTTTATTGCCTCTATCGCAGCTCCTAAGGCTAAAGATCCATCAGATGGCAATTGAGGTACGAAAAAATTATTAACAGGTAGATTCTCATTTAAAAATCCACACATCTTAGAATTCAAAGCAACGCCACCGGTAAATATAATATTTTTCTTTTTGGTAAGCCTCAAGTAGTGCTTCATTAACTTAAAAACAATCTTTTCTAAATGCACTTGAGCACTTGAAGCTAGATTACAGTCTTCTTTCCTTATTTTATCTAAAGAGATTCTTCTTTTAAAGTTAATAGACTTTAAAAACTTAGCGTCAAATCTTTGTTCTAATGGATGAAATGATGTAAATTTCCACTGATTGCCAATAAATTTTGAATTTAATTTGGGAATACCATTTTTAATACTTAAAAACTTTGACAAATCATATTTAGGCTTACCATAAGGTGCTAGTCCCATCGTTTTGTATGCCTCTTCGAGTGATTCAAATCCTATAACTTGGGTTATAGTATCCCAAAAAAATCCAATTGAGGTTTCAAGAGGATTAATAAATTCTTTAATTAAATTTAATTTGTGGTCTTTTCTATTGGCAGATAATACCATGCCACTAGCCCTATCGCCTACGCCATCAAGAGTAATTATAAGCGCATCATCTAAATTAGATAAGTAATAAGCTGCGTTTACATGACAAATCTGATGATTGACTGGTAAGTATTTTTTTGCCTTAATTCCAAAGTTAAGTTTCAAATAATTTTTCCATCTTACTTTCATATCGGTGTAGGTAATTCCTGGATGTGCTACAATATCTATATCACTTGGCTTTAAATCTAATCGTTTAAACGCTTGCTTCAGAGAATGATGAGGAAAGCATGATATTGAATTCTTATTTCTGTTTACTCTTTCCTCCTGAATCGCAAGCAATATTTGATTGTTTTTTATTATTGCTATACCGGGTTCATGCGAACCTCTTGGACCACCACAAATGCCTAAAATAGTTGGATTTTTTTTCATATCAAAAAACTGATTTTACTTACTATAAATATATTAATATGACAATTGTTTAATGACTTATATTTTTAAGTCTAATTCATTATAGGACTTTGATATCGATCTCAATTCTGTGATTTCACTTGCCCAGTCTAATAATTGTTTAACTGAGAATACTTCTGACTCTAGAATCGAATGAATATATATTTTTGACTTTTGGTATTTTTTAAACACTTTTTCCATAAGTTTCTTATTTTCAATTGGAAAAATAAAGGCAGTAACAACTCCTATTTCACACTTCCTATGCTGATTAATATAATTTTCAAAAATTAAAAAAGAATCAGATGTAGTCAATTCGGCTAATGGAAGTGAAAAATCATAATTATTTTTCTCAGCATAATTTTTTATGAAAGAAGTTTGTAACGCTATTGGTATATTATAACCATTAAAAGGTCTTGGCAAAATATAAGGTTTTAAAATTCTCATTTAAAAAAGTCTGATTTTATTATCTGTAATCCAAATTTAGTATCATCAGATATTTGAAACTTTTTATAGTATGTACCTACGCGTCGATCAGGATTTCTATTCGATGGTTCAGGTGAAAACAAAGATTTTACTCTTATATTTAGCGACACTCTTGTTTTATTTGTAACATTAAGCTGATTTCCATGCAATAATGAGGGATTAAAAAGAAATAATTGACCATATTTAAGATTCACATAATTATTTGAATATTTTGTTTTTGGAAATATTAATTTTTTTTTTCCCTTTGAAATTTGTTTATAGAATTTAAGTGAATCTGATCTAGAGAAAATAAACATAGAATTTGATTTGAAAGCATTGGTCAAAGGAATCCAAACATTTGTTTGAAAAGGACTATCAGCTGAATTACTATCAGTATGAACGGGAAGAATTGATGTTTTATCTTTAGGCAATTGTATAGAAACATTTATTTTAGATTGTACTAAAAGGTCTTTTCCATGAATTGATTCTAGTTCTTTACCACATACAGTTTTTATTAGACTTTCCCAATTTAAGTTTTGATTTACTTTTGTAAATATTTTTAATCTTAGACTATTAATCTCTCTCAATTCTACAAATGAATGTAGGTTAGATAAATCGTCATCAAAATTTGTATATTCTTTTTTTATTATTCTACAAATAAAGTCTCTCGTAGAATTAAGTTTGAGAATCTTTTTATCATCTAAATTAATTATCATAAATTTTTTGTTATCATTATTGCTTGCTCTAAAGCATCATCAATATCATATCTATAATTGTATGCGCCTATTCTTCCAATACAAAAAATATTTTCGTTTAGGCAGTCAAAATATTTATTTGCTAAACTTTTGTCCTCTGAAGTAGGCATAGGATATAGCCTTCCATTATTACTGGGATATTCCAAACTAATTAGTGTATGGGGTGATCTATATTGAGTAAATTTCTTATATTCTACTACTCTGGTATACTTTTCCTTTCCAACATAGTAACAGAAATATACATCTTTAGGCAGCGCAAACTCTACAGGCAGCATTATAAATGTAATATCTCTGCCTATGTATTTTAATTTGCCAAACCTATAATTAAGCAAATGGTCTATTGGTGTGGTATTTATAATAATATCATATTTCTTTGTATTGCCATTTATTACAGCTTCATTATTTTGCTCGTTAATTTGATCTACTGCAGTTTCTAGGCATACATTTGCACAATCTTTAGCTTTCAAAAAAAAATTATTATATCCTGATATGTTTTTTGGGTATGCACTTATTGCGGTATCCCATCCTTCCCGAGGACCTTTTTTTATAGCTACACCTTTTGGTGACCAAGTAAAATCATCTATCACACTATTATCTTCTACTTGCCACATTTTTTGTGTATATGTTTTAATAAATTTTTCATAAAGGCTTTCACCTACAGATTTAATCCAAAAATCTTCATAATTTTTAGCTTTATCATCAAGATCACCAGCTCCAACTGTCAATTTAAATTCTTTGTCTTTAAAAGATTTATCGAGATCATCTATTTCAGCTCTTATTTTATTTTCATCTGGCATTCTGGAAAAATCATCCTCGTGGATTGGATAATTATAAAAATTGCCGTCATCTTCGACGAAGGAATAAAATTGATGCTCGGCACATAGTCTTAATGGAACAATATTGTTCATAAAATCAAAAACTTCTTGATTATGTGTCAGAAAATGCCTGGGTCCATAAGTATATGGATGTCCACTTTTAAAATTGGTCCATACTCCCGCTCCCAAAGAGGGTCCCTTTTCGATTAAATCAATATCCCAGTTAGATTTTGAAGCTAATGAAATTGCAGCTGCACATCCCGCCGCGCCTCCACCAATGATAAGTGCTTTTTTCATTTTACGATAACTATCCTTGAACTATAAAAGATTTACCAAACCAACCTATATTCAGATAGTCTTCAAATTGCCATTTAGAATTTTTTTTATATTCATAAAATGCTTTGGCAACTCCTTTTGATTTTTGTCCCTTATACCCTGCATACATATCATCAATATATATTACTGTTCCTATTTGTAGAAAATTTTCAATAAAATTAAAAACAGGAATCGCTGATTTATAAAAATCGCAATCTATATTTATAAGTGCTGCATTAGATTTATTTTCATCAAATTTTTGAATAAGATTATCATTCAGTGAGTTTTCAAAAAAACCTTTGATTGATTTTATCTTATCTAAATAGAGCCCATGCTCATTTAACATTGCCATAAAGTTTTCTTCAGAAGTTGTTAAAGCTCCTGATTGCCATTTCTCTATACTGTCATCTTCAGCATCTCTTTTTGGAAGTCCTTCAAAACTGTCAAATGCATAAAAATTCATGTTCTCGAGGTTATGTTTTCTAGCCTCACTTAAGACCATTCTAAAAGTTCTGCATCTATGCGTACCAAACTCATAATAATCACCATTTATTCTATTATCAGTTAGAAAATCAAAGACTGTCTGAAAAAAATACATTTTTGCAATATGTCTGTTACGTTGATTATATATAATTCTGTTTTCATGGTTCCACTCAGATAATTCCTTTGCGCTAGGTATTTCTATCCAAGGTTCAATATTTTTTTTAAAAATATCAAAAAGTTTTTCTTTATCAGATTTCATTATTTTTTTTATACATTAATATACGTTATTAGAAAGAAATATTTGTATGGACAGGTCTTAATAATCTTATGAAAATTCTGATAACAGGCATTAGCGGCTTTATTGGAAACTCTATTGCAAGTAGTTTATCAAAAAAGCACACGATTTACGGAATATATAGGAATAAGAAACCTAAAATAAAAAATAAGAATAATGTCATATTAATTAAGGGTGATTTAATAAATCCAAAAGAAATGCCTATTAAATGTGATTATATAATTCATGCTGCTAGCGAAACTCCAAATAGAACAAAAGATGATAGTAAAATTTATAACTCAAATACTATCTCAATGAAAAATCTCATAACATATAGTATTAAATCAAAACCAAAATATTTTTTATTTCTTTCAAGTAATTCCATTTACGGAACAAATAAACAAAAAATAATTAATGAGAAATCTAAGTCTATCAAACCAAATAAATACGGTCTTAGTAAAATTCATTGTGAAAAACTATTAGAGACTTTTTCAAAAAAACAAATTGGCACAAAATGTCTTTCAATAAGATTGCCAGGGGTAGTTGGGATTAACTCTAAAGACAATTTTATTTCAAATACATTAAAAAATATTAGAAATAAAAAAGATGTTTCAATTTATAATAAAACAGCGCTATTTAATAATATTGTCCACGTTGATGATATAGTAAAATATACATTAATTTGGATTAAACATCAAAAATCTAATTATGATATGTTTAATGTTGCCGCTTCCTATCCTATAAGCCTAGATAGTGTTACTGATATTTTTTTTAAATTACAAAAAAATACAGTGAAAGTTCATTCAAATTATAAAGGGAAAAAACCTTTTATAATAGATACTAGCCTGGCTAGAAAGAATAAATTCAACATAAGAAAAACAAAAGATATTCTTATTGATTACGCAAAAAAAGAAATCTTCAAATAGCTTCATATCAAAATGATTGGGCTTTTGTATATGATTTTAAATTTCCTATATCTATGTAACTATCAACTGTATGATATACATATATATTACCGATAAATTTTGGAATTATTTCTTTACTAAAGTCAGAAACATCCATATCTCTGATCTTTTCAAGCATCTCTTTTGAAATAATGTATGTAGCTCCGTTCGCTAAATTTCCAATGAAAACGCTAGGTTTTTCAGTAAAGCTAGTAACAACCCCTCTATTATCTAATTTAACTATACCGCATGTTTCAGGTTGATCAGTATCAAAGGTAAGCATTGTCATTAAACATTCTTTAGGTCTTTTTACATGCGCATTATACAGCGCACTAAGACTTTCTTTCATAAAATTGTCAGCATGAATAAAAATTAGGTCCTCATTTAAAAAAAAATCGATATTTTGTATTAAAGTACCAGCAGTTCCAAGTAATTTTGGCTCGTATGTTAAATTAATTGATATATTTTTCTTATTTTTTTCCAAATATTTTTTTACTTTTTCACTATGATAATGTGTATTAATTAAAACCTCTTTCACATTTATTTCTTGTAATTTGTCAATCCACAAGTCAATTAGAGGCACGTTATTAATTGGCATCAAACACTTAGGCGTATCAATTGTTAAAGGTCTTAATCTAGACCCCAAACCTGCAGCAAGAATTATTGCTTTCATTTCTTTAAATATTCTATAATTTCTTTTGACTTTAGAGGAACATTACCAACTCTTCCAACTTGTATCGCAGCAGCTACTGATCCAATATATGCCGCCTCCCATATACTTGCTCCAACTTTTAGTGCTAGAGCTGAAGAAATTAAAAGAGAATCACCTGCTCCCGATGTATCTATCGGCTCCTGATTTAAAGCATTTAATCTATCAGTAAGAAACATTCCTTCTTTTTTTGAGACATTATGAATAAGCAAGCCTTCCTCTCCTAGCTTGAGTAAAATCTTTTTTGCTTTTGATTTCTTGGCTAATTCCGATGATAAAACTACTAATCCATCATCTTTACTACCTGTACTAATACGCGCTTCATGCTCTGTCGGTGTAACTAAATCAGCATCTTTATATTTGGAAACATCTCCTAACTGAGATGATGATTGAGAGTCAGCAGCTACAAAAACCTTCTTCTTTTTACATTCAGATAAAATTTGATCCACTAGTTTTTTTGGTAAACAGCCGTAATTAAAATCTGAAAATATTAATAAATCAGTTGATTTAGATAATTTTTTGAAATTTTTCAAAATATCGTGTTGGATCTCTTTACTGATGGAATGTTGCTGCATTCTAGTAATTTTAAGAAGAGAATGGTTTTGTCTTCTAAACTTTTGTTTAAGTGTAGTTGGCCTTGACTCATCATCAATTAAGTATGAGTGTACACCAGCATTATCAAGCATTTTTTTTGTTTTTTTACCTAATTTATCTTTACCAATTACTGAAATTAATTTTGTAGATGAACCTAAACCAGAACTATGTGCAGCTACGATACCTGCACCTCCTATAAAATCCTTCTCGCTAATTGGAGTAACGACTAATGTAGGATCTTCTTGAGACATACCAATGGGCTTACACAATATATACTCATCTATTATTATGTCTCCAACAATGCATACTTTCAAATTACTAAATTGCATTACTATGTTAACTAATTTTTCTTTTTTAATTTTATGTCTTTTAAGATAGTCCTCAGCTGCTTTTAAATTTGTCATTTCTATATTTTTAAGTTCTTTTGATAGAATATCGACGGATGATAGAGTTGAGTTTCCTGAGCTAAAGATTAATTTTCCACCATATTTATTTAGTATATTTAATTCTTTGTTTAGCTTATTCTCATGCTCTTTGCCTTTAACAACAATATTAGGCTTGAGTCTCGATAAAATTTTTTCAATAGATGAATTTATAATTAGTGCTTCGTCTACATTCACATTACTTTTAACACCTTCTAAACGAAGATTTTGGGTAATAAATGATTTTCCATCAAGCTTCTTGTCAGAAACTACACCAACAATCAACTTATCTCCTAAACTTTTAGCAAATTTTAAAAGTCTTTGATGACCTGGGTGAATTACATTAAATGTTCCTGATACAAATACAGTTTTCATAAAATACTTATGATTAAATACAAATAATTATTCAAAGAAAATAAATTCATAATCACCATGATATCCAAATTTTTCAAATAACCAGATCCACTCATCTACATCAAAAAAAGATTCACAAGTAAGTGCCCAACATTCCAAATTAAATAATTCTCTTTCATTTCTGTAACTTTCAACAACTAAGTAGCCATTTTTTCCAACTCTTTGAATTTCTTGTAAGGATTTCTCTAGATCAAATATTCTCAAATTATGCAAAGTTGTAATCGAAATAACCAAATCGAATTCATCATCTTCAAATGGAAGAACATCTTCTGCTTTTTGCTTAAAAATAAATGATTTAATTTCATGGTGTGAGTTTAAAATTCCATAATCAGAATTATCGATCCCATATATTTTTATATTTGGAATTAATTTTTTTATTTCGTAAAGTAAATAACCTTTGCCACAACCCACATCTAATACCTTTGAGTCAGATGATAAATTATAATTATTTATTAAATCTTCAGCAAGCGGTTTCCATCGATTTTCAATGTATTTGTAACCACCATAACCATATCGTCGATCTCCATCCCAATAATTTATTCCATATTTTTTTGCTTCAATCATACATTCTATTTTATTATCGTTCATTCTTGATAGATAATCCCTTTTTGAAGATTGATGTAAGCTAGCTATGTAATTTTTTAATTTACTCATTTATAGTTTGCAAACAGTAAGGTAGGTTTTTTTTTATATTCCAAATATCTTCAATTTTACCTACTGAACTCCTACTGACTAACTGAATATTTTCTAAGGCAAAGTATATTTTTTTCTTTGAATTAGTTATTTTTTCATAAAATTTAAATCTTATTCCTTGTTCTATAGGCAATTGAAATAAACTATATAAAACAATTCCATCCACATCCTTTAAATTAAATAATAATTTATTAAGACTATAAGATGAATTTTCCATTGCATGCTCTGTTACACTTAAAAGATAGTTTAGATTATTTTTGCTGCAATAGTCTCTTATAACTAAGTTTTGTACGAATTGAGGAGCTCTTTCGCCCATAAATTCTCGACTAAAAATATAACCTCTTACGTTATTCATTAACTTTTACTTCCAGGAAGCTGGTATTTCATCCCTATACGTGAACATGCTCGTAACGTTATAGGATGAAAAAATTCACCTATTTTTTTATCTCCATAAGGAGTAAAAACTGATTTAAACCTACAATTCATTGACCATCTTGTTTCATCTTCAATATTTACAATATTACCATGTGGTAAACACTGATTGAATAAAAGTACTTCACCGTATTTAATGTTAAGCCAAATTAGGTCTTTTTTGATTGATTGAAATAAATCATATCCCTTTTTTTTATAAGATTTTTCAAATTTTTTTCTAAATGAGCCATATTTACTTGCAGGTAAAATGTACATACTTTTAGTTTTATAACAATCAACCATGGGTAACCATACAACAATTTCATATGGAGAATCACCTGACCACGTATCAGCATGAATTTCAAGTAATGAGCTATCATCATCAGGCATCTGTATACTTAAATTTATACTTTTTTGCATAACCAATTCATTTCCAACAAGTATATTTAGATATTGGGAAGCGACGTTATAATAATGTTTTTTAAATAATTTTGATTTATTAATTTCATTTATTATATCTAGTCTAAATTTATTTAAATTACCTCGTTTTATATATTTATGAAATTTATTCAGAACATCGCCACTTATATTTTTTCCAATTATCTTGGTTGTTTTTTTTATAAAAAAATTATTTATCCATTTTAAGGATTCTAAATCATTTACTTTTATAATTACATATCCATCTTCAATGTAGTCATTAGTAACTTTATTTTCAAAATCAGAGAGAAATTCTGTCATCTACTTTAATATTCTATTTATAGTTTTATTAAAAATCACTTTATCACTTAATCCATGGGTATTTTGTAAGGCACTCTGCGACTCATAGTTATTTAGAAACTTATCTTGAAGACTAAAATCTATTATCTTACCTAGGTATTTATTTTCAAAAGCCTCAACTTTTACGATTTGCGTTAATCCATTAATAATTGAATGATCTTCAATTATGATAATATTTTTATATTTTTTAAATATTTTTTTTAACCTACCACTATCAAAAGGTTTTAACGTACTGCAACTATATATTGATAAATAATGATTTTTCTTTTCTAATCTATCTTTTAAAGTAAATGCTTTACTAATAATTGGTCCATATGTTAGTACGCATGTGTCTTTACCCTTAACAATCCTTCTTATTTTTCCAAATTGCCATTTTTCTTTTGCATATTTTGTAAAATTTTGTTCTCCAGATTTTCCTATTCTTAGATAAATTGGAGAGTTCTTGTTCTTACAGCAATATTTTACCGCTTCTTTTAACTCTAATGGATCAGATGGAGCAATAATTTGCATATTTGGAATAGATCTTGCTATAGAAATATCTTCTTGAGAGATATGTGTTCCACCTAAGTTTGCATAAGTTGTGCCAGCACCCATACCGACAATAGTTACAGGCAAATTTTGGTAGCAAAGATCGTTTCTGACCATTTCAAATGGTCGATATAATGTAAAGTTAGCAATGGTATATGCAAAAGGACGCTTTTTTTCTAGTGCTAAGCCAGCGCACATACCAATCATGGTCATTTCTGAAACACCTACATTAATAAATCTATCAGGGTACTTTTTTTGAAAATTTTGCATATTGCCGGCAGGGGATATATCGGCAACAACAATATATATATTTTTATCTTTTATAGCTTTTTTATAAAGCTCTTCAGCAAACATATTTCTCATAGTTTTTTTATTTCTTTAACTGCCTTTTTATATTCATCTTTATTTGGTGAACGGTAGTGCCACATAGGAACGTTCATCATAAAACTTATTGGATATCCCTTAATAGTTTTTGCTATTAAGGCAAATGGTTTATCTTTCTTTCTTTTTTTTATATAGTTATAAATCTCTTTGGTTGAACTGCCATCACAATTTTCAGTATTCCATCCAAATTCTCTAAATTTTTTATCTATTGGATATAAGTTTGGATGTGTATCAGTTGCTTTTGTGGAACTTTGAAGATCATTATTATCTACTACGACAACTATATTATTCAATTTTAATGCACCTATTATTAGAACTGCTTCCCACACTGATCCTTCTTGAAGTTCACCATCACTCATAACTACGTAGTAATCATTTTTATTTCTCTTGGCTAAGGCCATCCCTGAGGCAATACCTAATCCATGACCAAGTGATCCTGTAGAAGCTATAATTCCTTCCTTACCATAATCAGGATGTACCCCTAAATAACCATTCTTCTGACAATAGGAATTTAGTTTTTTTTTTGAGATTTTACCAAGTTGATTTAATACTACGTATTGAATAATTCCTGCATGACCTTTTGAAAGTATAAATTTATCATTCTTTTTTTTTAATAGGTTATAAATACAATCAACTATTTCTACTGACGAGAAAGAACCTCCTATATGAAGTGCTTGAACTTTTTGGGACAAACTTAGAATTTGAAGTCGGTGCTGTTTACATCTTTTTTTTGCTTGCTCAAAAATTTGCATAATCTTCACTTCAAATTAATTAGGTTCATCATTTTAATATTGAAATATTTTTCATCTTCTAATGAGTTAGGCAATAAATTGTTGTCAAAAGCGGCTTTCATATCTTTAATAGCATCTTCAATAGTATATTTGGCACTGAATTCAAGGACATCAAGTATCTTTTTAGATGATACATGATAAGATCGATTATCATTTGTAGGTGTTTCTATCAATACTACATCATCACCAATTACATTTTTAGTTTTTTTTGCCAGCTCAAGCACAGAGAAGTTTTCATAACCGGCATTAAATATTTGATTGGATATTTTAATTTTAGGAGCCTCTAAAATTAATTCATATACTCTTATCATATCAGATATATGAATATTTGGTCTGAGTTGCGTTCCTCCAAAAACTGTAATCTTCCTTTTATGATAAGCCAGATTTGCAAGAATATTTACCACTACATCAAGTCTCTGACGTTTTGAATAACCACAAACAGTAGCTGGCCTTATTGTTACAGTTGTAAATTCATCAGAATCATATTGAGACAGGATTTTTTCACATTCTGCCTTAAATTTAGAATAATCTGTCAATGGCTCTAGTGTCATATTTTCATGGACATTTTTTTCATCCTTGACCCCATAAACTGAGGATGATGATGCATAAATAAATCTTTTCACACCTTGACTCTTTGAAACTTCAACTAGCGGTCTAAAACTATCAAGATTTATTGATTTTCCTAATTCAGGATTTAATTCAAAACTTGGATCATTTGAAATACATGCCAAATGTATTACAGCATCTTGATCATTCACTTCCTTTTTTAAAAGCGTAATATCTCTAATATCCCCTTTAATCAGCTTAATATTTTTGTGAGGTTTAATAACGTCCTCTCCGTATATCATCAAGTCATAAACTGTAACAAAATAACCCTTATCAGCTAAATAAGGTGCCAACATTGCACCTACATATCCTGCTCCTCCCGTTATAAATATTTTTTTAATACTATTTTCCATTTATTTATTTAAGTACTTGAACCAATCCTCTGTCTCAACTGCAATCTTTTCTGGCGTCCACAATGGAGCATCTCTCCAATAATTAATTTCTTTTAAAACTTTTTTTACACCTGTTTCAATATCTATTTTAGGTTTCCATCCAGTTTTATCTGATATATTTGTAATATCAGCATAAGTACAATTAGGTTCACCAGGTCTTTTTGGAATAAAAGATCTTTTATAATCCTCACCGCCAATTAAATCAGCTATTTGATTGACAGAAACTGTATTTCCGCTTCCTACATTAAAAATTTCGTACGATGAATTTAAGCCTAATACAGAAATACATGCTTCTGTTACATCAGAAACATATGTGAAGTCTCTCGTTTGATTGCCATCTCCAACTATTGTAAACGGAGCCTCAGCTAATTTTTGCTTCAAAAATACTCCAAATACTGCTCCATATGTTCCAGAGGTTCTTGCACGGGGACCATAAACATTAAAAAAGCGTAAAGAGACTGATTTTATTTTATATACTTTTGCCCAATGTAAAACTAGCTCTTCTCCAAGTCTTTTTGTGAGAGCATAAGGATACTGAGTATCTATGTCTGCAGTTTCAGGTGTTGGAAAGTTTTTCGCCATTCCATAACAAGAAGATGATGCAGAATAAATTACTTTACTAACTTTATAATCTTTCGCAGCATTTAGAACGTTAAACGTACCATCAACATTTGATTTGAAATAATCTGATGGTTTTTGAATACTTGGTACAACATCTGCTAAGGCTGCTAAATGATAAACAGCTTTTACGCCCTCAAAGTGTTTTTGCCATTCACCCGGAAATGAAAGATCACATTCAATCAGATTTATTTTATCATCAAGGTGATAAAGATTATCTTTTCTGCCAGTGCTAAAGTTATCGAGTACAATTATTTCATGACCCAAATCACACAACTTATCAACTAAATGACTGCCAATAAAACCTGCTCCACCTGTAACAATAATTTTCATATTTTTATTTTTTAGTAATATATTCTTTTACTTCATTCAAATTTTTATTTGCCCTGAAGTCATAACTAGGCATAAGTGAACCGGTTCCATCACAGACTCCATAAATATTTTTAATATCGTGAACATTATCAACTATAATATCGTACTTACTACCAATATATCCTCCTGAAACTATAGAAAAATCTTTGAAATTTCTTTTTGCAAAAATATCTTCATAAAATAATTTCATTTCCTTCGAATTATTGACCATAGAATTTACCATTGGAGTTATATCTGCCCTCCATGAGATTATATTTTTTTTAGATATATTTGCATATGCTTGATGGGAAATATTTCCTTTTCCAATATCCATTACAATTCCCTCAGGATTCATAACTTCTACCATTTCTTCTGAAATCACTTGTGCAGAATTAGCACAACCTATAATTGCATCAGCATCAATACAAGAAACCTGAGAATTTTCAGCAATATTGATATTTGATATCACAGAGTCTTGTTTTATTTTATTTAATGCTTTTATGATTTCTGACTTATCACTTTTAGTAACAACTGTAACTTTTACAGCACTTTCAATAAGCTTTAAACATAATTTACTACCAATATTTCCGATGCCAATTATAATTATTTTTCTTCCACTTAATTCTTTAAAATGTTGTGTTAAAAAAAGCCATGCGGACTCAACTATTAGGTCGTTTGCTTTATAAGAAAATATAGGCGTGTTTTTGATTACATTATGACTTGATTTACTTATATTGCCGTATTCAATGCTACCAGGTATAGCATCGTCAATTTTTGGATCTAAATTGAATTTTTTTAAAATTGAATAATCTGTATTCTTTGTTTTAAGAAGTTTTTTCTCACAATCTACAAAAATATAATCAACTTTACCATCAATATGATGTGATAAAATAATTGCTTGAAGTTGAGAATATACTACTACACCCATAACATATCCCTCACTTATCTTTCTTAATGGAGTAATGTAGGGCCTATTTTCACTTGAATTAAATGCTGTATTGCCAATAGTAAATATGATTTCTTCATTTTTACCTCTAATTTTATTTATTTTTTTTATTTCAACATTAATCTTATGAATTAAATTTCTAATCTCATCAATGCTTTCAGTATATGTTAAAGGCATTAAATAAAATCTTTCCAAGTAATTGGCGTATCTTTTAAAACTGATCTTTTTATTTTCTTACCTATTATAAGTTCTAGATGCTTTGGATGAAGTCCTACTCCAGGAGATTTAATTTCAATTGAATTTTTGTTAAGTTTATCGCCCTTTTTAAAATTATTCTTAAAAAATAAACTTCTCCTTAGGTTTTGTGCAGTATCAATTTCTGACATCAATACTCCATATCCGTGATCATTCATCGCATCCTCAATTCTCCTTATGGATGCAACTAAATTAGAAAGTTCAAGCTCATTAATTGAGAAGTTGTGATCTGGACCATCCATTTTTCTATCAAGCGTAAAATGTTTTTCAATAATCTTTGCCCCTAAAGCTACGGATGCAAGAGTGATATCAATACCGGTTGTATGATCAGAAAAACCTACAATAGTATCGAAAGTTTGACCTATTTTCTTTATCATTGGTAAGTTTGCATTAGATGGCGTGCAAGGGTAGGATGAAACGCAGTGAAGTAGTGCAAAATTATTATTTTTTTGCTTCTTTATAATATTTGCTGCTTGACTTATATCTGTTATTTCAGACATTCCTGTTGACAAAATCATCGGCTTGCCAGTTTTGGCTACAGCTTCTATTAAAGGAAAATTAACAATATCCATTGAAGAAATTTTATATGCTGGACAATTTAGTTTTTCTAAATTGTCCAGTGATATTATATCAAATGGCGTTGAAAATATTATAATATTTTTTAATCTAGCATAGTCAAAAATTTTTTTTGTATCTTTAAAGTTAAATTGTATTTTATCTACAAAGCTAGGCAAACTTTCTTGTGTATCAACTAAATCCTCGTAGTATCTTGCTGTTCTAGCATTATGTGAAATTCTTCCCTTATTATAAGTCTGTAATTTTACTGCATCAGCTCCTGATCTTTTAGCTTGATCAATTAGTTTTTTGCAAATTTCCAAATCGCCATTGTGATTTAATCCTATCTCAGCAATAACAAAACACTTTTCTCTGTGACCTATTTTTTTATTACCAATTTTAAAATTTTTGCTAGGTTCATAAGAAGTTTCCTTCCTTAGGTCTTTATCTCCCTTTAATTTACTTGTCGCAGTCAAAGCATCTGCTAGATCTATTGATTTTGCTGTAAGAATTTGCGTATCCAAATACTCATACTCTGCTAGTGCTCCATGTGTATACAAATTCTCATACAAAGATATTTTACCTTTTAATTTACTTAATTCTTCCTCGTACCCGCTATAAATACCAGGGTATACTGATTTTGCGTCTATAAAATGAGTTTCTACAATATCTATATCCTTGAATTTCTCTATAGATTTGACGTCTTTTATACATTTTCTTAATAATTTATTTTTAGCTAAGTTAGCTATTTTGTCATTTTCGCTATAAGCAATCTCACAACTTAAAATTGAGTGGTCTTTGGGAATTCCAAATTCAGAAAAACTATTTTGTAAAGTTACTCTATGAAATATAATATTTTTATCATCAAAATATAACCAATCGTATTTTTGTGGTAATTCTATATTTCCTTTGATTAATATATTTATAATTTTTAGTGACCTATTCCATAATTTATTTTTTATACCTAAAATTTTAGCAAGCGCTGTGATTGGCATTGTTGAAATTACAATATCATCAGACTCTAAATTTATTTTTTTTCCATCTGTAAATTTTAATTCTTTTATAGATTTATAATTACTCTTGGACATCAAACGACTGTTAGTTTTAAAATTTTTGATTGTTTTTTTATATTCAATATACACACCAAATAAATTAATTCTTTCTTCAATTTTTTTTGATAGCGTGCCACAACCTTCTTTGAGAACACCTGCCCATTTACCTTTACCTGAGTGAAATGGTCTTTTCTTTTCTCTTATTTCAATTCTTCTAGGTGCAAATTTAGCAGACAACTTTTGGGTAGGAATGCCCCATAGTTTTTGTGGATAGTCAGTAAAAAATTTACCTGCCAAATAATCACCAGCTAAATTTTTTACATATTCATTATAATTTTTTGCATTTTTTAAGTTTTTATTTTTTAGACATTTGATTTGAGATTTAATTAATTTAATCTCACTTTTTGAAAACTGTTCTTTTAATGACTCAAAAGAAATTGGATATTCGTAAATTTTCTGATTTTTATAATTTGCACCATAAAGTTGCGGTGTATGTATTTTATCACCTAAAAGATCTTGCCAGTATTTCCTTATCTCAACATTATTAGTATGAAATAAATGTGGCCCACAATCATAACTAATATTGTTTACAGTCTCAGTTCTTGTAAGACCCCCTGCGACCTCTAGAGTTTCATATATTCTAACATTTTGACCTTTTTTTAAGAGCTCATATGCTAATACAAGCCCACTTATCCCTGCTCCAATAATATGAAATGTATTTTTCTCATTCATGCTTAATCTATTATATTTGAAATGCTAACCAAGTATTTACCATAGCTTGTTTTTTTTAATGATTCACCAATTTTCAACATTTTCTTCTTAGAAATCCATTGATTTCTGCACGCAATTTCTTCTAAACATGCAACTTTGAGATTCTGCCTATTTTCAATGGTTTGTATAAATTGACTTGCTTCTAAAAGACTCTCATGTGTGCCAGTATCTAACCAAGCAAACCCTCTCCCAAAATCTTCTACATATAATTGTTTTTGTTTCATATATATTTTATTTACATCAGTTATTTCAAGCTCATTTCTTTTAGATGGTTTAATAGATTTTGCAATTTTTAATATTTGCTCATCATAAAAATACAAACCTGTCACAACATTATTGCTTTTTGGTTTTTTAGGTTTTTCCTCTATTGATGTAACTACTCTTTTATTATTAAATTCAATAACTCCAAACTCTTTTGGATTTCTAACTTTATAAGAAAAAACAGTCGCTCCTTCTTTTCGCTTTATTGCTCTGTTAAGTTTTTCTTTTAAGCCCTGACCATAGAAAATATTATCACCAAGTATCAAGCATACTCTTTGATTTAATATCTCTTTTTCAGCAATAATAAAGCTTTCAGCTATTCCATTAGGTTTATCTTGAATTAAATATTTTATTTTAATCCCAAAATTCTCACCATTACCTAATAAGTCTTTAAATCTTGGTAATTCATTTTTTGTTGAAATAATAATTACGTCTTTTATTCCTGCTATCATTAGAACAGAGAGAGGATAGTAAATCATAGGTTTATCATAAATTGGCAATAACTGTTTTGAGACTGACTTTGTTACTGGATATAACCTTTGCCCTAAACCGCCAGATAAAATTATTCCTTTCACTTTATAAACTTCTTTTTTTTATTATTGAAATGATCGATCCATAAGTGATTTTTGTTATACCACATTACTGTTTTTTTTAAACCTTCACTAAATTTTACTTTAGGAGCCCATTGTAATTCTTTCTTTATTTTTTTTGAGTTTAATGCATAACGAAAATCATGCCCCTTACGATCCTCAACATAAGTAATAAGATCACTATGCGAATACATATCATTTTTCTTGATTTGATCTATTAATCCACATATCGTAATCGCCAAATCTATATTTCTAATTTCTTTATTGCTCCCAATATTATAAGTTTCACCTAATCTTCCATTTACAAGTGTCTTGTATAAAGCTTCTACATGATCATCTACATGAATCCAGTCACGAATTTGAAACCCATTTCCATAAATTGGAATTTTTCTTTTTTTCAACGCATTAATTATAACTACAGGAATAAATTTTTCTGGATGTTGAAAAGGTCCATAGTTATTACTACAATTCGTAATAATTGATGGGAAATTATAAGTTTTATTCCATGATCTTACTAGATGATCTGACCCTGCCTTTGATGCAGAATAAGGAGAATTAGGCAGGTAAGGATTTTTTTCAGTAAATAATTTATCTTTCAACTTTAGTGAGCCATAAACTTCATCAGTTGAAACATGTAAAAAACGAAACTTATTTGAGTACTTTTTATCTAAGCTATGCCAATATTTTAAACTAATATTTAATAAATTGTATGTACCCATAACATTTGTTTGAACAAAATTTCTGGAGTTTTTAATTGAATTATCAACATGGGACTCTGCTGCTAGATGCATAATATATTCTGGTTTGAATTCTTTAAATATTTTTTCTAATTCAAATTCTTTACAAATATCAATTTTCTTGAAAGAAAAATTTTTAATATTCTTTAGTAATTTAAGCGATTCCAGAGAAGATGCATAAGTAAGCTTATCAATTACCATTACATTACATTTTTTTTTATCAATTAAATATTTTACTAAGTTAGATCCAATAAAACCTGCCCCACCTGTAACTAATATTTTTTTCATTTATTTTCTTTTTTTAATTAATTGATATTTTGCCACTTGAAAAAGTTACTACCTTATCACAAAATTCCAATGTATTTTTTCTGTGAGATATTAAGATTATTGTTTTAGTTCCCTGTAATTTTCTTAGTGAGCTTAGTACCATTTCTTCAGTCTTATAATCTAATGAATTAGTTGCTTCGTCTAAAACCAAAATATCAGGATTATGGTATAATGACCTTGCAATGCCTACTCGTTGAAGCTGACCTCCAGAGAGTCTAATTCCTCTTTCTCCGACTATTGTATCTAATCCGTTTTCCAGTAAAGGTATAAACTCGTCTAACTGAGATAATTCTAATGCGCTTCTTATCTTGTCTTCCTCAACATCTTCATCCGGTACACCAAGAGAAATATTTCTTCTGATGGTATCATCAATTAAGTAAATGTTTTGAGGTACAAAGCCAATATTATTCCTCCAGGACTGCAAATTATCCTTAATGTTTATGCCATCAACAATTATTGACCCATTGGATGGCTCTAGCAGTCCTAAAAAAAGATTTATGAAAGTACTTTTTCCGCTACCACTTTTACCACCGATTCCAATCAATTGACCCTTTTTTATCTCTAGATCTAAATCAATGATTGTTGGGGTCTCTGAAGAATTATTATATTTAAAACTTAGATCGCATATTTTTATTGAATTCTTAAAATTGAGTTTTCTTTGATCACTAATGATATATTCCTGAGAGTTAAGATCTTTAAGCTGCTCATAAATAATATTTATTGAGGGAGTATAATACCTTATTTGAGACAAAGCGCTTATAATTCTGTTTATTGAGGGTATTATTCTAAAAGCAGCAGCACCAAATATTGCAAGAGTAGTAATAATACTTGCATTTGGAGTACCATTTAGAACCAAAATAATTATTAGTAATGACAATCCCATTACGCCTGCTAATTCTAAATAGAATCTTGGTAAAGCAATAATAAAGTTTTGAAGTTTACTAACTCTCGCTAATCCAGTATTTTCATGATTGTATAGTTTTAAAAAATCTTCCTCTCTATTTAATACCTTTACTTCTTGAATTGCACCAATGCCTTGTTGTATTCTTTTAATTCTGTTGTTTTCAAAATATTCACGTTCTTTTCCCCATTTTAGGTTAAAATTTCTTATGTTTAGATAAAAGACAATTGATAAAATGCCTAAAAATACAATAACAGAAATAGCTGCGGTTGGCTGGTAATAAATTAATAATACACACATTCCTATAACTACTAATAGTTCTGCAATTAAATATGATGCAGCTAAAACAACATTTGATAAATTACCACTTTCAAAGGTTGTATTTTTTATTAACTGGGATGAATTAGAATCAAGGTAAAAATTATATGGCTTATATAAATACCCTCTAAATAATCTAAAAGATAAACTTTGCTGAAGAGAGTAAACAAAATGCATTGTAAACCACGATAAAAAGCTTAGAAAAATTGCTTTTACAAGATATACAAAAACTAAAATTGATAACCCAAGTACGAAAAAGTGTATTAATGTAAAACTATTAGGAAGATAATTAATTATATCTTCGATAAATGGATAATTTGTTTCATTGTATTGTAGTAAAATATTTACCGCTGGAATGATTAACCCAAAACTTAATAGCTCTAATAGCATTCCAACAATCATTAAAATAAGTAAATAAAAAAATAATCGTTTTTGCTTGTATTCAAGAATTGAATAGAATTTATAAAATTTTTGCATAAATACTTATTTTTCCTTTTTTATCTAAATAACTTAACAAAAAACCTATCGGTAAATAATAAATAATTGATATCCAATTGTTAAAGAAATTCATAGATGGAATTAAAGGCCACAAATTAATTAGAATTGAAAGATATAGCAAAACTTCGTAATCGGATAGATACTCTTTACTATTTTTAAACCATATAAATTTTTTTAAAAATTTTATTAAAATAAAAGCTAAAATTAAAATATGAAAAGTAGAACCGGCAAGCCCTACTTCTGCCATTATTTGAAAGAAAGTGCCATGAGGGTGAGTTGAGCAGGAATTGGGAGGATTACCGCCGCGAGCAACTTTTCCTGTTATAAAATAATTTTCATCACTACATAATTTTCGATACATATTAGGCCCGTTACCAATTAAAGGGCTATTTTGAAACATTTTCAAAGAACTTCTGTAAAAAATCTCATGCTCTTCGGAAAATAAATAAATATTTCTATTCTCATCACTGATCTGTTCAATTGTCAAATTGATCATTCTTTTACTAATTTCAGAATTAAGGAAAATAAAGGCACCGATTATCATTATTAAAATAAACGAAATATATATTTTTAGTTTCCGATATTTAAAAATTAAAAAAACAAATATTATTAAGGCGAGCAATTGATTAAAAAAAGCGACTCTTTCACCTGATAAGAATACAACAATAGTCGTTGAAATTATAAATATTCCAATAAAGTAGATAAGATATTTATTATTCTTTTCTGTGATGATTAATAGTGCAATACATAAAGGAAATAACCTAGATAAAAAATTTCCAACAACTAATTCATCTTTAAAAAAACTAGACAATCTATTATTTATACTTTCATATCCAAATATATTAGATCCTGATAAAAACTGTATTAAAGAGTCAGTTATTACAACTGAACATGTAAGTAACAATATATATTTAAAATGTGATAGAAATTTATCTACATTATTGATCAAATACCAAACCGAAAGCACAAATAGACCAAATCTAAAGTAAAATAGAGATGATCTTAATGAAAAAAAAATATCATTCGATAGAGTTGATGAAATTAAAATTATTATGCACCATAAGAAAAATAGAATTGAAAAAATATTTAAAAAATATTTTTTCTCTTTTTTATAATCAACAACTGTCAAGAAAATTAACCCAGATACAACTATTATTAAATCAGAAAAAAATGGACCTGATACAATTGCAATAGGAAGTAGGTATAAAATATACTCTTGAAGCTTTAATAGGTTTATTTTCATAATAATTCTTTAGATTTTCTAAAATGACTCAAAGATTACTTTGCTTGAGCTTTTTGAAACAATCTAATTATAGAATATAACAATGAAAATATAATACCTAGACTAAGTCCTATAAAAAAAATTTTATAATTAGATGATTGAACGGTTTCAGCTTCTAACCGTTGAGCCTGATAACCAAGTTCAATATCTTTATTAAACTTTATATTAAGATAATCTAATAATTTTTGGTGCTTTGAAATTGACGATTGAAGACGAAGCTTTTTTTGAGATAACTCAAGATCATAATCTTCCAAATTTTCTAATGACTCTTGCATATGAGTAACTTCTGCATCAAGCCAAGTTAGTCCTTTTAAATATCCATAATAGTTTTCATGAGCTTCTTGTTCATAGCGACTAATGGTATTTTGCAGAAACTCTGATGGATCTAATAACCCTAATTTTTCTGCCATTCTCATATTATTTTCCTTGAAAGTCAGAATGCTTTCAAGTTCATTCTTCTTTTCGAGAAATTCAAAATTGTACTTTAATTCCATTAATTTTAGACTTTCTTTTGAATTTTCTAAAACTCTTGCTACTGCAGCTTTATATTCGTTTGAGATCTCTATATTTGTTGTGCTAATTGTATTTTCTATATGTTTTAAAATAAAAACCTCACATATTGATTTAATTTCCTCACTGCAAATCATGTTGATATTAATAAGATTTGACTCAATTCCATCAATTGTCTTATATTCAATATTTATTAATGAAGACAAATATTCCTCTATTTCTTTTTCACTCAAATTATTAAAATTTTTATAGCCGTTATCTTTGATTAAAGAAATTGATTGTCGAATGAATGACCAACTACGCAAATTCAAAAATAACTTTTCTAATGTGAATTGATTCCTAAGTTTTGCGTTTATTAGATAAAACTCATCAAACTGTATTTCATTATCAATTTCGAAAATATTCGCATATTTCTGAAGTATATCTAAAGCATTAACATACTCTAGCTCTTTTCCTGTCTCATATACTAGAATATCTTGAGAGTATTTATAATAAGTTTTTGCAAATATAGAATTAAATAAAAAAGAAAGAGCAATTGTTATTATTGCAATTAGTATCATTGATATTCTATATTTATAGAATTCCTTTACTAAATTAATAAAGTTTTTATTATCAACTAAGAATTCGTTCAATAAATTATTTGAATTATTTTCGTTCATTATACCAATCTACAAAATTAGAAATTCCCTGCAAAATATTCACTTTTGGCTTATAACCTATTCTTCTTTTTATTCTACTTATATCAGCGTGTGTTTTAATAATGTCTCCGAGTTGTAAACGCAAATACTTTATTTTTGAACGTTTTTTTACTTTTTTCTCAATTGTCGAAATATACTTCTTTAATGTTTGTGGGTTTCCTCCACCAATATTAAATACATCATATGGTATCTCTTTTTTTGGTGATTTTAAAATTAATTTTTCAATTGCATCGACTACATCAGAAATATAAGTGAAATCTCGTGTATGCTTTCCATAATTGAAAACATTCATCTCTTCAGATTTAGAAATTGCCTTCACAAATTTATATAACGCCATATCTGGTCTTCCGTACGGTCCATAAACAGTAAAAAATCTCAGCGCTGTACAAGGAAGTTTAAATATATTGCTATACGAATGTGCCATTACTTCATTCGATTTTTTGGTAGCAGCATAAAATGATAATGGTAGGCTTGTGTCTTCTTTCTCTTTAAGTGGAAAATTAGTACTATTTCCATAGACAGAACTGGTAGATGCAAAAAGAAGGTGCTTTACATTTAGTTCTTTAGATAAGTTGAGAACATTAAAAAAACCAATAATATTATTTTTTAAATACGTTTGCGGGTTTTCAATTGAGTATCTTACTCCAGCTTGAGCTGCTAAGTGAATTACGTAATCGAAATTATTTTTTCTAAAATATTTGTTAAGTTTGCTATAGTCTGTAATATCTAATTTTACAAATTTAAATGCTTTTGATCCTTTTTTTAAAACTTCAAATCTTTTCAATTTATGACTTTTATCATAGTAGTTGTTGATATTATCAATACCATAAACCTGAAAACTTTTTTTTTTCTTTAATCGCTCAGTTACATGAAATCCTATAAATCCTAAACATCCAGTAACTAGTATTTTTTTCATATATTCAAGGCGGTAAATTATGTATACAATTACATGTCCCTTTAATAATTGACAATAAAATTTTATTAATAATTCAATATATATATATGATTGGTTTTGAGACTATTGGCAACGCAACAGTAACAGTATTTGACGATATGCCTATATTATGTACCGATCCATGGTTGACAGGTAGTCCATACTATGGAAGTTGGTCTCATCAACAAAAAATTCCAAAGACTCAATTGGATAACATAAAACAATGTAAATATGTATGGCTTTCTCATGGCCATCCAGATCATATTGATGAAGAGTCAATAAAATACTTAACAAATGCTACTTTTCTTATACCTGATCATTATGGAAATAGAATTTACAATCACTTTCATAAAAATTTCAAGACCATCAAAGTTAAATCAGATAAATGGTTGGAGTTATCTCATAACATAAGAGTTAAAAGCTTTTCTGACTTTAATCAAGACGCTGCTCTTGTAATTGAAATCATGAAAAGAGATATCCTATTGAACGTAAATGATGGAAGTTTATTAGGGTGGAAACATACTATTAAAAAACTCATTAAAAGTTATAAAAATAGATTTCTATTAAAGTTAGTTAGTTGGGGTGATGCAGATATGATAAATCTCTATGATGAAAACAATAAATTTATATTGCCACCTTACTCTCACAAGCCTCCACTTGGAAAGCGCTATAATCAACTATTAAGAAATTTTGGTTGTAACTTTGCTATTCCATTTTCATCAATGCATAAATATACAAGAGAGGATTCAGTTCATATGAATGAATATGTTGCTTCTATTAATGAACATAAAGATGGTTTTACTGAGGAAAATGGTCATCTTTTACCTGCCTATGTCATATGGGACTCAGAAAAAGAAGATTATTCTAAAATAAAAACTGAAGAAAATAAATGCAATTTCAGTAAGCCTGAATCGTTTGGAGATAATTATTCAGATCAATTAGATGAAGAGGATAAGAAGTTAATTCTCAATTATTTTCGTGGCTTTGAAAAACTTTCATGTTATTTCGATTTTATATCTTTTAAAGTAGGAAGCAGAGAATATAATGTCAAACTCTCAAATAGAAAAAATAATTCAGGTATTGTTTTTGAAGCTCCACGTAATTCTCTTATTCATTCTATAAAGTATGATATCTTTGACGATATGCTAATAGGAAATTTTATGAAAACTACAATCATTGGTAAAAAAAGTTTACATCCATATTTTACACCTTACGTAACTAAATATGGAGATAACGGAGGAGCTAGATCACTGGAAGATTTAAATGAATATTTTAATTATTATAAATTAAACACTGCAAATTATTGGATTGATTTATTACAATATAAGTCCGAAGCTATTATAAGAGAACTTGCAGGCGATCGATCAAATGTCGTAATAACTGCAAAGAGTATTAAGGATAGGTTTTTCTAATACTATGACCATATATCTATTATAATTAATAAAAGTTACTTATTTGCTTGATCTGCTCTTCTTAGTTTATCAGTAATTTTTCTTCTCCTTGCCCAAAAACCAGGTAAAGACTCTTTCAAATAAATAAACCATTCACGGAGTATTCTTTCATAGTGGTATCTTTTTGAATTTTTTCCAAGTAAAACAATTAATGAGCTTGAACCTCCTGAGCTAAATACACATTCAACGCTAAGCTCTTTAAAATGTTTTTTTAAAAATTGGAATCTATGTATTTCGTATTCGTTGTCATTAACATCACTTTGTAAACCAATATCCTTTGGAACAGAAACTAAAATATTTTGCGATTTGGCAAGACATTTCTTTAACAGTTTCATTCCGTTTTCATAAGTAAAATGTTCAAGAACATCTATCATTAATATCAAATCGTATTGATGTTCAATACTATTAAAAACTTCAAGAGCATCTCCATTATATATATTGTTGTATATGTATTTTTGGTGTTGATTGATATATGAGTCAAAAGCTTCGATTCCATCTATTCGCCTAACCCAATTTTCTTTCACTGGTAGTTGCCAATCAACATCTCCCTTCCAAAATTCTAGATACTCTCTGCAAAGTAATCCATATTTACCGAACCCAATCCCAATTTCAAGAACAGATTTTGGATTTATTGTAAGAACATAGTCTATGATTTTGGTAATCTGTTGATGCTGTGAACTTGGCATTTTAAATTATATAATTTTTTTGTTGGTTGCGGGAGTAGGATTTGAACCTACGACCTTCAGGTTATGAGCCTGACGAGCTACCAGACTGCTCCATCCCGCGAAAGAAATTAAATTATTGCTAGTGAATAATTATGTCAATATTTATTTAAACTTACAGAATTTATAATTTGTTTTCTCGACCAAAGACACAGCTCTCTCTTGATAAATGGTGTACTGTCATCAATTTTATATAATGGATCATCTTTAATATTAAATGGCTCTGATTGTAAAGAAACGTTTCTAAAAAAACCCATATGTATATCAGAATTAATTTGCCTATCTAGGTCACTATAATTTGAAACAAGTAAATATGGGATTTTTGAATCAATATAATTTTTAATTACTTTAATGATGTCTCTGTTTGGTATGTGAACAAACAAATCTCTTATTACTAATAAATCATGATAATCAAGATCGTCTTGAATAATATTTTTCTGGATAAAAGAAATATTTGAATTTGAATACTTAATATTCAAATCATTGATTAAATCTTTGACGATATCAGCTCCGGTATATTTAACTTCTATATTATTAATAATTAATTCCATCCACTTAAAATCTCCACAAGGCACATCAATAATTGATTTTATATTTAGTTCAGATAGTATCTGTGGCAAAACCTTTCTAACATTTTTTGTGTTATCCATGGTTGATCCCTCGCCACTAACTGTTTCATTTTCATTCCAATAGTTATTACGAAAAATAATTTGGAATTTTTTTTCTGGCGATTTAGCAACTAAGATTCTGAATTCTAGTATCTTTCTTTTTACAAGCTTAATTGGATATAGTAGGATTAAAAAAAACACTCCTATGATACCTCTAGCCTTGAATACGGACTGAAATTTATTAATGTAGTAATTCATTTTCGGGCTAATTAATACTTTATAACTAATCAATTTTCTTGGAAAAGATCTCGCGAATAAACTTTGTTTTTTACATTTTTCAAATCATCTGAGATTCTATTTGCAATTATCAAATCAGACATTTCAATAAAATCTTCTATATTAGAAATTAACACATGGCCTTGAAATTTATCATCTAGGAGTAAGGGTTCATATATTACAATTTTAATTTTTTGTCTTTTCAAGATATTTAATATGTCAATAACTGCACTTTCTTTGAAATTATCTGACCCTTCCTTCATAACTAGTCTATATACGCCAACAGTTTTAGGTAATTTGTTTATGATCGACTTAGCGATAAAGGCTTTTCTAGTCATATTAGCTTCTACAACTGAACTGATTATATTATTTGGAACATCACTAAAGTTTTTTAATAGTTGCTTAGTATCTTTAGGTAAGCAATAACCTCCATAACCAAATGATGGATTATTATAGTAATTGCCAATTCTTCTATCAGAACTTACCCCTTCAATTATTTTTTTTGATGATAAATTCATATACTCAGAATAAGAATCTAACTCATTAAAGAATGTAACTCTTAGTGCTAAAAAGGTATTTGAAAACAGTTTTACTGCTTCAGCTTCTTTAGACTTCATAGTAATGATTTTTAATTCATCTTTTTCTTTCATTGAACAATTCATAAGAATATTACCAAATTCTTGAGCCTCTTCAGTATTATCACCTAATACAATTCTTGATGGATATAAATTGTCGTGTAGAGCTTTAGTTTCTCTCAAAAACTCAGGAGAGAAAAAAATATCTTTCTTATTAAATTTATTTCGCATTGTATCTGTAAAACCTATTGGGATAGTAGACTTTATGACAATTGTTGATCGATAATTAAGTTCCAAAATATCTGTTATTACTTGTTCAACACTTGATGTATCAAATGAACCGCTGACAACATCGTAGTCTGTAGGAGTTGCAATAACAGTAAAGTTTGCGTTAAAATACGCCTTATCTTTATTTGTTGTTGCATTAAGATTAAGTTTTTTATCAGCAAGAAATTTTTCTAAATCTACATCCTTAATTGGAGAAACTCTATCATTAACTAGATTTACAGTTTGTTCATTAATATCTAGCAAAGAAACTTCATACTTCTGTGAAATTAAAACAGCAAGGCTTAATCCAACATAACCTGAGCCTACAACGCAAATCTTCATATTTTAACAATAATGTGAGTGTTGTAATTGTAAAGTGACATTATTTCACGTTTAGTAGACCTGGCAATGTCCTACTCTCCCATGCCTTAAGACAAAGTACCATCGGCGCTGGAGCCCTTAACGTTCGAGTTCGAAATG
>MDSV01062817.1_pt1 | contig 61078 bp, 62 predicted proteins | sample 810851 | NCBI WGS metagenome assembly MDSV01 (sample SAMN05326640, study PRJNA326480) | marine metagenome | isolation source: seawater | place: Atlantic Ocean: North East | collected 2012
GCCGGCAATGACCTACTCTTCCATGTCTTAAGACAAAGTACCATCGGCGCTGAAAGGCTTGACTTCCGAGTTCGGAATGGGATCGGGTATAACACTTTCGCAATAATCACCGGCAGGGTTTTATAACTTATTATTAAGTATTGTAAACTATCTTTTATTTAAAATTTGCTTAATTTTTGGTGTTTTTTAATAAAATTATCAACGTAATCTTTGAGCTTTAATTCGCCAAAATATTTATAAACTTTGCTCTTTAAACTCATTGTGGTTAATGCTGATGCAAATCTTTCTCCTTTTCTAGAAGGCAGATATTTTATTTTAGATCTAAATAATTTTGCAGTTTCCATAATTGTGTAGCTTTTTTTATTTGAAACACTGTAATGTCGACATTTATTATTTTTCCAGGCAATAAAACAAACTTTTATAGTATCATATATGTGTGTAAATCTTCTTGATTGTGTTCCTGGTCTGACCACTGGCAAAGGTTTATTTTTTATATAATGATCTTCAAAAATCCCTATAACTGTGGCCATTTTACCTTTTGAAATTTGTCTTGGTCCATACACATTATAAAAAAAAATAACCTCATATTTAAAATTAAACCATGTTTTTAAATTTTCTAAAAGTTCTAAATTTTTTGATTTAGTAAAAGCGTACGGCGACAAGTCTTTATCCTTACCTTTGTTACCAAGTGAAGCAGAGGTTGCAGAATAAATTAATTTTATTTTATTAGTTAAACAAAAATCAAAAACTGCGTTAGTCCCAATAGTGTTTGATCGAATGCATTCATTCATATATAAAAAACTTTGATAAATTCTTGAGAATTCTCCAAAATGAAAAATTGTTATAATATTTTTTTTATATCTGCTTAAAACTTTAGATATGAATTTAGTATGTGACTTTATATATTTTACTCTTTTAGATTTAAAATGATTCTTTCGTGATCCAGATGAGTAATCATCTATGCAAATAATATTATTTTTGGTTTTTTTTAATAAATATTCAATTAAATTTGAGCCAACAAATCCACAACCACCAGTAACCACAATAAATTTTTTCATATAATTATTGATAAAAATAAAATTCTAATTAACAATATATTAAAATATCTTTTTTCATAGATTATTTTTGTTAGGAAAAAAATTCCTACTAATACTTAAGCAATAATTTTTAAGTTGTTTTTTTGAAATGTTTATTTTTAATTTTTTTTTAATTTTATCATTATTAAGAAAAAATGAATCTTGATTAAAATTTTTAGGCAATTTACATATGATGACTTTTTTTTTATTATAAAAATTTAACCAATTAATTAACTCTCTTAAATAGATTTTTTCTCCAGCAGATACATTAAATATTCCATACAAATTAAATTTAATAGATTTTTTTATGACTAAACAAAATCTGTAAACATCTATAAAATCTTTATAAATATTTTTATTATCAAAAATTATATTTTTATTAATATTTTTAAAAAAAGTTTCTATAAAAGTTTTGTGAATTTTGTTTTTTGAATTCACAGGATTAACATAACCGATTAAATTACTTATCCTAAAAATTAATAGTTTTTTATCTAATAATTGTGAGAGTTTTCTCTCACTTATAAGCTTATTTTTTGAGTAATTACACTTTGGATCTAATTGACTATTCTCGTTTAAGTTATTTCCTATCTTGTATATTTTTCTTGAGCTTAAAAAAATTAATTTAATAGGTAAATTAATTATTTTTTTTGAAATAATTAGATCAAAATCATTTTTAATTGAATATTTTTGTAAAACATATTTTTTATTTATAGAACAATTCATAATAATATCAAATTTAGCTAAATCTTTTTTAGAAAAATTTTTAAAATCCCTAAAATTTATAATTTTAAAATCAAAGGTGTTTTTCAAATAATATTTTACATTTGTCGCAATAAAACTTTTTTTTCCAATTAATAAAAATTTTTTTTTCATTAAATTAAAAAATTTACAAATTTTGTTAAATAATAATCAAAGTTTTTTTGATAAAAAATATTATATTTATTAAAAAAATATTTTATATAATTATGAGCTTGCAATCTTCTCCTCCACCAATTTAAAGAAGAAAATTTAAATTTAGATGATGCGGAGTTTTCAACCTGACGATAGTAAGTAAGATTTTCATTTATAACATAAAAATTTCTTTTTATATATTTAAGATAAATTCCCAATCTAAAATCCATCCAAACATCAGGAAAATTATTAAAAGAAATTTTATAAATTAAATCTTTAAATGTCTCTCTTCTTATAGCTATACAACTCTGTGGGGGTATATATGGCCAATATGTTTTAAAGAATTTTTTTTTATTTTGTTCTTTTTTAAGACTATTTTTTTTTAAATAAATTGGCAAATCATAGATTGCTAGAGTTTTTTTATTTTTTTCAAACTTTCTTAAAACTCTATCAACTTTCCGTTTATCAAAATAATCATCACTATCTAATAAAAATAATATATCGCCACTACTTTTATTAAATGCGTTTAAAAAGCCATTCATCTGATTATAAGAACCAAATTTTCCTTTTTTTTTATTTTGTATTAATCTGATATTTTTATATTTTTTAATTATTGAAATTGAATTGTCTGATGAAAAATCATCAAAGTAAATTATTTCGATATTTTTATATGTTTGATTTTTTAAGGAATTAATATTTTCCTTTATGTATTTTGCATTATTGTAATTTACAACTAATATTGAAGCTTTTAATTTTTTCAAATATAACTCTTATATATTTTGTTTGTATTTGTTTTTTTTCAAACCTATATATCAATAACATATTTTTTTTAAATTTATTTAACTTATGATGATTGATGACATCAAATAATAATCTTATTAAAAAAGAAAATAGTAATAATTTTATTGAGTATTTTGGTGTTTTTTTACTGAGTATCTATCCAGTATCTTTTTTCTTTGGTACCGGTGTTTTGAATATTACCATTATATTATTAGATATTATCCTTGTAATAGAATTATTAAAAAAAAATAATCTTAAATTTTTTAATTGTATTCCATTTTATTCGTTTATTATATTTTGGTTAATATTATTAATTAATTTATTTTTTTTTAGTATTGATTTAATAAACTCTGCACCAAGAACAATCGGGTTTATAAGATTTATATTTTTCATATTTGTAATAAAATATTTTTTCAATATTTATAATCAAAAATATAAAAAAATTATTTTAGGATCTTGGACTATTATTTTTCTAACAACAGCTTTAGATTTATTGTACGAATTTTTTTTTGGAAATAATTTTTTAGGATTTGTATCTTATATGCCTGGAAGATTAGCTGGCTTTTTTAATGATGAACTTATTATGGGTCACTATTTTTATGGTTTTATTTTAATTATTTTAACTTTTTTATATCAATATTTTGGAAATTTAAAATCAAAGAAAATTGTTAAACTAAATCTCAAATTTAAATATCAAAATTTAATTTATTTTTTTATATTTCTTTTTTTACTAATTTCTATGTTGATTGGTGAAAGAGCTAACTTTATAAAAACACTAATAATAGTTTTCATTTTTATGTTCCTTTTAAATAGAGAACAAATAAAAAAAAAAATAATTATTTTTTTTTCATTATGTATTCTTTTCTTTATAGTTATCTTCAATTATCAAGGTTATAAGGTTAGATTTGTTGGACAACTTATCTCTCCATTTTTAAAAGATCCAGTTAATTACATTTCATCGAGTGGGTATTGGGACCACTATGTAGCTGGTATGGATGTATTCAAAAATAATAAAATTTTTGGAGTGGGTTTAAAAAATTACAGAATTTATATTAAGGATAAAAATTATAAAAACCCATCAATACACCCTCATCAAAATCATATAGAAATATTATCTGAAATTGGTCTGATAGGATATTTTTCTTTACTCATACTTTTTGTTTTAAATATATATAATTCTATAAAATTAGGTAATTTTTCTCAAAATCTATTCAAACTATCCGGTTTGTTGTTTTTATTAACATCATTTTTACCTTTGCTTCCCTCTGGAAGTTTCTTTACATCCCATGCAGCAACAATTTTTTGGATGAATTTTTCATTTATTTTATTTGTAAAAAAAACTATTGATTAAAAAATATTTTTAATTTTTTTTTAAAATATAAAAAATTAAACAATAAAAAGTTATTGAAAATAATATTATTGATACTTGATAACCGGTATGATTAATATTTTTTGAAGCAATATAAAAAACAATTAAATTAAATGAGTTTATTGAAAAACTAGAAATATTGTTGGATTTTAGTTTCGTAAGATTAAATTTATTCTTAAAAAAAATATATATTAGATAATGCAAGTGGCCATTGTCAGGTTTAAGTGGATCTATTTTAGAAATTATTTTTCTGAAAATTGAAAATAAATTCTCAAAACATGGATACCATAATAGTAAAATAATAAAATAAGGTGTTATTTGTTGATTTAAATTATATATTTTAATTAAAATAACCCCCATTAAAAAGCTTAATGAGTAAGATCCACTATCTCCTAAAAATAATTGGTTAAAAAAATTCATTACTAAAATAAAAATTAGTACAATTAATAATCCAAGTTCTTTTTCCTCCAAAAAACTAAAATTATTTAATAAATCTAATTTAAATAAAAAAAATACTATAAGTAAAAAGTAAACTAACAAAAGACCATTTAAACCATCAATAAAATTGGATCCATTAATAAGAACAACTAGACAAAATATAGTAAAAAAATAATTAAAGAAAATATTTTCAAGTAAAAAATCAAGAAAATTTATTCTTGTAGATGTTATTTCCAGATTAGAAACAACAGCAAAAATTAAAAGAATTAATACCTGTAATAAAAACCTTTTTTTTGCTGAATAAAAAATATTTAAATCTGAAAATAATCCTAAAATGAAAAATGTTACAAAAGTATAAAACAATATTTGATATTCATTTAAATAAAATAAAACCAAAGGTATAAAAATATAAGTGCCCCCAACCAATGGCACAGAGTTATTTGCGAAATCTTGATGAGTTGAGCCAGTGTTACTTTTAATAATTTTATATTTTTTAATATAAATATTTAATACAAAAATAAAAATTAAGTAAAGAACGATGTAATTAATCATGCGCTTTTATAATTTTTCATTAAAAAATTTAAAGACAAAATAAACGTCTTATAAATAGATGAGATAATACCAAAGTGCATATAACGATAGTAAACAGCAAAACTATCTTTCAATTTTTGAAGAACTGATGATGAAAGTGAGTCTGGCACTTTAGTCCAAGTAGTTAGATTTTTATTTAAGGAATGAATTGTATATCCTTTTTTAACTAAATTAAGCCATAGAACATAATCTTCTTTGGTTTTTAGTTTAGCAAATTTTAAATTATTTTTTAAAATATTTTTTTTAATAATAACTGTTGAAAGACCAATATCACATGATCGTAATAATTGTTTATAATTTTTTATTTTTTTAGCTTTTCTATAACCAATGATTCTATCATCATTATTTTTAATTTTATATGAGGTATGTGATACTAAAATTTTATTTTCTTTCATAAATCTAATTTGATCTTTAAGTTTGTTTTTACTCCAAATATCATCTGCATCTATGAAACATATATAACTTCCTGTAGATTTTGAGATTCCAAAATTTCTAGAAGGACCAGCTCCTAAATTTCTTTTATTAATATATAGTTTTATTCTCTTATCTAATTTTTTAATTTTCTTAACAAAGTTCAAATCTTCTTTTGAATCATCGTCATAAATAATAATTATTTCAAATTTTTTAAACGTCTGTTTTAACACAGATTGAATAGTTTTCTTTAAATATTTTTTTTTTTTTATAATAAGGTATGACTACACTTGCTTTACACATCAATTTTAATTAAAGTTGATAAATACACTAATATTTAGATTATTTATTAATCATATAAAATTACAATAATTTTGATTGAAAGTTAACTAATAAAAAATATGTCTCTTCAGAAGAAAAAGGTTATAGTTTTTATGCCTTCTATTGAAGGTGGTGGTGTTGAAAAAAATGTTTTTATTGTTACAAATTATCTAGCAAATAAAATTGGTGAAGTTTCTTTAATTACAATTTCTAAAAAGTACAAGAGTAAATTTAATAAGTTTGTAAAATTTAAAACATTATACTCATCTTTATGGGATAAAATGCCAAGACGTATCAAATATTTTTTATCAATTTATTTATTAATTTCCGAAATAATTAAAGATAGAAAAAAAGTAGTCTTTGCCTTTCAGGCTAATATTTATTGCATAATTATATGTAAATTACTGTTTATTAAAGTAATTGTAAGATCTAATTCTGCTCCTTTTGGATGGTCTAAAAACCCAATTAAGAGAATGTTGTTTAAATTTTTATTAAATAAAGCAGATGACATAATGGTAAATAGTTTGGAATTTAAAAAAGATATTAAAAAAGAATTTAATGTAAATTCAATATGTATTTATAATCCACTTAATAAAAACGAAATATTAAAATTATCAAAACAAAAAGCTAAAAGATTTTTTAATAAAAAAAAAAATTTAAAAATATTAAATATTGGACGTTATACAGAACAAAAAGATCAAATAACATTAATAAAATCTTTAAAATTAATTAAAAATAAAGTTGATTTTGAAGCAATAATTGTAGGCAAAGGAATACTAAAGAAAGAATTAGCTTCAAATATAAAAAACCTAAACTTGAGTAAAAATGTCAAATTAATTAATTTTTTAAAAAACCCTTACCCGATTATTAATCAATCAAATTTAATAATATTATCCTCTAGATATGAGGGCTTACCAAATGTTCTTCTTGAGGCATTAGTTTTAAAAAAATTTATAATATCAAGTAATTGTAGAACAGGACCAAAAGAAATTTTAAATAACGGAAAGGGTGGTTATTTATTTAAAGTGGGTGATCACAATGATCTTGCTAATAAAATAATGTTTTATAATAAAAATAAAAATCTTTGCAAATCAATGATAAATTTTTCCTATAAAAATCTTAAAAGATTTGATTTAGAAACTAATCTTAAAAAGTATCTTAAATTAGTCAATAAACATTTGTAAATATTTTTAAATCGGTCAATCAATACCTTTAAACATTTTTTTTACTCTTTTATCGTAAGTATAATTCTTTGCTAAAAAAAAATTATTTCTAGAAATTATTTCTCTTTGTGAATCATTGTTTAAAATTTGGTTAATAACTAATTTCCATTTAAAAATATTAAGTGTATCCACAAATATGCAATTTTTTTTATCGATCAATATTTCTTTTAAAACAGGTAATGATGATGCAATTATTGGTTTTGTAGAACCTAAATAATCAAACATTTTCATAGGTGATGTAAAACTTGCTATGTTTCCAATATTTCCTGATGCTGTAACTTTTTTTTCATATGGCATTATTAATAAATCCATTTGAGACATTAAATTTTTTACTTTTTTATAAGGGACTTGTTCATGAAAAAGAATATTTTTATTTGTAAATTTTTTTTTATATTTATTTAAATATTCTCTTGTACAGCCATAGATATAATATTTATTTCTTAAATCTATTTTAGATAATCTGCATATAAAATTTATTCCCCGCGATTTATTTACTAGGCCAAAATAGCCAATTTTAAAAAATGCCTTTTTTTTTAAAATTGGATAATTTGATGACAAATTAGATGCACTATTTAAAACGGTTACTTTTTTTGATTTTATTTTATATTTATTAAAAAAATTTTTTTTAATTGAGTTTGTTATAAATACTAAATTAATTATCTTATTTGAATTAAAAATATTAAAGTTTTTAATTATAAAATTGTTTATTTTACCTTCAAATTCAAGCCCTGTATGTACTTCGAAAATAACTTTTTTTCTAAGCAATAATAATAAAAATAATGTGAAGTAGTTTCTTGTTATAAAAATATTAGGTTTTAATTTAAGGCCTAATATAATTGAAAATAAAGAATACAAATAATATGAGACCCCACGTGGTAAAGTGTTAAATTTTTTTATCTTTATAATTCTAAATTTTTTTTTTATTCCATAATGATCTGAAATACTTGTATTTAAACCTGTATTAGGTGTAATCAATACTACCTCACCTATTAATTTTGCAATATGATTACACATGTTGGCTACCTGTAAACTATTTGCATTATAAGAAGGAATTGAAGAATTAAATAAATAAACTATTTTCATATTTGAAATTGTTACTTAATAGCAAAATTTCGATACCAAGATATTGTTTTTTTTATTCCCTCCTGCCATTTTAAAAAATTTTTGTGATTAGTAATATTTAAGATTTTCTTATTATCACCGTGTGTCTTTAAAATATCAGCTTTCTGAAGGGAAATTTTTTTTATTTTTGGATTAATTCCATTTTTTTTCATAAAATTAATGATCTTAATTAGATTTATAGGATTATTTGAACAAATATTATAAACATCATTTTCATTTAATTTTTTGTGATTCTTTAATAACAATTCCATTATTTTCACTACATCACCGATATATGTAAAATCTCTTTGATGATTTCCATAATTAAAAAGTTTAAATGTTTTGTTGTTATAAAATGAACTTATAAATCTTAGCATCATCATATCTGGTCTGCCCCATTCACCATAAACTGTGAAAAATCTTAATCCAGTTAATTTTAATTTATAATAATTATTATAAATAAAACTAATCTCTTCATTAATTTTTTTTGAAAGAGCATACATATTTTTAGGTAATATTTTCTCCTTTTCGTTTAATGGATAATTTTTATTTTCTCCATAAACAGAACTGGAAGAAGCATAAAATAATCTTCTTACATTAAATTTTTTTGAGTTTTCAATTATATTAAAAAATCCATTTATATTAGCGTCAATGTATTTTCGAGGATAATCAATAGAATATCTGACTCCTGCCTGTGCTGCAAAATGAAAAATAAAATCAAACTTATTTAATTTAAATATTGATTCAACTTTTTTATTAATACATATGTCTATTTTTTTAAACTTAAAATTTTTATATTTTTTAAGTATTTCTAATCTCTCTTTTTTTAATTTTGGATCATAATAATTATTTAAGTTATCGACACCAAATATTTTATATTTTTTCTGCATTAATAAATGCTTTGAAAAGCTAAAACCAATAAACCCTGCAACTCCAGTAATTAATATTTTCATTTTTTTTTATAAATTAATAAAATTGTTTGTGATTTTTTTTCATCAGTGAATAAAAACTTTTTTTTATATGTGTAGTAAATTTTATGCATTAAATTCGAATTAATTATAAAATAACGATTAAAAAAAATTTTTCTAAGTATAGAAGTGAAATTATTTTCTTTTTTAAAAAGAAATTTTTTTTCGATAATTTCATATTTATCTTCAGGAAAATTTTGAGCCAATGAGTTTAAATTATAATGCCTGTAATGTTTTTTGTGTACGGGTATATTTTCATGTGGGGCAGTTACAATTAAGGTACCGTTTTTTTTTAAAATTGAGTAAATTACATCAACATTTAATTTAATTTCATTTTCTGGAATATGCTCAATTACTTCTGAAAAAGTTATTACATCAAAAAAATTATTATAATTTTTTAAATCTTGTAATTCACTTATTAATTTTATATCAGGATTAAATGCATTAAATAGCATTTTTGCTCTTTTTGAAATTTCATAACCAAAATATTGATTTTTTTTTTCTGATTTTAGTTCAAATAACAATCTTCCATCTCCACAACCAAAATCAAGAACGGTCGAAGGAGATAAATTAAATATTTTGGATTTTATAAAATCAATCATTAAAATGTAGTCATAAAGCCAATGATAAACTTTGAATGGTTTAATTATATTACTAGCAGTTTTGGTTGGCAAATAATGATAAGGAAAATAATATAAATTATCCTGGGCTAAAAATTTATCAGAATTATTAATTTTGTTCATAATTTTTATTTTTTGCTGCCTCAAATATTTTAATTACTCTTTTTTCCCAAGTATAATTTTTAGATGTTAAAAAAGCATTTTTTTGAATCTTTTTTAATGAATATTTTTTTTTATAAACTTTTTTTAGAACATCCAACCAATTTTTTATATTATAGTTTTTTACAATTATAGAGTTATTTTGATGTTTAAGCACTTCGCAAATACCTTCAAGTTTTGAAGACATTATGATCTTTCCTGCTGCCAAATAATCAAACATTTTTAAAGGTGAGCAATAATTTGCAGTGTTAAGATTGCTTGATCGAACAGAGACATTCTTGGCATAAGGCATTAGCAATAAATCAGATTTTGATAATATTGATGGTATCTTCTTATATGGTTTAAAATTATATACTTTTACATTTCCTAATTTAGTACGAAAAATTTTTTTAGTGTCTCCATATAGATTAAAATTAATTTTCTTAAAATTTTTAGCTAATTCTAAAATAATTTCTAATCCTCTACCTTTATAAAAACTACCAATATAAGTTGCGTTTTTAATATTATTAATAATTCTAGGTTTTTTGAAATTTTCTATATCTACACCATCATGAAGAATTAAAACCTCACCTTTATTAAAATTAAATATTTTATTCAAAGCTCTAGAAATCAATATTTTTTTAATAATGTATTTTGATTTAATAAAGTTAAAATTTATCATAATAATTTTTGTTAAAGATTTTAATTCTGAGTGAATTTCTAAAAAATGACGAGTCCTAAATAATATTAATATGAAGCTGGTTAGTATACTTCTTGAAAGAATTAATTCTGCTTTCCTGTTTTTTAGAAAGATTGCAGCCCTTATTCCAAATAATATTCTTGTAAAAAAATTTTCGAAATTAAAGTTTGTAAAAGATAATACTTTAAAACTTTTTTTTCCTTTTAAAGCAAAATTTTTTCTTATTTTTTTAAAACTAAAATTTAAATTTTTTTTTGAAGTAATTAGTGTAACGTCGTGTCCTAATTTTGAAAACGCATCACACATTTTAATTACATGATGACTGTAAGCACTTTTATTTGTTAGAGATGTTTCTGCGATATAAAAAACTTTCATTTTTCTGTGATCTGATTAAAACATCTCCTAAAATTTATATTTAGTATGTTTTGTCTTTAATAGTTTTTTTGTTAAAATATAAAATATTTTCTTTAATCATATAATTCAACATTTTTTTGTTTAATATCTTTTATTTTGCAAGAAAACATTTGATTTTTAATTGACTTTTTATTTTTTATTTTTTTAAAACCATGTTGTTCAAGTAATTTTTTTGCAACAATATTTTTTTCTGTATCTATAAATTCACCAACAATGGTGTCATATCTTTTTTTTTGCGCATAATCCTTGATATAACTAAACATGCGTGTCTCAAAATATCTTCCTATTACCCTGCAACTCATTAAAAATGTATCAATGAATAAAGTTTTTCTATCTATTTTTTTTAAAATAATCAAACCAACATTTCCATGATCAGCATAGATATCTTTAAGTGATATTAAAAAACATAAAAAATTATTATTTTTTATCATTCCTTCTATTTCTGAAAGTGGATATCTTTTTGTTCTTAGGTTGTATTGATTAGTTTTTAGTGTCATTTCAGAGGCTCTTTGGGCATTATTTTTATTAAGAGCTGTCATTTTCGTTTTTAATTTAATTGATTTTAAATATTTAATTTCATCTGTTGCAGCATCCCTATCATTAATAAATTTTGCTCTAGCATGATATTTTTTTGTTTTATCATCTTTTATATTTGACATGTTGGAAAAGTTATTAAGTGATGAAATTTGATCGGGCCAATAGACTATATCTTCGTTTGGTTCAATAGTAGAAACCTCAGGTAAAATTTTTCTTACTAAGTTTCTCTCAACTGGATTATCATCCCAAAAAACAAAACTATCTAATCCAAGATCAAGCTCTTTAGCGATTTTTGCAATATTTTTTGATTTTAGGTCCCAATTAATTTTAAAATTTACAAAATGTTTTTTTTTTAAAATAATTGAAGGGTGATTGTCTAAAACATTAAATACGTCTTTTTCATTATTTTTGCTAGAAATTGCTAATAGAATACCTTGTCTATATAATTTAAGTATCTCTTTTTGAAAATCTAAAAAAATTTTACCTATTTGAGTCTCTCCAATTTCTATTTTATCAATACCATCTTCACCTAACACGCCACCCCATAAAGTGTTATCACAATCTAAAACTAATATTTTTGACCTAGGCTTAGAGTACCTGGTTAAAAAATTAGAAATAAAATTCGCAAGTTCTTCAAGACCCAATTGAGATAAACTTGATGATGCAATATATTTGTTTCTTGAATCAAATACATTTTCATAACCTTTAAAGCTAAAAATTTTATCTAAGTCAGAAAAATTAAAATTAGAATTATTTTTTTTAATATTTAAAAATTTTTTTAGAAGCTTTTGCTTTACGATTTCATTTTTTGAAAAATTATTATTTATTTTAATTAAGTTATCTCTTTTATAAGATGACAACATAACCAAAGTACCTAAGCGCTTTTCAATTGCTCTTTCTTCAAGTAATTTGATTAAAGGAGATAAGTTATTGTAACTAATTTCCCCTTTATTGTTTTTGAAATCATCTATAAATAAAGTCAAAACTATAAAATCGAATTTTTTTTTTTCTTGAAGTATCTTGTAATCACCTATTTCACAAAATGTTTTCTTTGCAATTATTTTTTTCCAAGCCCGATTACCAGGGAAAAGAAATGATGAGCTCAATATTGCGATATTCATTAACAAAAGATAATTTTTTACTGTTTTTTATTTGGTCAGCTGTATAATACTATTTGTTCTAAGTAAATTGAACTTTTTTCTTAAATTTTAGGATTTTAAAAGATAATTTAAACCATAAAAAACAAAAAAATTAAATAAATTTAGATAGGATTTATTATAATCTTATTTTTAAGTTTTTTAATTTGCTTTTGCAAGATCGAATGCTTTGTTAGAATAATATAAATATCAAAATTAAAAAATTCTTTTTCACTTGTTACTAATCGATTTTTTTTTGACAAATCTCTTTCTAATAATGGATCATACCCTTTAATGTTTTTGTGTTTTAAGTTATTAAATATTTTTAATGATAGCGAATTTCTTAAATCTGCAACATTTTTTTTATAACTCAAACCACAAATTAGAACTTTTTTACTATTATTTGGATCGATAGAATTTAATTTTTTTTTAATTTTTTTTCTTATAATTTCCTCCATCGAGTCATTTATATATCTTCCTGCTAAAGTTATTCTTGTTTTAAAACTATTTTTTTTACTAATAAAAGAAAAATAGTATGGGTCCACTGGCAAACAGTGACCTCCTACCAAGCCCGGATTAAACTTCAAAAAATTCCACTTAGTTGACGCAAGATCAATTACATTATTAAAATTTATATTAAGTTTTTCACAAAATAAATAAATCTCATTAATTAGACCAATATTTACATCTCTTTGAATATTCTCAATTACTTTTGCTGTTTCTGCCTCTCTAATGTTTTTTGTAAAAATTACTTTTTTTGAAATTAATGAATATAAATTCAATAATTCTTTCTTACGGTATAAATATGGATAAGCTAAAATTTTATCAATTCTTTTAAGATCGTGATCTTTATCTCCAGGGTTAACTCGCTCAGGGCTATAACCAACAAAAAAATCAAAACCTTCTTTAAGTGAATTTTTTTTTTCTAACAAAGGTATACAATAATCTCTAGTTAATCCTGGATAAACCGTTGACTCAAATATAATAATATCTTTTTTTTTAATAATTTTAGAAAGGTTATTGCACACATTTTTTAAATGTTTTAAATCAGGTGTTTTATTTTTAAGTATTGGTGTGGGTACAGTAACAATAAATAAATTAAAATTTTTTATTAATTTTAAAGAGTTGGTATATTTAATTGATTTATCTAAAAGAGTTTTTTTTTTAAATTCATTAAAAAAATCTTTACCCTTAGATAATTCTTTTATTCGGATAAAATTGTTGTCATAACCAACACACTGATATTTTTTTGATAAGTTAACTAAAATTGGTAGTCCTACATATCCAAGACCAATTACACATGCTTTAATCATTTATTGTTTTAGTTTAAATTAATTATTTTATATATTTCCATTTTAGAGGTGTTGCAAATTTAATTTTGCATTTCGCTCTCTTTCCAAGAATCTTTTTAATATTTTTTGGCTCTAATCCAAGAGAAGGTCTAACAATCATAATATTTTTTTTTGTAAATTTTTCATTCATTGCTATATCTTTTGAAGCATAGATCGATCTTCTAAATTTAAGGTATTCTTTTTCGTCTTTAGTTGGACCATAAATCATCTGGCCTTTTGTTTTGTATGCATCGATTAAATGATTTTTAAATTCAGAAATGTTTTTAGCTTCAAGTGAAAATTTTGCATCAATCCCTGTTGATTTGTTCAAACAAACATGTTTTTCAATAAAACTTGCTCCATAATGTATTGATCCAATAGCTGCTGTATAACCTAATGAATGGTCCGAGTATCCAATTTCACATTTAAAGTTTTTTCTCATATCTGAAATTAACGATAAATTCAAACTATCTAATTTTGCAGGGTACGAGCTTGTACATTTTAATAGTGCAAATTTTTTACAATTTTTTTTTTTTAAAAACCTTACTAATTCTTGTATCTCTTTATAATTATTTAATCCTGTTGAAATTAGTATTGGTTTTTTTGTTTTAATAACTTTTTCAATTAATGGAAAATGGGTACTTTCAAAAGAAGCTATTTTATATGCTGGAACTTTTAATTTTTCTAAAAATTCTATGTCATCTTCATCAAAAATTGATGTAAAACATTTAACGTTATATTTTTTAGCTTCCTCAAATAATCTATAATGCCACTCTTTTGGTGTTTGTCCCTCACTATAAAGGTCAAAAAGCTTTCTTTTTTTCCAAATGCTTTTTTTGTCTTTAATTATGAATTCTGGATTATCAGAATCTAAAGTTAGTTTTTTTGGGTTATAAGTTTGTAACTTTATTAAGTCAGAGCCATTTTTGGCAGCTTCTCTTATTAACTTAATTGCATTAGTTAGTTTGCCTCCATGATTACCTGAAATTTCAGAAATTAATATTGGTTTTTTTTTAATAGTAATTTCAATGTTTCCAATTTTCATTTATTTTAAAAAATAATATTAATAATATAGGACTCTAGATATTTTATTTTCTTCATTATATAGAGCAATAAATACTTTAAAAATATTGAATATTCAACACAATCAGTTATATCGATATAATGGTTAATGATGATTAAAGATTAAATTAAATAGAATTAATAAATTTAAAATTTATGAGTAAAAATAAAAATATAAAAAAAATTTTACAAGAAATTTTTTCAAAATCAAAAATACCAAACGATATAAGTAAACTTAAAATGGGCGATATAAAAGAGTGGGACTCTTTGGGTAATTTTAATTTACTATTAGCAATAGAAAGTGAATTCAAAATAAAATTCTCTATGAAAGAAATTTCAGAAATAAAATCAATTAAAAGTTTGGAGCATTATCTTAAAAAAAAAAATGAGAGATAATTTAAATTTAAAAAAAAAATTATACTCTTTAAATATTTCCAATTCGGACCTAGTTATGCTGCATATAGATAGTGCGGTATGTGCACAATATAAGTTTAAGAGTAATAAAAAAAAAGTTGATTTTTTTTGTGAAGAATTATTAGATTTTTTTAAAGATAATGGAACAATTATTATTCCAACTTTCACATATAGTTTTACAAAGAAAGTAAATTTTAATCCAAAAAATAGTAAAAGCAAAGTTGGATATTTTTCAGAAGTATTTAGAAAAAAAAAGGAAGTTTTAAGAACAAATCATCCAATTTTTAGTGTTGCTGTAAAGGGCAAACTTGAAAAAAAAATTATGAATTGTTCAATAAAGGATTGTTTTGGAAATAAAACTTTTTTTGATTTCTTTTATAAAAATAATGGAAAAATAATTTGTGTAGGTTGTGATTTAGATAGAATTACTTTCATTCATTATTTAGAACAAAAACTTATGGTCCCATATAGATATTTTAAAAATTTTGAAGGCTTTATTGTCAATAACGGAAAAAAACAAAAAATAAAAACAAGATATTTTGTGAGAAATTTAAAAAAAGATTTGGTTACGGATTTAAAATTATTTGAAAAAAGAAAGTATAATAAGTTTCTTAAAAAAGTAAAATTTGGTCGATTTTATCTAAAAACAATAGCAGCTAAAAATATATTCAGACTAGGTAAAAAATTGATACAAAATGATACATTGGCATTAGTTAAAAAAAATGAAAAAATTTAGCATTTCAGAAAAAGAAGGTTTAATTTATTCTAAAATCTCTGGTGACATAAATAAAATTCATACAGATAATTTAGAAGGTTATAATTCAATATTTGGAGAAAAAATTTGTCACGGCACACTAATTTTAATTAAAATTTTTGAAAAAATTAATTTATCAAAACTAATTAAGAATAGAAATTTTTTTAGTATAAATATAAATTTTTCAAAGTACTTTAAATACGATTACCCAATATCAATTATTATAAGTAAAAATACTTTTAATATCTATCAAGAAGGACAAAAAAAATTATTTATTATTTTCTCAATAAGAAAAAAAATAAATTTTGAACCTTTTGAAACTTTCGATAAAAAAAAAGAAATAATTATTTCACCTAAAAAATTAAATAAAAATACGAAATTAAATGATATCTATATGTTGCTTAATAGTTTATCAAAATATGTAGGAACTGTTTATCCTGGCCAGCATTCAATAATCAGTGAGATCAATATCAATTTTAATAAAAAAACTAAATTAAAGAGAAATAAATTAAAAATAATTTCAAAAAAAAAAGATGCTCGATTACCAATTATAGAAAATCAACTGAATTATAAAGATTTTTTAGTGAATTTTAAATCTCTAGAAAGACCTTTTGTGAAAAAAAATAAGAAAATAGATAACAAATTGTTAAAAAATAAAATAAAAAAAATTAAATACAACATTCTAATCATTGGAAGTAGCCAAGGAATCGGTCACGATATACTAAACATATTTAATGAGAATAAAAATATTAAAAAATTCGTTACATATAATAAAAATAAAATTAAAATAAATTCAAATTCTATTTATCCTATTCAGTTTAATGTTTATAATGATTTAAATAAAATAGATAAAATACTCAATAAAAATACACCTATTAAAATTTATTATTTTGCTTCACCTAAAATATACTTCGATAATAAATTGCCTGTATCAATTAGAAATATTTATAAATATATTTTTTTAAAATTTCCTATTTTATTGCTTAAACGCTACAAAGATAAAGATATAAGTTTTTTTTACCCATCAACAACTAACATATTTGAAAATAAAAATTCCTATTATTCTAAAATAAAGCTTAATGCAGAAACTAAAATAAAAAAGATTTGTTTGAAATATCAAATACCCTTGCAAATTATAAGATTTCCAGCAATAAATTCAAGACAATCGGTATCTTTGTCGAACCCAAATCCCAAAAGTTTAAGCGAGTATTTGAAGCAATATCCAAAATTAATCAGCAAGATATTTTAATCAAGGTTGTAATTGTAAGTAATTGTTTTTGATTGAGTTTTAATTAAATGAAATTTTAATTTATCAAAAATTTTTATTGAAGCATTATTATCTTTTTTTACTATTGCAAAAATTTTAATCGGTTTATTTCTTTTTTTTAAAATTGACAAAAACATTTTCAATGCTTTATATCCGTTTCCTTTTTTTCTATATTTGGGTATTATTAAATAGCTAATTAAATAATTTTTATTTTTCTTTTCTAATCGAATTACACCAATTGGAATACTTCCATGCATAATTATTTTAATAATATCAATTTTTGAGTTTATTTTTTTTTTAAACCATTTTTCATGTACGGTAATTTCAATTTTTTCTCTTGATAAAGAATTTTTAATTACTGATTTTAAGTTTGCCCACTTTAATAATAAATTTTTATCTTTTTTATCTAAATTTTTTAATTTTAATTTAGTCACTAATTATTTATACAAATATTTATTTAAATTATTTTCAATTATCTGGATTTCTTTTTTTGACAGATTTTCTTTAAATCTTAAAATATTTTTTTTTGATTTTGAAAAATCAAAATTTATATTTTCAAAATTGATATTTGTTTGAATATGTTCTGAAATTGAATTCAAAGTATTTTGATTTTTAGAAGCAAAATCTTCAAAATTAATTTTTAAAATGTTAGATTTTTTAAGTTCATCTTTATTAATGTTGGATATAATTTTTTTGTACCAATTGCAGAAAACTTCTACATCGTAACCTGGATATGAAAAAGCAGATTTACCTTTAAATTCCGAAAAAATATCTCTGGGATCCCTATAAATCAATATGCATTTTGGATTCATGTAATACTTGGTAGACTCATAGGGATTCCAAATTGAACCTCCTTGATCTAAAAGGATGTTTTTTTTATATTGATTGTTAATATTAAAAAATTTTTCAAAAAAATCTAATGTAATTTTTTGAAATTTTTCAAAATCACAAAATAAAACTGTTTCTTTTGGCAGTTTCTTTTTAAATCTTAATGCAATTTTTGACAAAATGCTTGAAATCAAATCATCATTATACTTTAAATATAATGACTGACCATTGTATTTTAATTCAATCAGCGACTCTAGATAGTTATTTAGTAAATCTTTAACATTAAAATTTTTGATGAACATATTTTTTCCTTGTCTAAGTCCATAATTTTTATTTGTATAAAAATTAATATTTTTTTTAAATTGTTCATAAATTACTTTTGTTTTATTTGGTGAAAAATTTTTATTTATGCATTCATCAATATCCATAACGCCACCCGGATCATATGTAATAGAAAATTCCACGTCAGGAAATGGATCATAAAAATTTCTACTCTCTCTAAGACACTGATATATTGCTGAAGAACCGCTATATCCTGTTCCTATAGTCACTATAGTTTTCATATATAATTACTTATATCTTTTTAAAATATTTTTTTTAAGGCACTTAAATACATTTTTTATTTTTCGGCTGTTTTTATTTATAGATAATTTAACGTTTTTGTTGGCAATATTAAAAATAAAGTTATTTTCTATTTTATTAAGACCATTAACTACTAAATCTTTTTTTAATGTCATCATCCTATATAGTGTTTCGTCAAATGAACAACATGTTGATATATCAATATTTCGTTGTTCGATTATCTGACCTCCATCTACTTCATTTGTTAATTTCTGAAGTGTAATTCCACCTTTTTCAGCGTTATCAATAAATTCATAAAATCCTGATGGGCGTCCCTTATACTTATTTATGTCTGCTGTATGAAAACTTAAAATGCCATACTTTGGGACATTTAAAAATTTATTATCAATAATTTTGTTATACCCAAAAAAAACTAATATATCACAATTATCTTCGATTTTTTTTAACATTACGTCATCAAAGCCGTACCGTGATTTAGAAATTAACAAAGAATCAAAAATATGAATATTTTTTTTTTTAAGAACATCGAATTTTTCAAAAATATCAATTTTTTTTTCCAATTCCTTCAATTTAGACAAATATGATTTTTTATTGTTAATTAATTGTGCAAATTTTCTTTCTAAATAAATTAAGTAAAAAAAATTATTTAAAAATATTTTTTTTATAAAATTCAAATATCTATTAGTCTTTTCTTTAGCTTTTTTTTCTGAGAAAATGTAAGTTATTTTGTGCTTGCTGTTTATTAAATTAGACAATTCATCAATTTCATAATGTTTTATATATTTATTGACTATAACAATGCCTACTCTCATCAATTAATAATTAAATTTTAAATCTTCTTTTGTATCAAATTCGAGCCAATTTCTTTTAATAAAGATTGCTTTTAATTTGAACTTTTTTTTAATTAAAATTCTAAAAAAATCTGTTACGTAGAGATTGTTTATTTTATTTAAATTTTTCTTATTTTCTCTCAATTTTTTCCAAATATTTAAAAAATCTTTAGTTTTTTTTTTTGATATTTTGGTCAATCCTATATATTGCCCATTAATTTTTTTTAAAGATTTTACTTTCCTTCCAATATCAATAATATTATCTTTCTTATCCAACATTAAACTTTCAGCATCTAAAATAGGATTGGGCATCCTCTTTTTCCAATAAGATAACCAATCCTTATCAACTATTGTGGCAAAATCATTTTTACTTTTAATAATTTTTTTTAAAACATTTTCTTTGTAGATTATATCACCATAGGATATTAAAATATCTTCTTTGCCATCAAAAAATTTTTCTAGTTTAAACAAGCTATAAAGCATATTGGTATTTTTATACTCTCTATTCTTGACTATATTCAATTTTTTTCTTTTTATTTTATTACTTTTGTATCCACTAACTAAATAAATTTTTTTTAATTTGTTTTTTTTGAAAATTTCTAATTGGTAATCAAGAATTGGTTTATTTTTGTATTTTACTAGGCATTTTGGTCTATCTTTTGTAAGTGGATATAGTCTGCTTCCTTTTCCTGCAGCTAAGATGATAATTTTCATTTATTAAATATTTTTTTAAATAAATTAATATCAAATTTTTTAAAATTCTTATTTCTTTCTGGGTGCCACATAATTCCAAATATTTTTAAATGATTATGGCAAAAAAATTTAATAACTTTATCCGAAGATTGAGCTAATACTTTAAAATTTTTTGCTAATAATTTCTCGTTGAAACCATAATCATGATATGATTTAACAATTATTTTACGTTTTACTGCTAGTCCAGAAATAATATGGTTTTTTCTCACATGATTTCTAATTTTTTTTAATTTACCTCCAAAATGTAAATTAATCATTTGAGCTCCACGACAAATTCCTAATATTGGAATTTTTTTTTTTATACAATGATCAATTAAAAATTTCTCATTTTTTGATCTAATATCGTTCTTTCGTGGATCATCTCCACCAGATAAGATTACTCCAGTAAATTCTATATTTTTGAGATATTTCGATACCTTATATAAATTATTAGGTATCAATATTGGAATAAAATTAAGACTTTCAATAAAATTTGGTAATCTAATATCTATATTATCTCTTAACTCATTATGTTTTCCTATTTTGCTTACTCTTTGAGTAATTAAAATTTTTTTCATAATATTTCCAATATTTTATTTTTTGGATTTATAATCACCTTAGATGAATTTTTTAAATCAACAAATATTTTTTCACCGACACCAATAGCGGCTGTTAAATTCAATTCAGCGCATCTTATAGCCATGTGAGAATTTACTCCTCCATATTTGGTAATTAAACCCTCAATCTTGTGGTTAAAAATCCAATCATAACCAGGATCGGCGCTATCAATAATTACAATTTTATCTTCTAAAACTTTATTTTTTGTGTAATTTTTTACAAATACAATATCTTTGCTAATTGACTTGGTGCCTACAAAATTGGGTTCACCTAAGGATAAACTAAATGTTTTAAAATCATTTACCGATGTTATTAAATTTGGCATATCACATCTATTATTTATTTCTTGTTTTCGTAAATTAATTCGAATTATTTTTTTTAGATCATGCTTATTTATTTTTTTTGAAAAAAAATCTTCTATATTCTTTATAGAAAGAGATGATATTTCTTGGTTATTAATATTCAGTTTATTAAATTCAATAGAAATTAATTTTAATACATCTGACAAATATTTTGTGAATAAAAATTTAGAATATTCTCTATTTTCAATAGAACCATAAAAAAAATTTATTACATTTTCTTTTGTGTCATTAAATCCAATTTTTTTTAATTGTTCTAAAAAATTTCTATCAAAAATTTTTTCTTTGTTTATAATAGTTTTTTTAATATTATTTTTATTGTTTTTTGTTTGAATTAAAGTTTCAAAATTTTCATCATATCTTTCTGAATTTATATCATATGTCCCTGGTCTTAAATGACCATATTTTAAAATTAGATCTTTTTTAGAAATTTTTCTTTTTTGAAAAAGTGCTATGTCAGTTTGAAAGGTTTTCGATATTGTGTTAATAGAATTAAAAAATTCATTATATTTTTTTTTATTTATTTTTCTATTTTCCAAAGCACTCTTAAAAATTATTACCGATATAAACGCACATCTTGCAAAATGAGAAAAGATTAGTGTTAAATCTTTTGAGCAAATTTTTAATAATTTTTTTATTTTTTCTTGATTTGATTTTTTATTATAATTTTTAATTTTATTAAACATCTTTAGTTTTTTTAAGTTATTTAAAAAAATTACTTGAGCATTATAATTAATTATTTTTAAATTATTATGTATGTTTATAATTTCTTTATTTGTAAAATTATTTTTTTTATAAAATTGTTGCCATTTAAAATAATTAAAATCTAGACAGTTTGGAATAATTTCAAATTCTATTTTGTCATGCTTGTTAGGATTTTTTTTTAACAAATTTAGACTTTGATTTAAAATTTTTTTAGAAATTTTTTTAGATAATTTTTTTGGAATAAATGACTCTAAGCTTTTATCAACACAAACATATGGCGTGCCAGCAAAAATCTTTAACAATTTTGGACTTTTTATTCTTCTATATCCAAACTCATCTCTTTGTTTGGCCCATATTTTATTGGTTATTAACCTTTCATATAAAGATATTGATAATTTGTTTGGTTTAAAGCCTATTATTTCTGCGGGGTTCCAATCTGGCATAACACCAAAAATAGAATGTTTATTTACTTTCAATTGAGAGTTTATTTTAAAATTTTTGTAATTTTCTTCTGCATAAATATAATTCTTATTAATTTCCTTACTTATTTTGTTATCAGAGTATTTCAAAACTAAAGGTCTTATTTGAAAAATTAAAACCTCATTTTTTTTATTAATTGCAAATTCTAAATCTAAAGATTCATTAATCAATAACTGTTCAATCTCTTTTATGGACTTTATTAATTTAATTAAGACAGGATTTTTAATATATTTATGGCTAGAATCTCTTCTTAAAAAAATAGTCTTAACATTATTTGTATCCCCTTTTGTGATGATTTCAGTATTACTAGTTTTTTGATAATTAATCACATACCAAGGAGATCCGGTTTCTTTAGATTTAGTAGTTACAACTCCTACGTATTTTGAATTTTTTATATGTTCTTGTACGAAAATTTCATTTTCTAAATTTTCTTTATCAAATGATTTAATTACCTTTAGGATTGCATTTTTTAATTCTGTTTTTCCTTTTATATTTAATACACTTTCATATTTTCCGGCATTTGATATTTTTAATCCATCTTCATCTGTAGAACTGGATCTAACTATTAAAAATTTATTTTTAAATTTTTTTGAAATATCATCAAGTATTTTATCTTTATTTTTTTTCCATGATTGAACACTAAATTTTACTTGATCTAAAATTTTACTTTCTCTTAAAATATTCTTTAATCTGATTAATGTTTCTGATTTAGAACCTAAAATAAATTTAGAAATATCCTTACTATCATTAATTTCAGCCCAGTCACCATAGCTATCTATTTTATCAATTTTCAAACCTACGTTATAAAAAAATTTCAATAAATCAATTAACTTCAAATTGTTAATTTTTTTATTTTTAGATTTTAAATATGAGTTAAGTAAAGGAATATTTTTTTTGCTTATCTTAATAAGTCCCATTAATTCTGACATTTGATCTTGGCTTAATCTATTATTAAAAAAATTAAGATTATTATTTTTATCAATTGCAATTTTTTCAGCTCTTTTAATATCTTCTAAATTTCTATCTTTAAATCTTTTAAGAAAATAACTATCACAAGAAATCGTAACATCAGCTTTGGAATTTATTATTTTTTCAAAAAAATTTTTTCTAACTAAAATATCTGAATACATAATTATAATATCTTGACTTAAATTAATTTTAGATTTTGATAGAGAAAAAATTGGCCCACTTTTTTTCCAATATTTATTAAAAAAAATTTTTAGTTTAGGAAACTCTTTTTGAATTTTTTTATGATCATATCCTGAAATAAATTTTACCGATGAAATATGATTTTTAGTTATATCTAAAGTAAAGTTTAAAGTTTTTTGATTTTTTAATATTTTTTTTATTGCTGAAGCTTTTTTCCCAAAATGAGGTTTGCCTGCGCCCAAAATTATTAATTGTGGTTTATTTGTCATTATTTATTGGGCAATATTAATTTATTTTTTTGTAAGTCTATTAAATCCCATTTGTTTGATCGGGCCTAATAATTTTTTTTCTAAATTACCCTTCTCATTAAACTTTTTAATTTTATAAAAAACATCTGATACAGCCTTATCATATTTTTTTAAAGCTACATCTGTGTGCATAAAATTTGCGTAACACTGTGAACTTGCAATAATTTTATGCTTAATTAACATTTCTTGAATAAAATATGTAATTATGACGGGCCAGTTTTTTTCTTTGATTTTAAAACTTGCTAGGGCATCCACGCCATTAATTTCAATATCTAAATGATTTTTTTTTGCATTTTTTTTCCATATATTTTTTATTTTTTTTCCATTTTCAGTTAACTTTTTATGTACCTTATTTTTTTTAAATTTTTTTATAAATTCTAATGCACAAGCTGGGCCTAATCTTTCTGTCCAAAAAGCGCTGCTTATGAAAGTGTTTAAGGAACTGTCCATTATTTTCTTTTTTCCAATAATTACTCCCATTGGAATTCCATTAGCTATCGTTTTTCCATAAATAACTAGGTCAGGTCTTATTCCTAATAATTTATGTATACCCCCCACAGCCATTCTCCATCCAGACGTTATTTCATCAAATATTAAAACTGTATTGTTTTTGTTTGCTATACTCCTTAATTTTTTTAAGAAGTTTTTTTGTGGTAAAGTTTCTCTAGCTGGCTCTATAACAATTGCAGCACAATGTTTTGCATTTTTTTCAACTATATTTTTTAAATCTTCAATACTATTGAAGCGAAATGGTATAATTGTATCTTTTAAGTATTTTGGTACTCCTTTCGGAGTTATTCCGGGTAATAAATGGTAAGAAAGCTTACTTTTTGATTTTAGATTTGCAGCTAAATACCAATCATGCCATCCATGATAACCACAGAACAAAACCTTTTCTTTTCCAGTAAAAGATCTTGCAATTCTTATTGCAACGGCCATACTTTCTCCACCTGTTCTTGTATATTTAACCCCTCCTGCCCAAGGATGTAATTTGATCATCTCTTTTGCTAAGTAAACATCTTCAGGTGGATTTAAGGTTGTCATGTTTCCGTTTGATAAAACCTTTTTTGCTACCTTTACAATATCTTTATCAGCATATCCTAATACGGAAGTGCCTACACCTACCATACTAAAATCTAAATATTTTTCTCCTTTAAGATCCCAAAGATTTACACCTTTTGCTTTAGAATAATAAATTGGCCAGTTTTTTCCTGGAAGAGAAAGTTCTGGTCTTTTACCAAATAATTGTGAAATACCAGGTAAATTTTTTTTAGCTAACTTATATAAACTATCTCTATTCATGATTTAGATAAATTATTTCTGTAATTATCAATTATTTTTGTATCTTTTGGTTTTATTGATTTTAATTTTTCCAAATAAAGTCCATACCAATTTACTTTTATAAATTTGTTATTCATCTTTGTTATATTTTTATATCTTTTTATAGTTTTAATTATGTCCTTATAAGAAAAAAATTTATTTTTTTTATAAAGTTTTTTGTAAATTTCAAATATGACTAAATAGTCTTCTATGTAATCCAAAGTAAGTCTATATTTTTCATATAGTTTTTTATCTTTTAAATCAGTGGTAAAGTTACTTATTTTAAATTTATTTGGTTGATCCCAAATATATGGGGTTACATGTTCTTTTTGGAAAGATTTTTTAGCTTTATTGTAAGCAATTTTTAAACTACTGAATGTAAATATTTCAACATCAAATCCATCTGGTAAAGATGGTGGATGGATATTGCTTAAATAATCACAGTCATTTTTTAAAAAATACTCAATCATTTCATCAATCAATCTGTAATCCATTAGTGGACAATCTGATGTTATTCTAACTATTATTTCTGATTTATAATGTTTTGCACACTTATAATATCTTTCTAGTACGTTTTTTTCACTTCCTCTAAAAATATTTTTTTTATTTCTTAAAAAATTGTAAGTATAGTCATCGTTTGAATTATTGGTTGTAGCTATAATAATTTTTTTTAAATATTTAGATTCATCAAGTCTTTCCAATAAATGTTGAATTAAAGTTTTATTTGGTCCTGGCAAAAATATTTTTGCAGGCAATCTTGAACTAGACAATCTACATTGAACAATACAATGAATATTTTTTTTCTTTGAGATCATTTCTTATTTAATTTATTATTTATTTAAAAATTTTTTTTTAATATATTTTGACCAATTATTATTAAATGCATATGATTTATCATCGATATAAAAATCAAAACTAGGTTTGGTCATAAATAATTTGTGATATTTTAACCCCCATCTCTTTAATTGATTGGAAGTTTTTTTAAAGCCTTTTTTTTTTACTTTTGAAAAATCATCATTAAATCTGCCAGAATATCTAGCAGTAAGAATCTTAATTATGTATCCTTGGTCATATAATTGATTAATTAAATTTACTATTTTTTTCTTAGGTTTAGACTTTGTGTAATGATTTTTATATGTTGTACAAATCACATTATCTAAATCAAAACATAAAGTTTTTTTTTTCATAATATTTTTAATAGATTATTAAATGAGTTTTATCCTACTCCAAAAAATATATTTATGTAATTTTTTTTTTAAAGTTTAAATTTTTTTTCTCAAAATAGTTTCTAATAATATTTTTTTCTCTTTCAAGATTTTTCAAAAAATTAGTTCCATTTTTAAATATTTTGTTAAAGAAAATTAATTCAATTATATCCAAATAGGCAAAACTTAGCTTATTAAAGTGTTCATGTTTATAATTTGTTTTACTAATAATCTTTAACGATTTTAAAACTAAGTAAACACACTTTAATAAATTAAGTATCATACTATTAATATATCTTAAATTTTTATAACCAAAAAAATAAATTAATTCATATTTGCTTGAAACATTAATTTTTCTGTTGGTGTTAAATTTTTTGTTCATATTTTTTATTTTTAAAAATTCTTTCATTTTCTTAATAAAAAAGATTTTATCGTTAATTCTTTCGTATGGAAAAAATATAGTCCTTTTTTTTACTAATATGTATGACTTAAACAATATATTATAATCATAAATTTTATAATTAGTTAAAAAATTTTTAGGTTCAATATTTTTGTTATGATTAGAATTAGTGCAATTTATAAATTCTTTGAAATTTTTTTTTAATCCTTTTCGAATTCTATGTTTCCATAGAGAAAACAAAAAATCTTCTTGCTTTCTATAAACTATTAAATAATTAGGTTTATTAAACAATTTTTCTAATATCTTAAATCTTATGCTTACATTTTTAAATTCATCAAAGTGCCAGCCTAACAAACTTTCTTGTGAAAGAATTATATTTTGAAAATTTTTTGTATACTTTTTAATTAATTGTTTTCCTTTATTAATTGATATCTGCTTCCTAACCACACGATCAATCAAATCAATAAATATTTTAACGTTACTATCTCTTGTAAAAACTTTAAAATTTTTGAGACCTAATCTATTTTTTTCAAAAATATATTCTTGTAAGTATGTACTAGCATTTTTATGCATTCCAATATGAAGAAAAAAGTTTTTTTTATTTTTCATTAAATTAATATTTTATTAAATAATTTTTTTTATCAAAAAAGCTTTATTTGCAATTTTAGTTACAGAAAAATTACTATTAATATTCAAAATTTTCTTGAATTTGTGAATCTTATTTTCTATTTTTTGAGTGTCTATTTTTTCAAATTTTTCATCTATTTTTATATTTTTATTAAAATTGAATAGTTGAAATATAAATTTTTTTAGACCAACATAAAAATTATAAATTCTTATATTTAAAATAATTAAGTTCCAATTATTTTTATTATTTTTATTTATCATTAAATTTTTCCATGTGTTAATTATATTTTCAGTGCATAACACATCCTTAGGAATATATAGTTTTCGCTCTATAATTTTTTTTCTATGTTTTGGTATAATTTCATTTTTATCTATAATTTCTTCTATATATTTTTTAACTTCTATTTCTGTCTTTAATATTGTACCTAAATGATTTGCTATAGACTCATTATCTGTTTCATCTTCTAATGGCGAATAACTTATTATTGGTAATTCGTACATTGATGCTTGAAAAGCAGTAGTACAATTATTGTGTAATAATATTTTTGCTTTGCATAGGTTTGAATTAATATTTCCCTCATTACCAATATTAACATTAGTTCTTTCTTTAATCATCTTTTTCCATGTAGATACTTTTTCTCTTGGGTGAGGTCTTACATGAAATTCTATATTGGGAAGTTCTTTCGATAAAAAATTTATTAATTTTTCAAATGCCACTATCAATAGTTTGCTTTTTTCATAAATTTGTAACATTTCATTTTTAGATTCTTCACACCTATCAAAATATCCAGCTTTTTGTTCCCTTTTTAAGATTTCTTCCATGGTATATTGACCATTAACCAAGCTAAAATTAGTAGAAATAAGAACGGTATCCTTTGTTTCCTTTGTTTGATTCTCGTCTTTCCAATATGATATAAATTTTTTACTCCATATGTCAGTTCGTGGTGCACCTGATAATATAAATTTTTCTTCATATTCAGCATACTTTTTTTTCAATATTTCTAAATCATCTCTGCCCCAGCAGAAAACTTTATCTACAAGTTTTAGTGCCTCCTCAGAAAATCGCCTTTCTGCAAAGTTTTTTAGATTTTTTTTTACCAATCCATTTTCTTCATCTAGAATTGTAATTAAGATATTATTTTTTACTAAAGATAAGTGAAAATCTTGCTTTCTTTTATCATGTACTAGACTTTTGCTGTGTAGTATTCCACTTTTTAAAAGCTTCTTTTTATTTAAATATTCTAAATTGCTCATGTTAGAAATTAATACTTCTCCATTTTCTTCAGCTGCTAGAATTGAAAGAAGTAAATTTGAGTCTAATTCACGCTTTGTGATTTCAGTTAATATATAAACATTCATTTGATATTAATTTAATCAATCAAATCTTAGATAATTTTTCTGCTAACTTATTTATTTTTTTATCTTGTTTATTAATGTCTTTAAGTATTTTTTTTGAATGTTCGGGAGCAAATTTAAAAGCAATTTCAAGTAGCTTCATCCAGTTACTATTATTTTTTGTTCTTGCTTTACTAATTAAACTTATAACTTCTTTCCGTTTTATATTTTTCATATATCTAATTTTTTGGTTTGCTTTTTAATAATATTTTTTATTTCAAAAATTGACAAAAATTTTCCATTTTTATCACTACTATACTCAAATCCAGGTTTAACTTTTTTTGCTTTTTTATTTTTTAGGTAATATTGATTTAATTTTAAATTATCTTGTGGAAGTATTACATATGATTTTTTCATTTCGTATGTACTGTAACTATCGCTTGATGATATCATTTGTTCATGAATTTTTTCACCTGGTCTAATTCCTAAAATTTTTATTTTGTTTTTTGGATTCATTGCTTTTGCAAGGTCCACAATTTTAAAGCTTTTTAATTTTGGTATTATTATTTCTCCACCTTGTGAATTTTTTAAAGCATCGACTACATAAGAAACGCCTTCATCAAGTGTAATATTAAACCTTGTCATTTCTTTATCAGTTATAGGAAAAAAACCTTTCTTAATATGATTTTTGAAAATGTTAAAAACTGAACCTCTACTACCAAATACATTTCCATATCTTACAACTGAAAAATTTATATCTTTTTTACCTTTAATTCTATTTCCAGAAATAAATAATTTATCTGAACAAAGCTTTGTGGCACCATATAAATTTATAGGTGCACATGCCTTATCTGTTGATAAAGCAACAACTTTTCTTACTTCATTGTTTAGAGATGCAGTTATTATATTTTGTGCTCCAATAATATTTGTTTTAATTGCTTCAAAGGGATTATATTCAGTTGATGGTACTTGTTTTAATGCTGCAGCGTGTATTACATTCTCAATTCCTTTTAGAGCAAAATCTAATCTTTCTAAGTCTCTTACGTCGCCTATAAAATATCTTATATTTGGATATAATTTCTTAGGATATAAGTTTTGAATTTCTGATTGTTTTAATTCATCTCTACTAAAAATAACTATTCTTCCAATTTTTTTATTTGTTATAAGTTTTTTAACAAAAGCTTTTCCGAAGCTTCCAGTCCCTCCTGTGATTAAGTATGAATTTTTTATCATAATTTTAATATATTAAATTAAACTAAATGTATCTTTAATAATCTTTTTTATATTTGTTAAGCTTAATGTTGGATAAATTGGCATCGAAACTTCCCTGTTATAGAAATCCTCCGATATTGGCAAATCTCCCTTTTTAATATTACATAACCTTCTAAATAGTGGTTGATAATGCAATGGTATATAATGAACTTGAAGATTTATTCCTTTTCTTTTCATGGCTAAAAAAAATGATTTTTTGGTAATTTTTATTTTTTTAAAATTAATTAATAATGGATATAAATGAAATGCATGATAATAGTTTTTTTCAACTAAGGGAACGTCTAAATTAATATTTTGTTTAAAATGTGATGAATAAAATTTTGCAATTTTATTTCTTTTTTTTGTGAAACTACTTAATTTTGAAATTTGACTTACACCCAATGCACATTGAATGTCAGTTAATCTAAAATTTAATCCTGGCTGATAAACTTTGTATTCCCATGGTAAAAAACTTTCTTTCTTAATCATTGAATGATTTCTTAACTCTAAAAATTTTTTATTTAAAATTGGGTCATTTGTTAATATTGCACCCCCCTCACCTGTTGTAAAATTTTTGACTGGATGATAGCTCTGAATAACAACATCAGCGTAATCACATGCATATTTTTTATTGTTTTTTATTTTAGCGCCTAGAGCATGGCAATTATCATTAATTAATTTAAAGTTGTATTTATTGGATAAATAACTTAAAGACTCCCAGTCGCATGGATAACCCGCATAATCTACTCCTACTACTGCTTTAATATTTTTTTTAGATTTTTTTATTTGATCTTCAACTTTATTTGGATCTAAATTATAAGTTTTGGGATCTATGTCTACTAGAACAGGTTGTGCGCCAGATAATACTATTGCATTAGCAGAGGCGATAAAAGTAATTGGAGAAGTGATAATTTTTTCCCCCTTTTTCCAGTTAAGCGCTTTACCAGTAAGATAAAGTCCGGCAGTGCCATTGGAAACTACTGTACAATAATTTGAACCAAAAAAATTTTTTATTTTTTTTTGAAACAAATCAACTAAAGGTCCTTGAGTTAAAAAATTGCTTTTAAGAATTTTTGTTACATTCTTGATGTCTGAGGAGTCTATTGTTTGTTTTCCGTAATTTATCACTTTATTTTCACTAATTTGTTGTTTTCTAATTTATAAATTTTATCACATATTTTGAAAACATTAGGATTATGAGAAATCATAATAATTGTCTTATCACTTTTTAAAATTGCAATTTCCTCTAGTAAATTTTTTTCATTATCTTTATCTAATGCGCTAGTAGCTTCATCAAAAATAAATATTTGACTATTTTTGTATAATGATCTTGCAATTCCTATTCTTTGTTTTTCTCCCCCAGAAATATTTCCACCTCTTTCACCAACCAATGTATCAATTTTATTTGGAAGTTTATTGATAAAATTACTCAATTGACTTTGTTTTATAGATTTCTCTATTTTATCATAATCAATATCATCCTCTTTTATACCAATAGCTATATTATTTTTAACAGTATCATCTAGTAAATAAATATCTTGGGGAATATGTCCAATCATCGATTGCCAAAGTTTTTTATTTTCTAAAATATTTTTACCATCTACTAATATTTCTCCCGTTGTAGGCTTGAGCAAACCAAGTATTAAATCCAATAATGTAGTTTTTCCTGTACCACTAGGACCCATTATTCCAATACACTCACCTTTTTCTATTTTTAAATTGAGATCTTTAATTATATATTTTTCATAATTATCCTCATATTTAAAACTTAAATTTGAAATTAAAATTTCATTATCAAAATTAAGAATATTTTTATTTTTATTTTCATCTAAATCATATTCATCATCTGAATTTTTTATATTAAAATCAAAATATAATTTTTTTAAAGTTGCTCTACCAACTTTTAAATACTGGATATTTTGATAAATCTTATTTACAGATGGCATCAGCCTGAAAGCAGCAGCAAAGAAAATTGCTATATTTGGTAGAATAACATTTAAATCTGAATTTAAGTTATGATTATATTTTATAAAAATAATAATTAATAACAAAAATAAGAATTCCATAAGTATCTTGGGTAGTTGCTGAACTATAGTAAAATTCCTGTTTGTTTTAGAAACTATGATATTTTCTGTTACATATTTATTAATAAAAAACTTAAATTTATTTGCTAAAATTATTTCCTTAATACCTGAAAGAGCTTGTAGAAGATGCTTGTATCTGTACATAGAATGAAGTTGTCTTCTTTTCCCCCAAATCCTCAACTTCTTTCCAAATATCGAAAAATATATTATGCCAAATATAAGGTATACAGTTAAAAAAAATAAAACTGATTTATAGTCTATAAAAAATAATATGCTGAATACTGAAATTAATAACAAGAACTCCGTAATTAGAAAAATAAATGGAAACATTCCAGTTTTAACTAATCTACCTATTTCATCATGAATATTTCTAATTAATTCAGATGAATTTCTTGAGGAATGAAATTTATATGGCTGTTGTAAATATTTTTTAAATAAATCTTTTCCAAATTGAATTTGGATTTTATAACCCAAATTACTATTAAACCATACTGCAAATAAAATGAATAAAGTTCTAATACAATAAATAGACAGAAAAAAAATTAAAAAGAAATTAACCAAAATTATTTGACTCATTCCTCCAATATAATCTCTAATCATCTCGGGTAAATTAAGTTTTAAAATCCACTCAGGTGAAAAAATTATTTTTACCAAAGGAAATATAGATCCTAAAGTAATCAATTCAAAAAAAGTCGTTAAAATAATTACAATAACTAAACTTGCACATTTAGTATAACCGACTCTTTTTAAAAAATATAATATTTCACCAATCATAAAATTTAAAAATCAATTATTTTTTTTTTTTTTAAAAAAATTAAAAGTTGATTTATTTTCTTTCTATCAATCTTGCAATAATCAGCAATTAATTTTGAAGGCGTCTTCCCATCACAATAGGAAATTATATTCATTAAATCCCTAATCTTTTTTTCTGGTATCCCTCCTCCAATTTTAGGATATAAATTTCTTCTTCCCATTTGTGGTTCGCCAATAAAATTACTTACTGGAAAAATTTCTTCCTCAATACAACTAATTAAATTTTTTATTAGTTTATACCCTCTAAATAAACCTTTAGAGTTCACAACAGTTCCTAATTTATCTAAAGAAGTGTGATATTCTTTATAACACCCGTATTTTGCTGTCATTAAAGAAGCAAAATCCAAACCTGTTTTTGGTGAACAATATTGTCTCTCGTCGCTTCCCCTATCTAACCATGTGTATTTTTTAAATTTTTCCCTTGTTTTTTTCAGTGCCTCAAGTGCAAGAAAATTTGCTGTTGAATTTGGATTTTTAGACGGCAAATATGAATAATATTTTTTATATCCCAAACACACACAATTAAAACCTGCCAAAAAGTTTTTAGATATATTTTTTAAATTATAAAACAAATAAGCAATAGAACCTATTGTTTCAGGAATAAAAATAAACCTATAAGAATATTTATTTTTTTTGTTTGATAAATATTTAGCAATATAATTCATTACAACTGGACCTGAAAGCTCATTGTTTGCTAAGGATGGATGACAAATATTTGTTGAGAAAAAGAATTCTTTTTTACTTTTTCCCCTAATGAATACCTCACCATACTGCATGTAGCCTTTTTTAAAACTTGTATTAATTTTAATTTCATATTTTTTTTTATTAATTTTTTTATACTCATTGTAAGAAATACAAAAACCCCAATCCTTTTTATAATATGTCGTTCTATAGGGAATGGCGTTAGGTAAATTTCTTAAAAAAAATAATTTTTTTTTGAATTTTTTATTTGTTAAAAAACCATTATATGATTTAGAAAATGTAACTAAATGCATATTGTTTTTTTTATAATCAATGATTACATTTTTTCTATCGTCCAAAACTCTTGCTGATTTAACCTCCCATTCATAAGGTACTTTCCAATCATAAACTTTAGTACCTGATTTTATTTTTTTTATCTTAAGTAGTGGTAGATTTTTTTTAATTATTCTTAAAGTTTTATTTGTTGCTTTACCTGCTAAGCTCCTATTTAAAGGCCATAGTTTTTCTGCTAACTTATATAAATGGTCTCCATTTTTCATACTTTATAAAACAAATCTTTTTTGTTTGTCTTTTAACCAAAAACTTTTCTTCTTTAAGATATTATAAAATTTATCAGCTGAATTACCTTCTCCAAATTCATAGGTTTTTTTTATTTTTTTATTCTGATTAACTATTTTTATTGAATTTATTATTTTGGTTTTATTAATACTAATATTAATAATTCCTTTGTTATTTGTCCTTTCAGATTGACGCCTGCCTAAATTAATACTATTTACCCCATACACTGGTGCTTCTCTAATTCCTGAACTAGAATTCCCAATAATAAATTTACTATTTTTTAATAGTGTAAGATAATACTCAAACTTTATTGATGGTAATATTTTAATTTTTGAACTCTTAGCTTTTAAAATTTCCTTTAAGATAAAATTAGAGTGTGTATCGTTATTTGGAAAAATAACTATATAATTTTGATTTGTTTTTTTAATTGTTTCAAAAAGCACTTTACTCTCTTTTATGATTTCTTTTTTTCTTAGTGTAGTTACAGGATGAAATGTAAGAATTGCATATTCTTTAAATAAAATATCATATCTTTTTTTACACTCCTCAAGACCTGGAAGTTTTTTACTTAACATTATATCAACTTCAGGCGATCCAATTACATAAATATTTTTTTTAAACTCTCCCATTCGAATTAATAGTTTTTTTGCTCTATTGTTTGAAACAAAATGAATATGTGCCATCTTTGATGTTGCATGTCTAATTGCTTCATCTACTGTACCTGATAACTCTCCACCTTCTACATGGGCAATTAAAATATTATTGAAATTACAATAAACTGAAGCAGCTAGTGTCTCCACTCTATCTCCGTGTATTACAACTAAATCTGGATTTAATTTTTTTAATTCTTTACCCAAAACTGTAATGCTTTTAGAGAGCATTATATCCATACTGTCACCTAAATTAAAATTTTTACAATTGATAGATTTAATATTCTTAAAATCTTTTTTTACTTCCTTGGCTGTATACCCATAAAGTTTATGAAGATGCATTCCGGTAACTAACATTATAACTTCATAATTTTTATTATTAGAGATCTTGCTAATTAAAGGTTTTAACTTGCCGTAATCAGCTCTTGTACCAGTCAAAAAAACAATTTTTTTCATTTAATATGTTTTTTCCTCACAAAAACTCCATCAGCAATATTAATCTTTGCCTTTCTACCTAAAATTTTATTATAATCTTTTGCAAGATAATCACCATTACCTGGTCTTTTTACCCAAATATTATTTCTATTTAGCTTTTCTCCTTTTCTAATAGATTTAACTGTTACAACAGATGCAAAAGCAAATTTTGCAGTTATTTTTTCTTGTTTGGTAATTTTAGTTTTTATACCTCTGGAAATATTAATTATTTTTGATGCTTCAGATATGTTTTTTAAATCTATTGGATCCATAGAGCAAATAATATCTGGTCCCTTTCTTTTTTTTGAGTCTGTAAAATGTTTTTCAATAATGCATGCCCCTTTAGACATTGCTATTATAGCTGGTGTAATGCCAATACTATGATCTGAATAACCAATTAACGCTTTAGGAAATTGTTTTCTTAGCTCAATAGTATGATCTAATTTTAAATGACTATTAGAAACCGGGTATTCACTAATACAATGCAATAAAGCAAATTTAACTTTATTCTTTTCTAATATTTTAACACTTTCTTTAACTGATCTTAAATCATTCATGCCTGTGCTCAAAATAATTGGCTTTTTAAATTCTGAAATTTTTTCAATTAGAGGGTAATTGTTACACTCTCCTGAACCAATTTTAAAAAGAGAAACTCCAATTTCATTTAATTTTACTGCTGCTTCTAAAGAAAAGGGAGTACTCATATAAATACTTTTTTTTTTTTCTACATACTTTTTTAATTTTACCTCATCATCAAATTTTAAATAATTTTTTTTAATTACATTATAAATACTTTCATTAGCATTTGCTGGCTGAATTTTTTTTGCTTCTGAAATCATTTCATTATCAAGTATATGTGTTTGATTTTTTATCGCATCTGCGCCATTGGTTAATGACAAATCAACCATCCTTTTAGCGGCCTCTAGCGAACCAGAATGATTGATACCTAACTCACTAATTATAAAAGGTTTATGCTTGTGGCTTATAATTTTATTTCTGATTTTTAATTTCATTTAACTGAACTATTTATAAATTTAATTAATCTGTTATAGGCTTTACCATCCGAGTTACCAATATATCGCTCCAAAACTTTTTTTTCTGGTTTTGATAATTTTTTGTATTTGTATTTATTTTTTATAAACTTATCAAGTTTTTGAAAAAAATCCTTTTTAGTTTTAACCCAATAATTTTTATTATTAAAATCAATTATAAAATCTTTTTTTTTATTTAATTTTTTAAAATTAAAATATGGTATTAGTATGTTCCTATTTGCTAATATAGCCTCTAAAATAATAGTTGAATTAAAGCCTATTATTATTTTAGACTTCTTTAACAATTCATGGCCAGCACCATCTTTAATAAAAATACAGTTTTGTGGTAGATTTTTGGGTAAATCACTTCTAGTATGTGTAGACTGTTTTCCCTTAAAAATTATTTTAATATTATTGTTTTTCTTTGCATACTCTATACAAAATTTAATTGTATCTCTATTGAGGTCTTTCCAATTAATATTTAGGTCATCAAAATTTATCTTTAAACTTTCACATAATATTTTTTTTTCACTACTCGATAATCCACCTAAAAAATAACCAGGAACTCCTCTCTGAGTCTCCAACATGAAATAAGTAATAATATTATCTTCGGGAATAATTTTTCTATATCTATAACTTAGATCACATCTAGGGCTACCTACAGTCAAAATATTCTTCTTTTTAACAAAATTAGAATTTATCAATAAATTTTTTTCTAGATTTGAATATGTGGCAATAGTATCACCCTCAAATTTATCAATCTTATTAATATACAAATACTTTAAAACTTTATTATCATATTTTGAATTTACAGACTCCTTATGTAATACTATAAATTTAATTTTGTATTTTGTGCTTATTTTTTGAATTATTCTCTCAGCTTTATAAAAAGGATTAAAAGAAATTATAGATTTAAAGTTATAAAATTTATTAATAAAGCCTAAATAATAATCAATTTTTTGATAATATTTTAAGCTTAATTTTTCTAGTTTTTCTGTATTAATTTTATATGAATAATCTTTTAGATTTGTATCACCCAAATATTTATTAAAAATAATTCTAAAAAAAATTCTTTGTATAACAAAAAAATTTACATTAGTTTTCTTTTTATATTGGTAAGCTGAAATTATATCATCTATTCCTCCAACTTTTGATAATATTAAAATATTCTTATTTTTTTTTGAGTGACGGCTAATTTTTAATTTTTTAATGGAAAATAAAATTATTAGAACAGACAGAAAATCTAATCTTAAAAAAAAGGTTATTTTAAAAAAAAAAACTATAAGGAAATAATAAAATTTATACAATTTTTTTTACCTTTTTTTTAGCAGCATAAAAATAACCATGTGGAAGCAAAAGCGGTCCAGACTTAAGTAATTTTTTTCCTTTATAGTCATTAAAAGTATAGCTACCCATCCCATCGTGTTTAGGTTTATTTAATTTTATATCTATACCCATTTTTTCAAATTTGAAAATTGGATAGTTTTTTTTTAATAAATATTTTTTTAATTTTTTAGTGCTGAAAATATTATAAAAACTACCTTCAAAATCATTTTTTGAAAAATCGTTTATATAAATTTTGGCTTCAACTGATCCTTCATAAAATAAAGAACTATGAGCTATTGATTTTGGATTAAGTTTTAAAATTTCTTTTAAAGACTTATCATACCAAAAATCAATAAAAGATAAAAAATGAAAAGAAATAACTAAATCTATTTTTTTTAAATTTATTTTTTTTCTCATATTTAAAATATCACTTTTTATAAATTTACAATTTGTTATTTTTTTAGCTTTGGCTTTATTTTTTGCAAAATTGATTAATTCTAAATCTTTATCAATGCCAATTATTTCACTGGAAGGATACTTTTTTGCTAAATAAATTGTATTAGATCCTGACCCGCAACCTATATCTACTATAGATTTATTGTTTAAATTTTCATTTTTTTTAATGAAATTTAAAAACAACTGAGTAGATCTATATATTTTTTTATGTTGAATCTTGTGATATTTAATCATAATTAAAATTTACTAGAGAAACTTGTATAATTACTTAGTTATTAATTCAAACAAAAGTTATTTGTAATTTTTGATTTATTTTAGGATAAGTATATTTTAATATATTTACTAAATCATATCTGCCTATAATCTTATAATGAAAAACTTTAATAAAAATTCATTAAATATTGTTGCTTATCATTATGTAAGAGAAATTAAAAATTCAAAATATCCAAATATTAAAGGAATTGAATATAGTATTTTTAAAAAACAAATTAAATTTTTTAAAAAAAAATTTAGCATAATTTCTGCAGATGAACTTGTAGAAATATTGGACAAAAAAAAAGTTGCTCATTATAAAAAACCTTTGATGCTTCTTACATTTGATGATGGCTATAAAGACCATTATAAATATGTTTATCCAACTTTAATTAATGAAAAAATTAGTGGATGTTTTTACCCACCTGTAAACATCTTTAAAGGTGAAGTTCTTGATGTGAATAAGATACATTATATTTTAGAAACTTTTTCAGATAAAAAAATTTTGTTAAATGAGATTTTATTATATTTGTCAAATAAATTTAATATTAAAACAAAAAATATTATTAAAAAAACTAATAGATTACATAGCATTAGAATCCCAGAATATGACAACCAAGAAACTATAACTATAAAAAAGATTTTAAATAAACTATTGCCGCCAATTATTAGAAAAAAAACTTGTGAATATTTTTTTAGAAAATATGTTGACTCAAACATAAAATCTTTTTCCAAAGAACTTTATATTTCCATAGAAAATATGAAAGAAATGAGTAAAAATAAAATGCACATAGGATCTCATGGTGTAAATCATTTACTTTGGGGCAATTTAAGTAATCATAAGCAAAAAATTGAACTAGTTAATTCAAAAAAATTTTTTAATAAAAAATCTATAAACCTAAAAAATTTTTCAGTTTGTTATCCTTGGGGTTCATATAACTCTAATTCTTTTAAAATTTTAAAAGAATATAAAGTTAAATTTGCTTTAAGTAGTAATTCAGGGAACATAAATTTAACAAAAAGATACAATAGATACGCTTTACCAAGATATGATGCTAATGAATTTCTAAATATTTAACTATTTTTAAATTTCAATTTTTTTTTGTTATGAATTCCTAGTGGTTCTTCTTTGAGCTCAAAATAATGACAATCACCTTTTATATCATGTGAATATTTCCAATTTCTCTTGAAATGATCTTTAAGAAATCTTGCATTTGCGGTTCTTCCATCAACTAATATAAAAGTTCCAGGTTCCATAAAATATTCAATATATAGAAGATCTGCTGACATAGGGAATCTAGAAATATTTTTTATGTCAAATCCATCAATTATATTATTGGTCGCGTACTGAGATGGTCCATCTAAATATATAAAATCTGGTGAAATATTAGGTATATTAATTGATTTTGTTGCATACTTTCCCTGAAAATCTACAATTTTATTTTTAGAATGAATAATAGTTACAAATTTTTTTAAATTTTGAGGTATTCTTTTTTTTGTAATTTCTAAATATCTTTTATTTTCTTCTAAAGAATAAATATGAAACTTTTTATCTACTCGAAAGTCTCTTAAATGTCCAAAAGAATTCATTAAAATCTCACAAGCATGAGCGATAAAAATTGTTGACCATCCTGATCCAAATTCTAGGGTATTAATAGCTTTTTTGGATAAAGTTAACCAATGAAGTCTACATAAATCTTCAAGATCATAATCAAAAGGTTTTATCTCTTTTTTAGAAACATTTTTAATAATTTTATTTTTGATAGATTTGATTTTATCTTCTTTAGTTTTTTTGATAATCAGCTTTTTTAGATTAAATATTTTAATATATTTATCTACATTTTTTCTACTATTAAAGCTGTATATATTAAATTTCTTAATTTTTTTTTTAACAATCTTATTAAAATTATTCATATTTTATATAGCAGTCCAACCACCATCCACAACAATAATGGAGCCAGTTATATATGATGAATTTTCACTACACAATAAATGGATTATTCCATTTAAATCGTCGCTATTTGCCATTCTACCAAGTGTAGTTTTAGAACTATAATTTTTTATAAAAATTTTGCTTTGCTTATTTTCTACACCACCTGGAACTATACAATTAACCCTTACTTTTTTATTACCCCAATAAGATGCAAGATATTTAGTGAAAGCTATTATACCACCCTTAGAAGTTGGGTATGCTGGATTTTTAATAAAAAATTTTTTATTTTTTTTGTTATAAATTTTTTGATCTGGACCAACCAATCCATAAGTTGATGAAAAATTTATTATGGATCCTTTTTTCATACTTGACATCAAAGTTCCAAAAACTTTACATGGAAGAAATGTTGATAATAAATTTTTTGAAACTATTTCAGAAAAATCTTTTTTTTTATAATTTTCAAATTTTATTAATTTTTTTTTTCCTTCAACAGGATCTGTAATACTTGATAAATTAATTAAAACGTCAATTTTTTTAAATTTTTTGTTAACCAATTTTTTAATTGATATCAATTTTTTTTCATCAGTAGAATCACATTTATAATAAAAGAAATTTTTATTTTTTTTCAAATTTAAAAACTCTTTATAAATTGAAATATTATAAAGATCCATTGCAACTACAATCGCACCTTTAGAAACTAGATAATTTGTGATGCTTTTACCAAAAATACCTCCAGCACCACAAATTATTATAACTTTATTTTTAATTATCATTAAATTAATTAAATTATCTTATTTTTTTTTGATATAAATTCCCTACGAATACTTTGTGAAATCATATGCATTATACTTTGGAATATATCCTCTGAAATACCATAATTTTTAACTCCTAAATTTACAAATATGCTAGAATAGTTTTTAAGTTTTGATTTTGCATTAAAACCAACTATAGAAATTACATCTAAATTATTTTTTTTTGCATATTTTGCAGCATTTATTATGTTTTTTGATTTTCCAGAGCAAGAAAAATTTATTAAGAGATCTTTATTATTTCCATAGTTTTCTAATTGGTATGAAAAAATATTCTCATAATTGATATCATTCCCAATAGCAGTTATTATTTCTAAGTTATTTGCTAAAGATATAACTCTTGGTTTTAATTTTCTTTTTGAATCAACTTTTATACCTTTATTAAAATCACATAAGAAGTGGTTTGAGACAGATGCAGATCCACCATTACCACAAACAAATATATTTTTCTTTTCTTTGATTTTTTTTAATAAAAGTATATCAATTTTTTCAATTTTTTTTAATAAAACCATGTCAAATGTGTCATGATATGATTTTATGTAATCACTATAAAATAACATTTTTTTATTTTGTTTTATTTTCATATTTAGAAAAGTTGATTAGTTATATTCTTAACAAAATAAATCTAAATTATCATTAAAAAATGAGTTACCAATTCTCATTAATTTTGGTTTCCATTGAAAATAGTCTTGATGAATTTTCCAAAAATTGTTTTGGTTTTTTTTTTCAAATATAGTTTTGTTATAAAGCATTTCTATCATTTCAATTGTGCAATTGTATATTTCTTCCTCGGTATTATCAATCAAGTCATAACCTAACTTATTTAAATCCTCATTATAATTAATTTCGTATAATTTTTTTTCATAGACCTTTTTGTATGGAAGCAATTTTTTTGTTTTTAAATCTTGGTACTTTTTTGGTAAAATCAAAGGAGTAAAATTTTCATCTAAATAATGTAGTTTATTAAATGCTTCATAATTAATAACTATTTTTTTTTTCTAAAAAATGTTGTAAATTCATTAATTCCATGATCTGTAGTAATTAAAAAATCACAACGTGAAAATATATAAAAATCATTAAAATCACTTGCATGTTTACTAAAACAATAATCTACGATGTTTTTTTTCTCAAAATCAATTTTAGTTGAATTTTTTCTACCCATTCGAACATTAAAAAAATCTTTATCTGCTAAATAGTTTATACTTTTTTTAAAGGTTGAAATATTTGCATTTCGAGTGCATTTAGAGTCTTCATCCCAAAAAGAGCCATCTCTATTTGCAAAACAGACTATTTTCTGTTTTTTTTTGTATCCAAGATCTAATAAACTTTTCTCACCTTTTTGAATTTCTTTTTCGTCGAATTTCAATGTTACAGGATAATAAGGTAATAAATTATGAATATCAGAAATTTGTCTATAAAAAGCAGTCTTTTTATAATCCACTAAATAATCATGTCTCCAAGGACATAGAAAATCTTTAAAAAAATCAATTCCAATAAAAAAATAGTATATTGGCTCAACAATCAATCTTGGGAATATAATTATTTCTTTTTTCCAGTGTTTTAAAAGATATTGATTAGAAATAGGTATATTGCAAAAAAAAATATGTATTTCATTTTTCATTTTATTAATTTTTTTACTTTTTAATTCACATAAATAAATTTCAATTGGAGTTAAAAATTCACCAACTACAGCTGCATTTAATTTTCCAATTTTAATTTTAATAAAAGGTCGAATTAAAATGATTAATATTATTAAAGGAATTGCTAAAATAAAAAAAATTATGTTTGACCTATGTGAAAAAATATACTTTTTAAACATAATTCTATTTAATTAAATTTTCAAAAACACGAAGTATATCCTTTAAGCTATCTTTGCTTTCATTACCTTCTTGTATTGAATGCAATCCTGCTGAAACATGACTTAGAAAAGTTATTTCTCTAACACCTAATTTGCTTGATGTAATTAAATATGCAAACATTGAGAAAAAAATATCTCCTGATCCTGTTGTATCTTTGATTGATTTATAAATTGTAGGTACAAAAATTATTTCTCTATTTTTAATGACAAAGGAACCCTCTTTCCCCATTGTTATTACGAAATACTTAAATTTATTTATAAATTTAGAATTTTGATTAATTAAGTGTTTTATAGAACTTTCTTTGTCTCGTACACATAAACGAAATTCCATTTCGTCCATGCATATAGCATGCCCAGATTTATATTTTGAAGCTATATTAAATCCAAAATTTGAGGAATTACTCTGGCAATTAATTAGAAATTTATCTGAATATTTATTTATAAATTTTAATGAGTCAGAGTTAATTATTCCATGACCAAAATCAAAAATTATTATTTTATCGTAAATCTTGATAGATTTCTTGAGGTATGAAATTAATCTAGTGTTACCCAATTTCGAGAGTGTTTGGCTATCATTATGATTAATTTGATACAATCTTTCTCCTCTATAATGATTAACAAATCTGTTCTTTATAGTCATTTTACTATTTTCGTCAGCTATTAAAATTTTATTGATTTTTTTATTTAAAAATTTTTTGTAAAATTTATTATTAAAATTGTTTCTTATAGAAATTAAATTGACATTTCTAAATAATTTTTCTAAAAAAATACTTACTAATAACGATCCACCTCCAAAAGTTTTTTCTTCTTTAAACTTAGTTACAATAATTTGATTTTTTTGGGATTTTCCTAGTGTCTCGACATATGTATATTTATCAATAATTGGATCACCAAGGATAAGGATTTTTTTATTTATTTTGTTTGTAATTTTTTCTTTCAAAAAATTAATAATTTTCTTTTTATCAATAATCTTTATAATTTTTTTTACATCTTCCCCTAAAAAGTTAAAATCATTATTAATTATTGAACTTGAAGATCTCATTTTAGACTGGGTAAAAATCATTCTACCTCCAAATTTTTCGATCTCTTGTTTTTCTTTTTTAATATTTCCAGTAAGATCTTTAGATAAATTCATGTAATCTTTTCCTTTAAAATAATAATCAGGCTTTAATTTTTTAATTAATTTAATTGGTGTATGATCTTTGTTAATTAATACCTTATCTATAAATTTAACACTTTTTAAAATTTTTACTCTCTCACTTGAATTAAAAAAAGGTCTGTTAGGACCTTTGTTTACAAAATTATCATCAGTTATTGAAACAATTAATTGATCACAAAATTTCTTACATTCTTCAAAATGAAGTAAATGACCAGAATGAAGGACATCAAATACACCATGTGCTAACCCAATTATTTTTTTCTTTCTCATATTTTTAAATTTTTTTTGCAGTTATTACCCAATATGAATGTTTTTTTTTATAATTTATAAAATTGAATTCGTCTATTCCTATTTGTATATTTTTAAAGCCTTTAAAAAACTTTTTAATATCTTTTCTTGAGAGTAATGTTACAGTCAAATTTTTTTGCCATTCCTTTTTAATTTTAATTGAATGTGATTTAAGTTTTTTTGAATTAAAATTTTTATTAGATAAGGTGTAAATCCTAATGATTCCTTTTTTTTTTAATACACGCTTTAACTCAAAAATATTTTTTTTAAACTCTTCAAGATCACAATAATACAAAGCAGCATCGCATAAAATTACATCAAAATAATTTTCTGGATAAACTAGCTCTGAAAGTTTTGATATTGTGAATTTATTTCTTAATTTAGGATATTTTTTTTTTAATTTTTTTATTATAAATTCTGAGGAATCCACCCCGAACACGTCATATCCTAAATTTTTTAAATAAAGTAAATTTCTACCATTTCCACACCCGGCATCTAATATTTTCAAATTTTTTTTTTTTAATACTGAAATGTGATATTTTTCAAAAGCTTCTGTGCATAAAGTTGGGAGAGAAATGTGTTTAAATTTATTTGCTTTCCAAATTTCATTCCAATTATTTTTGCTATACATTTTTATTTTTTTAAATTAACTAGTTTTTTTGTTCTATCAAAAATCAAAAAATTGTTTAAGTTTTTTTTAAAATCAATCATGTTTAAAAGGCTTAAATCCTCTTTGCAAAAGTATAATTCGTAATCCTGCAATAAAATTTTTTTGATAATTTCTATATCTATTTTACCTGAATAACTTAGTTGTTTTAAATGTAATAAAATAAATCCATCAATATCAGGCCTTTCAGATAGCTTTTGTCTTAACACTCTATTTTTTTTATTATACTTTGGGTCTTCTGATGAATAAAAAATAATCTCTCCTTTTTTCTCATTTGCTTTTAATGAAATTAATTGATGCTGAAATTTTGGTGTTAACAATTCATAAACTGAAGAGTCATGAAAACTGAAAAATTTTTTATTAATAATTTTTTTTTTCAAAATCTAAACCTAATGATGTCAATTTACTTTGCTGTAAAATCTCAAAATAATCTAAAAAACCCTTTTTTCCATATGGAGTAAATGTATTCTTCAGTCTTAAGTTGAAAGTCCATCTAGTTTCATTTTCATTATTTATTGGAACAGAGTGTAATAAGCAAGACCAAAAAACTACTGCTTGACCAAATTTAATATTTGGAAGTTTTCCCTGTCTAATTAAATTTTTTTCTAAAAGTTTGTGATCTTTTTTTTTTTACTATCAAGTAATTTTAAATTTTTTTCTGTATTTTTTTTATCCAATAAATAAATTGATTTTGTTTTGTAACAATCAACTAAAGGTAACCATAACACAACCTCATAAGGTGAATTTTCAGGACCATCTCTATGAATTGGAGAAAAATCTAAATTATTTGGTTGATGAATTACTACATTTAGTGATTTTTGCACAGCAATGTCTTCTCCCAAAAAATTTTTTAACTTAATTGAAAATGCATCAAAAATTTTTTTTTTAAATTGTTTATTTTTAGTTAAAAACTTAACTAGCTTTAATCTAAAATTATTTAATTTTATTTTTTCAATATTTAATAAGTGAAAATTATTAAAAAATTCGTTTATTTTTATATTTTTTAATTTTAGCTCTTTACATGAAAATTTAAAAATTTCTTCCTTGATTTGAATTATTGCATCTAAATTATTTGTATGAATTATAGAAAATGCTTTTTTCTCAAAATCTGCCTCTAAATCTTTCATTTATTTTTCACCACCATCAATTTTAACAAGCTCTCCAACCATATAATTGTTCTTTTTGCTTATCATGAATTCAAGTAAAGGCATTAATGAATTTGTTGTGCCAACTTTATTAACTTTAAGATTTTTTTTTATGAATTTTTCTTTATTGACACTATTTTGTAAAAAAACTTTTAAATTATTTTTTTGTGCTATTATTGCACCTGGCAATATTCCATTTAATAATATATTTGATCTGCTCAATTCTAAGGATTTTTTTTTTATATAAGTATTCAAGTAAGCTTTTGAACAGATATAAGGAAGTCTCCCATTTAAATTTACAGTTGATGCTGAAGAAATATGAACAATACGGCCATAATTTTTTTTTTTCATTTTTTTAATAAATAATTCATTGAGAAAAATTGGAATCGCTGAGTTTAATAACCACACATTATTCGCTTTATCTAATTTAAGATGAGAGTTTAATTTTAATGAACCACCTAGACAATGAATAACAATATCAAAATTTTTTTTTTTTATTTCATCTAATAATAAATTAAATTGATCTTTTTTTAAAACATCAAACTTGTAGAAACTTAAATTTTTTAATTTTTTAAAATTATTTTTTCTTCCCAAAACAAAAACATTGGCCTTTTTTTTTAATAAATAGTTGGCAATTTCATATCCGATGCCATTTGATCCACCTGATATAAAAACATTTTTTTCTAAAAACTCATTTTTCATTAAATCTTTTTACTTATAAGAAAATATTTTTTCATTGATTAATTTCTTTTTTCAAGACATAAGATGTGTTAATAATTATTCAGTAATAATCCCAAAATATATCTTTTTAATTATGAAAGCAATAATAATAGGAAGTAATTCTTTTTATGGAGCTCACTTTACAAAACTATTACTTAAAAAAAAATTTAAAATAATTGGAATAAGCAGATCTAAAATTAAAAAAGATCATTATTTACCATTTGATAAAAACAATAACAATTTTAAATTTAAAAAATTAGATTTAAACAAAGATATAAAAAAAATAATTAATTTAGTAAAAAAATTCAAGCCTAAATATATCATAAACTTTTCTAGTCAAAGTATGGTAAATGAGAGTTGGGAAAATCCTCAAGATTGGTTTTTAACTAATTCTTACTCAGTTCCATCTTTTTATGGGTATTTAAATAAATTAAATTTTAAGTTTAGGCTGGTTCATATATCTACACCTGAAATTTATGGTAACACCAATGGAATTATTTCTGAAGATGAAAAGTTTAATCCTACAACGCCTTATGCAATTTCGAGAGTCAATGCAGATTTTTTTCTTAAAAATTTAAACAAACAATTTAATTTTGATTTTGTTGGAACTCGTGCAGCGAACATATATGGAGAGTTTCAAGATTTATACAGAATCATTCCTAAAACAATTTTTTCAATTATAAATAAAAAAAAAATTTTTTTACATGGGGGTGGAAAGTCTGTTAGATCATTTATTCACATTGAGGATGTTTGTATTGCAACCTACAAAGTTATGATTAAAAAAAATAATAAAGGAGAATTTTATCACATTTCTTCTGAAAATTACATATCTATAAAAAAACTAATAAAATTAATCTGTAAGATTTATAATTATAATTTTAAAGATCTTGTAATACATACAAAAGATCGAATTGGTAAAGATAAGTTTTATAAATTGAATTCAAATAAAATTAAAAAAATAGGGTGGAAATCAAAAATTTCTTTAAGTGAAGGTATTAAACTAACTGGAGACTGGTTGATAAAAAATAATAATAAATTCAATAAAAAAGAGTTACATTATACACACAAAAAATGAAAATATTAATAACAGGAGCTAGCGGCTATGTAGGGAGTGTTCTTACTGAGTACTTGCTGGGAAAGAAATTTAAAGTTATTGCCTTAGATACTCAGTGGTTTGGTATAAATCTAAAAAAAAATAAAAATTTAAAGATAGTGAAAAAAGACTATCGAGAAATTAATAAAAAAGATTTGAACAAGGTAGACTCAGTAATTCATCTTGCAAACATTGCTAATGATCCAGGTGCAGAATTAAATCCTCAACTTTCATGGAATATAAATGTTTTAGGTGCCATGAAACTAGCAGAAAAATGTAAATCAAATAAAGTTAAGCAATTAATCTATGCAAGCTCCGGTAGTGTTTATGGAGTTAAAAAAGAGAAAAAAGTAACTGAAAACTTATCTTTGGTGCCTATATCACTTTACAACAAAACTAAAATGATTGCTGAACGAGTTTTTCTTAGCTACTCAAAATACATGAAAATTCATATTATTAGACCAGCCACTATTTGTGGTTATTCTGAAAGATTAAGACTGGATGTAAGTGTAAATATGCTTACCTACCAAGCACTAAAATTTAAAAAAATTACAGTTCTAGGAGGTAAACAAATAAGGCCTAATTTACATATTCAGGATATGGTAAGAATTTATGAACACTTTTTGAAAAATAAAAAATTACCTAATGGATTTTATAATGCTGGATTTGAAAATATCTCAATAATTAATTTAGCTAAAAAAATTAAGAAAAAATTAAATTGTAAAATAATAATAAAAAAGAGCAATGATCCAAGGTCATATAGATTGAATTCTGATAAATTAATAAAAACAGGATTTAAACAAAAATTTTTTACAGATGATGGAATTAATGAAATAAAAGAGAAATTGAAATTACAAAAAGTAAATAAAAACAATTTTACTGTACAAAAAATGAAAGAGCTTAGTCTTGATGATTAAATGAATAGATTAAAAAATATTTCAAAAAAAATTAGAAAAAAAATAATTTATCTAAGCCATAAAGCAAAAACAGCCCATTTGGCATCATCTCTATCTTGTGTTGATATAATGGTAGCTATTTATGAGGATTTTTTAAAATTTGATAAAGATAAAAAATCTAAAAATATTTTCATATTAAGTAAAGGACATGCTGCAATGGCTTTATATAGTATTTTAAATTATAAAAAAATTATTTCAGATAATACTTTTAAAAGCTACTCCAAAGTAGGATCAATTTTAGAAGAACATCCTACACATAATATTCCATCTGTACATGTTGCAACAGGTTCCTTGGGTCATGGCTTGTCCGGTGGATGTGGGATGGCTTTATCTTTTAAATTAAAAAAATTAAAAAAGAAAATTTATGTTTTACTAAGCGATGGTGAGTGTAATGAAGGTTCGGTATGGGAGGCATTACTTTTTGCGGCTGCTAATAAGTTAGATAATCTCGTTGTAATCATAGATTATAATAAATGGCAGGCTACAGGCAGAACAGACCAAATACTTAAATTAGGTAATTTGAAAAAAAAATTTGAGTCTTTTGGTTTCATGTCAAAAGAGATTGATGGTCATAATTTTATAGAAATTACAAAAAATCTAAAAAAAACTTTTAAAAATAAACCATTGGCAATTATTGCAAACACAATAAAAGGTAAAGGTGTTTCATTTATGGAGGATGATAATAATTGGCATTATAGATCTCCAGATCAAAATGAGTATTTAAAGGCAATAAAGGAAATAGATACATTTTAATGAGGAATTCTTTTGCAAAATCTATAACTAACTTAAGTAAAAAAAATAAGAAAATAGTTTTATTAGCTGGTGATATTGGAAATAAACTTTTTGATAACTTTAAGAAAATCAATAAAAATAAATTTTTTAATTGTGGGGTTGCTGAAGCAAATATGACAGGTATAGCTGCAGGGCTTGCAAAAGAAGGATTTAGACCTGTAACCTACACTATTACGCCTTTCAATACTCTTAGATGTTTAGAGCAAATAAAAATAGATATTTGTTATCCAAAGTTACCAGTTATTATTGTTGGAACTGGATCAGGTTTGTCATACTCGGCGCTTGGCGCAACACATCATTCGCTTGACGATATTGCAATAATGAGATCATTGCCTAATATCAACATAGTTTGCCCTTCAGATCCTGTTGAGGTAAAATATGCTCTTCAAAATGCTTTAAAATTTAATGGCCCAACATATATCCGAATTGGAAAAAAAGGTGAGCCAACAGTTAATAAGGAGAATATAAAATTTAAAATTGGAAAAATTAATAAAATTATACCTGGAAAAGATATTAGTATATTGAGTGTAGGAAACATAATGAAAGTTTCATTAGAGTGTCAAAAAATTTTAAGTCAAAGTAATATTTCAACAGAATTAGTTAGCTTACATACAATAAAACCTTTAGATAAAGAATATCTAAAAAATGTTTTTAAAAAAAAGCTAGTTATCTGTATTGAAGAGCATAGTATTGTAGGTGGTGCTGGCAGTGCTATTTTAGAATTTTGTAATTTAAACTCAATTGACACTAGTAAATTTATGATTTTTGGTGCTCCAGATAGCTTTTTAAGCAAAACGGGAACTCAAGAACAGGCAAGAAATAAAATAGGATTAAATTCAAAAAACATTGTAAAAAAAATAATAAACAGATTAAAGAAATCAAATGCTAATAAAAATTGGAATAGATTTCGATAATACAATAGTTAATTACGAAGATTTATTCCATCAAGAAGCAATAAGAAAAAAACTTTTTAAAAAAAGTCAGAAAAAAAAAAATTCCAAGAATAATCTTAAAAATAAATTAATTTCAAATAATAGAGAAAAAGAGTGGACGAGTATACAAGGCATTGTTTACGGGAAAAAAATGATGAAAGCAAAGCCTTATACCGGGTCAGTAAAATTTATAAATAAATATAGTAATAAAAAAAACTTTAAAATTTTTATAGTAAGCCATAAAACTTTATACCCAATTATTGGAGAAAAAATAAATCTCCATAAAATATCTAAAAATTGGATAAAAAAAAAAAAAATTTTTAAAAATAAGAAAATTAGTTGGATTAATAAACACGTATTTTTCCTACAAACAAAAAAAGAAAAGATAAAAAAAATAATTGACTTAAAATGCGATTATTTTATTGATGATCTTAATGAAATTTTAAAAAAACTTCCAAAAAGAATTAAGACCATTCACTTTGACCCTTGCAAAAAAAGTAAAAGAACTTCATTAAATTCCTGGAACGATTTAATTAAAAAAATTAAGATATAATGATTGATAGCCAACTTAAAAGAATCCAATTAGGCCGAAATAATTATGTCTATAAGTTTAGAGAAAAAGGAAAAATAAAGATACACAAAATATTCAGAAATAAAAATAGATTTGTTCATGAAGTAGATTTTTTAGAATATTTAAAAAAAATTAATATTAAAAATGTGCCAAAAATAGAATATTTAAATACTAAAAAAAAATATTATGTATGTAATTATATCAAAGGAAATAGTGCAAAAAAAATAACCAAAAAAGAAATTAACTCTTGTATAAATTTTATTAAAAAAATAAATAAGAAAAAAATATTTTTTAAAAAAGCAGTAGACTCGTGCTGGTCAATATCTGACCACTGCAAACTTGTTCAAAAAAATATAACTAAAATAAAAAAAATTAAACTTATTGATAAAAAACTAAATTATATATTGCTCTATTCGTTAAATGAATTTTATAAATTAAAAAAAGATATCAAAATCTTAAGAAAAGATTTTTATAAAAAATTAAAAAAAAAAGAAGCTATATTGTCTCCATCAGATTTTGGTTTCCACAATATAAAAATAAATAAAAAAAAATTATTTTTCTTTGACTTTGAATATTCTGGGTTAGATGATCCAAAAAAATTAATATGTGATTTCTTTTGTCAGCCTGATTATTTTATAGATATTAAAAATTTCAATTATTTTACAACAAAAATTCTTGGTAAAAATAAATTTAACAAAGATAAAAAATTAATGATGATGCTTCTCAAAATGCACTCTATAAAATGGATTTGTATACTAATTAAACATTTATATAGTGATCCAAATAAATTAAATATAAATTACAATCAAAAAAAATCTAAAATTTATAAATACTATAAAAGAATTAAATCATGGAAATAAAAAGTTTATTGGACAAACTTCATAACAAAACAAAAAGAGATTATCTAAAAAGAGTAAACGATAAGAAATATCCAAAATTTAAAGCTGCACAAATCGCAAAAAAATGGGGATATGATTATTGGGATGGTGATAGAAGAATAAATTATGGTGGCTATAAATATATACCAGGCAGGTGGACATCTCTTGCAAAAAAAATGATAAAACTTTACAATCTAAAAGATAACAGCAAGATTCTTGACATTGGTTGTGGTAAAGGGTTTCTTTTATACGAGTTGAAAAAAATTAACCCAACATTTAGTGTTTTTGGTGTAGATATTTCAAAGTATGCAATTAAAAACTCTAAAAAAGAAATAAAAAAATATTTAAAATATTCAAATTGTACAAAACTACCATTTAAAAATAATTATTTTGATTTTGCTTTCTCAATAAATACATTTCACAATCTATATAATTATGAATTAGATAAATCTCTTAAAGAAATAACTAGAGTATCTAAAAGACAATATATTTGCGTAGAATCCTACAAGAATGAGATTGAAAAAACCAATCTACTTTATTGGCAAGTAACTTGTGAAAGTTTTTATACACCTAAAGAATGGAAATGGTTTTTTAAAAATTCTAATTATAGAGGTGATTATTCTTTTATTTATTTTAAATAATGAAAAATAACTTTAAAATTAAAGCTGCTGTTTTAGAAAAAAGTAAACATCCACTCGTTATGAAGGATATTTTTCTAAAAGAAAAAATCAAGACTAAGCAAGTGCTTGTTAAAATCTATTATTCTGGGATATGTGGTTCTCAAATTGGCGAAATAAATGCTATTAAAGGTAAAGATAAATACTTACCACATTTACTAGGTCACGAAGCAACTGGAAAAGTAATCCAAACAAATAGCTTAAATTCAAAATTTAAAATAGGTGATCATGTAATTTTACATTGGCAAAAAACAAAATTAAAAGATTCAGAAACCCCAGTTTATTTAGATTTGCAAAATAGAAAAATAAATGCGGGATGGATAACCACTTTTAATAATTATTCTGTTGTATCTGAAAATAGATTAACTAAATTACCAAAACATATCTCAAAAAAAAGTGGTGTACTATTTGGCTGTGGCTTAACAACAGCATACGGGTCTTTATTTAACAATATTAAAAAAAAAGAGATCAAATCAAAAAAAATACTATTAACTGGTTTTGGGATGATAGGGCAAATTATTGTTTCTTTAATTAATGCTTCGGGGGGAGATAATATAACGTTAATAGAAAAAAATAAAAAAAAAATAAATCTTGTAAAGAAGAAATATAAAAAAATTAAAGTATTAAATAAACTCAATTATCCAAATAAAGAAACTTATGATATTGCCTTTGAAACTACTGGTCATAGTAAATTAATTGAATTCTCTTATAATAATATCAAGAATAATGGTAAATTAATATTAATTGGTGTTCCAAATCATCAAGAAAAAATTAAAATTAACTCACTTGGTATAAATTACGGAAAAAAAATTATTGGGAGTTATGGTGGAAATATAGAGCCTGAAAAAGATATACCTAAAATTGCTAAGTTTATATTAAAACATAAATTAAATTTAAATAATTTTTTATGCGGTCCATTTGATTTTAATAAAATAAATAAAGTATTGGATAATATGAAAAAAGGAAAAATAATCAAAAAACCAATAATTAAATTTTGAAAAAAAAAAATAATATTCTACTTATTGGCTGTGGATTTTTTTCTCAAAATATTTACATGCCAATAATAAACAAAAAATTTGAAAGACAAAATATATTTTTTTTTGACGAAAGAAAAGATTTGAAAAAAAGAACTGCTTTAAAAAATAAATGTAATTACCTAGAAAAAATTAATCAAACTACATTAAAAAAAAATAATATTACTCACTGTATACTTTGTTTTGATAGAAGCAGAAGCTATCAATATTCTAAACTAATTTTAAATAATGGGATAAACTTATTCGCAGAAAAACCTGTCTGCTCAACCTCAAAAGAGCTTAAAGAATTATTAAGTATTGCGAAAAGAAAAAAGAGTAATTTTATTAGTTCATTTCAAAGAGCACATGATAAAAAAATAATTTATTTAAAGCAAAGAATTGAAAAATTGAAAATAAATTTTTTAGAGCTTAATTGTAATTTTTATTCTGGTAATTTTAGACACAGAAAAAAAACTAAAATTAGAACTTTAGAAAAATTAAAAAATCTAAAAACTATTAAAAGCGAGAATAAAATTTCCTACCTAATATTCTTAAACAGATACTGGCATATTATAAATGCCATAAATTTTTTATATCCATTTGTAAAATCCTACAGAAATATTAAACAATTAATTTTTAGTATAAAAGATAGAACAAATTATGCACTATCATTTAAATTAAATAATAAAAAATTTAAAATAATAATGAATTCTGAAAAAAAAATTGGTTGGCATGAGTTTTATTGTGTTAAATTTAAAAAAAAAAAAATTTTTATAAAATTAGACGCACCAATGAAATTTAATAAAAATGAAATAGAGAAAACTTCTTTTTTTAGTCAAATCAATTTTTTTTTCGCAAAAAAAAATAAAATACAGTATAAAAATATTAAAAATTGTATCGATGAACTAAGATTTATAGAGTATTTATGGAAGAAAAATTATTTAAAATAAAAAACATCTGTAGGCTTTGCAAAAGCAAAAATTTAAAACTATCTTTTGATTTGGGCCCAAACCCAATTGGTGACGACTATACAAAAACAAAAAATAAAGCCAAACTTATCCCATTAAAAATGATGTCCTGCTTAGATTGTGGATTTAAACAACTTTCAGTAGTAGTTAATGAAAAAAAAGTTTATGGGGATTATCTTTACACAACCAGCACATCAAAGGGACTGACAGAACATTTTAAAAAAAGTTATTTTTTTCTAAAAAAAAAAATTAATTTAAAAAAAAATGATTTAATAGTCGATATAGGAAGTAATGATGGAAGCAACTTAAATATATATAAAAAAAAAGGTCATCGTGTTTTAGGTATCGAACCAGCAAAATACTTGTGTAATATTTCTGAAAAAAAAAAAATTTCTACAATTAATAGTTTTTTCAACACTAAATGTGTTAAAAAAATAATTTCGAAACAGGGTTATCCAAAATTAATTTGCATATATAACATGATGGCTAATGTAGATAATCTTGATAAATTTATTAAAGATTTGAGAAAATTAATGAATAATAACACTATTGTTGCTATCGAAAGCTTTTCACTTGCTGGAATAATTAAGAAGAATTTATTTGATAATATTTATCATGAACACCTTTCGTATTTTCATATTAGTCCATTAATTAAATATTTTAAAAATTTTGGAATACAAATTTTTTATGCGGAAAATAATGATATAAAAGGTGGTTCAGTTGTATTCTACTTAAGATTAGCAAAAGAAAAGAGTGGGGATAGTAGTATTAAAAAATGTTTAAAATACGAAAAAAAATTAAAACTAAATTCATCGATTGTTTTCAAACAAATAAAATACAAAAATAAAATTAATTTAATTAAAATTTCAAAATTTATAAAAAAACTAAAAAGTAAAAAAATTGCAGGTTTTGGTGCTTCTGTTGGATCCACTGTATTTATCCATCATTTTAAACTAACCGATAAATTACAAATTTTATTAGATGATGAAAAAAGACGTAATAATTTATTTTCACCTTCAACAAATATAAAAGTTTATAATCCTAAAACTAATCTATTAAAAAAAATTGATATAGTATTAATTATAGCCTGGAGATATAAGGATAATATTGTTTCGAACTTTAAGAAAAAATATCCTAAAATTTTCAAAAAGCAAAAATGGTTTACCCTGATACCTAATATAAAAAAAATAAATTAATTAATGAAAAAATTTAAAAAAGATATTTCAGCATTAAGTTTAAGTTATCGTGCTTTAATAAATAATTATAGTTTAAACAATAAATTTTTGGATAAGAACAATAAAAAAAAAAATATTTTATATAGATTTTGTCTTAACAAATCTAAAAAAGATAAATTACATCAAATGTTAATTTTTCAGACAAAAGATTATAAAGATAAAATCAAAAAACATCCAAAAAAAGATAAAAGCTACCATCTGATAAAAGGGAAACAGCTAGTTACGATTTATAACAGTAAAGGTCTGATAAAAAAAAAAATTATACTTGATAAAAAAAACTTTTTTTTGTGGATAGGAAAAAATACTTTTCATAATAATGCAACAATAGGCAAAAAATCTATACATATTGAAAGTATCGCAGGACCATTTAAAAGAAAAAAAGATAGAGAGTATTTAAAAAAAAAATGAAAAAAATTTATTGGTGGAAAAATTACAATATATTAATTTCGAAAAAAAAATTAAATTATAATCCTAGAATTAATTATATTAAAAAATTAGAGAACAAGATAGCAAAAACAATTAATGTTAAATTTGTTGCTTTTACTACAAGTGGATCATCTGCGTTAACTTTGGCATTTTTTTGTAGTGGTATTAACAAGAAAAAAAAAATTCTAATACCTAACCGTACCTGGGTTGCAACTGCACACGCTGCTTACACTTTGGGTTATAAAATACAACTCGAAGATATTAATTTAAATGATATGAGTCTAAACGTACCTCTTAACCAAATTAAAAATGGAAATGATATTGGGTGTATAGTTTTAGTAAATCTAAATGGTAAAATTAATAAGACGAGAGACTTAAGTAAAATTATTCAAAAAAAGAAAATATTTATTATTGAAGATAATGCGCAAAGTTTTTTATCTGGAAACAAGAATTATATTAATCCATTATCAAAAGTTTCTTGTTATTCAACAGGCACAACTAAATTACTAAATACACTTCAGGGTGGTTTTTGTGCAACAAATAACAAGCGAATATATCAAAAAATATTATTAGCGAGAAATCATGGTGTTTATGATTTTTTTACAGATAAATGGAAAAGCCCTGGATTCAATTTAAAGCCAAATAACTTTCAGTGCTATCTAGGCTTATCAGAACTTAAAATTGCTAGTATTAAAAAGAAAAAGTGCATAGCTATTAACAAATTATATATTAAAAATATTAAAAATAAAAAAATTAAGATTTTATCTACGAACTATAGAAAGGGTGAATTTCCAATTTATGTTCAAGCTTTAGTTGATAATAGATTTAAATTTAAAGAATATTTATCAAAAAAAAAGATTGAAATAAGGTATTTTCCTCCTTCTTTAAATGAAGCTAAATACCTAAACTTTAATTCTAAAAAAAAATTTAAAAATTCAAAATTATTATCAAAAAAAGGAGTTTACTTACCTTGTGGACCATCTCAAAATATTAATGAAATTAAAGCAGTAATTAAAATTATAAATGAATACTAATATTTATAAACATTTTTTAAATTTAGTTTGAATTCAATTCTATTTTTTCTATTTCCTGCATTATTAGTTTGTTCATTTTCCTACTTCCTTCATAGGAAGGGTGGTGAGTGTCATATATATAGATATTCTTGTCATCATAAAAAAAACATTGATTTCCAGGGCAGAATGTTTTTTCTAAATTAATTTTATAAATGTTTTTAAAATTTATACTTTCCAAAAAATTTATTTCTTCTGAAAAATAATCCCTATAAATTTTTACTGGATAATTTATTTTATCAGTTAAGTAATAGTCTGGATTTTTTTTATGTATTTCAAAATCTGGATTTATTAATCCACTTTTATTTTTACTTCTTAATATTCTATATAGGGTATGTTCAGGTGTCACTGGTGTTGGATATAAAAGTATGATTTTATTATCTTTAGATAAATCAATTAAAGTATCTTTAAATTTCTTTTTTAATAATTTCTTTTTGTCGTAAAAATTTAAATCTATATTTTTGGGATCAGACCATGTAATTGGAACTTTTTCTCTAATAATAGACTCTTCTTCACGTTTGAAATCTTTTCCAAAAATAGAATCGAGGCGACCATAAATTATTATATAGGTATTTTTATGAGTTCTGTTTTTAATAAAATCTGTTCTATACTTGTGAATATTTTCATCAAATTTAATGACTTTATTTTTATAATCATATCTAATAAAATTAGGTAAATAAAAATATCCACCATAAGTCATGGTTATTAATCTAAATTTTGTATCTGAAATCTGTTCAACTAAATTTTTTAATAAGGCGTCACTTAAAGAGTCTCCTAATAAGATAATATCACCATCATTATCTGATAATTCATTGAATGTACAAAAACCTTCTGCCCCCAATCTGCTATGGCACCTAATTTTATTTTGCGATATAGATCTATAATCTTGGTTTTTGTAAGTGTTGACAATAAGTTCTGGAAAATGACCTCTTTTTTCAAAACCCTTCTTATAAATACTTGCAATATTAAATACTAAAATTGACATGATAACTATAACTAAAATTTTTATTATTGAAGTAAATTTATAATTTTTATCTCTAAATGGTCTTTCAACAAAAAAATAAGAAAGAATAGATAATAATAAAGTAATTATTATAAGTAATAATATGATTAAAAAATCATTTTGTTGCAAAAAACTAGATACTCTAGCAAAAGAAAAAATGGGAAAATGCCAAAGATATAAAGAATAAGAAATTAAGCCAATTCCTACAAATAATTTTGATGAAAGAATTTTAGTGATTAATTCATTTTTATCAGAGAACCATATTATCAAACAAACTCCAATAATTGGAGAAAGAGTATAGAAAGATGGATGAAAAATTTCATCATCTAATCGAGTGTCGGGTGTAACTAGTTGAAAATCTGGAAAAAATAACATTGAGTGAATTATTAAAATCAATCCTACACCCGGTAAAAACAACGATAATTTTTTTATTTTATTTCTATGACCTAGTGAAACTTCAAAATATGCCAATATTGACCCTGCTAATAATTCCCAACCTCGTGTCGGTAAAATATAAAAATTGAATGTTGGATAGTTTTTACTCCCCCACTCAGCTGATCCAATGCTGATTATAAAACCAAGTACTAAAATATGTATTAGGTATTTTTTAAAATATTTGAATGTTAAAAGTAAAACTACTGGAAATAAAATATAATACTGTTCTTCAACTGATAATGACCAAGTATGGAGAAATGGTTTAAACAAACTACTCTCAGCACCATATTGTTGGCCTGAAAACCAAAAATAAATATTAGAAGTAAATCCTAAAGAATAAAGAATAGATTTTGAAAAATCTATTAAGGTATGTGGAAGCAGAAAAATCCAAGCAAAAGGAAGTGAAATTAACATTACCACTAATAATACTGGCAATATTCTTCTTATCCTTCTTTGATAGAAATATTTAAATGAGAAAGATCCTGTTGTTATCAATTCCTTGTAAATAATTGATGTAATTAAGTATCCAGAAATTACAAAAAATATATCAACCCCAATAAACCCACCTTCTAAAATTCTATGATCAAATAAGGATAAATGAGCGTGGTAAATAACTACAGATACAACTGCAATAGCTCTTAAACCATCAATTTCTGGGCGATAATTAAGTTTCATTTAGTAAACACTTATCACATTAATTTTACAGTTAAAAAGTTATTTATTATCCAAAAAAATTACCTGAATGTGAGTCGGTTGACAAATTTCCAACTGGTCCTAATGGATTGTACCTAAACGGAATTCGAATGATTGATCTTTCAGCCCCTGGAATTGACTCTCCTCTTTTGTGAAAACCATGAACATTTGCAATAATCAAAGTATTAGCAGGACAAGCTACTTTGATTTCCTCTTTTAGAAGTTTTTCAAAATAATTTTTAAAAAATATTTTATCAAGGTGCTTTTGAATTCTCCAGCCCTCTATATGAGAATCTTTTAATTGACCTCTCATAAATTCAAAAAATAATCTTTGAAATTTATTTTTATGTGAATTTTTACAATAAACAAATGGACCGCTATCCATTTCTACATCATTCATATAAAATAAAACTTTGTGTGAGTGAAAATGAACATCGGCATGAAATGAAACATTATTATCACTGTCATTTTTAGGATCTCCAAATTTTGTAGTCTCTAGATCTAATTTTTTAAATTGCTCAACTACTTTGGTGCCTTCAGCTGAAGATATTAATCTGATTAATTTCTTATTGCTTGCAAATTTTTTAATTGCTGGAAATTTATCAAAATCATTCTCTTTTACATAATGAATGTTTACTTCCATTGATCCATGCTTAACGAGTCTTGAATTTTCTGATTTCGAAACTATACCAAATTCTTGCTTTAAATTTTTAAAGTCTTCTTCTGGTAGAAAATTAGGAATTACCAAAATACCATTTTTAATTAGTTTATTTTCATCATCACTTTGAGGTCTGCAATTTTTAAATCTTCTTAATTGGATTAGCATATTAGCAAATATAGTTCTAAGAACTGGAATTCCAAATTTGTTTGCTAGAGGAGAGGGCAAAATATGATTTTGGCTTAAAATAAAGTCCCAGGTGCTTTTAGATTTCATAAAATATAATATATCATAAGTTCTTAAATTTTGGAATTTTGAAAAAAGTCAAAAAAAAACTCCAGTCGTTAAGACCGGAGTTTTTAATTCTATATTGATATTTTTTAATTTCTAAAAATTTTTTTCAGTGCATAAATCAAGCCAATTGAGCTATTAGTACTGGTCAGCTGCACGCATTACTGCGCTTCCACATCCAGCCTATCAAC
>MDSV01046548.1_pt1 | contig 61069 bp, 35 predicted proteins | sample 810851 | NCBI WGS metagenome assembly MDSV01 (sample SAMN05326640, study PRJNA326480) | marine metagenome | isolation source: seawater | place: Atlantic Ocean: North East | collected 2012
ATCCCCGCCCTGCTCTTTGAATGTCTCGAGCTCGGTTGGAGTGGGCCCACTCGCGGTGTCCTTCAGGAGTGGATCGACGCCCACGCTGAGCGTGTAGAGGTTGAGGCTCTCGACGGCCTGGAATTGCGCGCGCGTGAGGGAACCGGCGAGGCAATCCCTCGTGAGACGCCTTCGCGCGTCCCCGCCGCGAAGCATGGTCTGGACCTCGCGCAGAACGGTCGCGCCGGGCTTGCCCGCTTCCGCGCGCCACCGCGCGCAGAGCTCGCCGAGGTCGACGCCGTGCTCGACCAGGGGGTGCGCGTCCGTCGCGGGGGTGGGCGGGAACCGCCCCACCTTGGACGCTTTCGAGCTCGCCGCTCTGACGGATAAGCGGCGCGCCGCATCGTCCGCGCGATGGGCACCCGTGGATGGCACCGCCCGGAACGGGCACACCGCCGCCGGGAACCGAAATGTCATCGACGCGCACTTGCGCATTCCGGAAACGCGCGCGACGCCGGGCGCTGGCGCCGCGCCTGCCGCCGCACCGACCGCGGCGCTCATTCGTTCTGTCGTGGCGCGAACGAACTTTTCGTCGAAACGGAGCGCGGCGCGAACATCTCTCGTCGAAAACGAAAAACGACGCCCGCCGAGGTCACTTCCGAGGGCACTCGAAACCGCGCGCTCGAAGCGATGAGCGACACCACCCCGTGGTGGGAGCGCCCGAGCACGCAGCCAGCCGACGGCGGCGACGAAGGGTGCTCGATCTCCACCTCCGTCACGGTACGTCTGCGACTTCAAGACACACTTCAGTTTCGTTCTCCCGAACGCGTCTACCGAATCCCGCTGCGTCCATCCCGACTCACCCTGACCCTGTCCTCTCCTCCCCGCAGCACTCGTGCAAGACCGCGCCTGACGAAAACGGCGTGATGCGCCGCAAGTGCGAACGCATCACGCGCAAGTTCCGCACATGTCCCGGAAGGTTCGCCCGCCGCTTCTCCCACTGTGTATTTCCACGTTCTTCGTTTGGTTTCGCCCACGACCGCGCGCCGAGCTGACAACTGGAATTCTCGGCGAAACGAAACGCAGGGAGCCCGAGGAGCTCGAAGCCGAGCGCGAGGAGACGGACGACGAAGTCCCGGGCGGACGCGGATCTTCCTCCGTGTTTACCTCGTCATCCTCATCGTCCTACGCGACGGAAACGCACGGAGGATCCGGCGTTTCGTTGCCGGATATCTTCCCGGAGGGCGTCTCTTTCCCGTTCGGCGCATCCGGCTTTCCCGCGGGCTTTCCCTTCGGCGAGTGGCTCGGCGGCGGCGGCGACGCGCGTTCGCCCGCGTCGCCGCCCTCGTTCTTCGGGGCGATGGCGGCGGCGTTCCGCGGGATGTACGAGATCGCGCGCGAGATGGAGCGCCTCGAGAAGGGCGAGGAGACTCGGAGGCGCGCCGCGGATCCGAAAGAAACGACGCCCGCCGCGCGGGGCGACGACGAGTGAACTCGAGTCGTTTTCGAGTCGCTGACTCGCGCGTCGACGCTGTGCGAGACGCGCGCGACGTCGACGCGATCGCGGGTTCACACATCACTCTACGTATACTACGGGGCTCGCGATCGAGCTCGCTGGCTATGTGGCAGCTCTGACCGCGACCGCTCGCGGTCACGGCGTTGTTCATTCACTCTTCGTCTCCACCGCCTCCTGTTCCGTCAACACCGCGCGCATGTCGCTGAGGAAGTCGTCGTCGTCGTCGTCGCGCCGCGCGCCGAAAACGCGCGCGCCGATCGCGAGCCCGCCGATCCCGCCGACGGTCTCCTTGGTGCGCCGCCCGACGTCCCGGATGCCCTCGCTCGCGGCCTGCACGCCTACACCCATGCCGTCGGTCACCGCGTCGGTCACCACGAACACACCCGAGCGCAAGCCCGCGACGCCGGAGGCGACGCCGGACGCCACGCCGACGACGGAGGTTTCCAAAACGCGAGCGCCGGCGGTGAGGCCGGCGGTGAGGCCGGCGGCGACGCCGTCCGCCGCGACGCGGCCCGCCTTGCTCGCCGCGATCTTCCACGCGCCGGCCGTCGCCTTGACGACCGCTTCGGGAGGCGCGAGCGCTTGCAGGCGCGTGGCGGCCGCGGAAGACCACTCGTCTGCGGCGCACCGCTCGCGGAAACGCACGAGGCTCGACGCGGCATCCGCCAAAGTCAGGCAGTTTGGATTTTCGGTGGGTCGGGTGCCGTCCCCGCCCGAGGTCCCGGGCGCCCGCGCGCGCTGCCACGTCTCGAACAGCGCCCTCGCGCGAACGACGAGCGCCTCGAGCCTCGCGCGGCGCTCCTCGGTGGCGTCGAGGTCCGCGTCGTTGCCGTCGGCGGGACCGGCGTCGGACCCGCCCTCCATCGACTCGGAGACCGCGCGGCAGATTTCAACCAGCCATCGGAGCACGCCGTCGGGATCGTCCTCGGACGAGCGAAGGAGTCGAAGCAGATGGCCATCGTCTCCCGATGCTGAGGTACTGGCCCCACCCGATTCGTCCCCTGGACGCATGCTGCGCCCCGCGCCACCGAGGCGCGTATCGCAGTGAAGACGAGGCCAGCCACCGACGGAACAGCCAGCTTTCGGTCGGAAGCCGAGGCCCAGTGACTCGGCGGTCGGCACGGCCCGCGCCAAAAAATAAAAAAGACGAATACTGCGAAGCTTTGAAAGTGTTTCGTCCTCCATCACGACCGCCATCTTGACCAGACACGATGGCCGAAGACGCCGCCGCTGACGGTAAGGCCTCTTACATCCACCGTCTAGACCCTCACGCGCGACGCAAACGCCCCTGCGCTCGCGATCCCCGACCCCTCGCGCCGTGTTCTCGTCCTCGAGATTCGCTTTAAACGGATCCGACGCTGACCGAAACGTTTGATCCCGCGCAGCGCCCATGGAGGAGGAGGCCCCCGTCCCCGAGCCCGCTCCCGAGCCCGCGAGCGCCGGCGCAGGGTACGACGATCCCGTCGCCGCAGCGATTGCGGAGAAAGCCGCGCTGGAGACCCAGAATAAGCTTGACGTCACTGCGCTCCCCATCCGCCAGTACCTGGAGACCGCGGTGGTGCCCATCTTGCTGCAGGGCATGCAGGCGTTGGTGCACGAGCGGCCCAACAATCCGGTGGAGTTCCTCGCGGCGTACCTGCTGAAGAACAACCCGCAGGGGCCGTCCAAGCCCCCGCAGTGAAGCGAGCGGAGACGTCGATGAAGCGTGAGGAGGACACACCTGGGCGGGACGGAAGCGCGGCACCGGCGCCAGCACCGCGAACTTGACGAGCGACGTCGAGAGACGGCGAAGCGCCGCGCGTAGCCATAGGCGGTTGCGAAGCGGAAAGCCGTGTTGTAAAGACGCTGCTGCGTGTACGTAACGACGTGATGCTGCAGTTCACGAACGCGCGCACCCATGCTATTTCTACGTTGCGGTTTCACGGTCTATACTACTCCGTGGTTCCGACCGATTGTCGTCGCGGGTCACGACTGCCCGCTCGGCGGCAACGCCCCCGGCGCGCCGAACCCAGCCTTTTTCGCGAGCGCGTCGCACGCGGCTTGGTCCAGGAGCTGCTTCCCGGCGACGCCGCGGTCGTACGGCTGCGCCATCTCGCGCATGAACGTGCGCGCGATCTGCACTGCCATGTCCGTGCTCAGGTTGAGCTGCTGCTCGTGCAGGTGCGTGGTGATCCAGCCGGGCAGCTTGCCGCGCTTGTCGTGCGAGTTGTACCGCTTGTCCGCGAACACCATCAGCCCGTAATCGGCTTTGCTGCGGATCACGCGCCCGACGCACTGCGCGGCTTGCCGCACGGCGTCGAACGCCAGGAAATCAGCCTCTTTGATTTGGAACGTCTCGCGCAGGTACTCCAGGCGCGCGCGGAGCACGCGGGACAGCGTGTACTGGTACGGCACGCCGTACATGATCACCGCGCGACCGTAGTGTCTGTCGAAGTCGATGCCCTCGGCAACCTTCCCGCGCGCCACGGACAGGAACACCGCGCCTCGGCCGCAGTTGCAGGCGCGGCGGTAGTTGTCCAGCGCCAGGCTGGTCTCGACGACGTCCTGCGTCTCGATGAACACCAGCTTGTGCTGCATCACCTGCTGCAGCACGCCCGTCTCGTGCCACTTGCTGACGATCTGCTCCATGTACGAGTAGGACACGAAGAACGCCACCAGGCCGTCCGGCACGGCGGCGGCGAGGTCGATGAGGATCCGCCCGTAGTTCTGAATCACGCCCGGATCGTCGCGCATGTCAAACTTGGTGCTCACCGCCTGCTGGTCCGCGCCGCGCGTGATCACCACGGGGCACAGACACTCGCGCGTGAGCGTCATGGGCAGACTGGAGATGCACACCGGGTTGAAGCTCAGCAGCCGCGGGTACAGCTCGATCGGCGACAGCGTGCCGCTGGTGATGAAGACGCTCTGGAACTTCTCAAACACCGGGCGCACCGCCAGCGACGCGTCCAGGCAACACAGCTGGAACACCGGGTCGGGTATGTTCGGGTACCGCTCGTCGTACGGCTCGAGGATCAGCGAGAAGCCAGCCTGGTACGTCCCGACGAGAGTGCCGAAATCCGCGACGAGCGAGACGGCGTTGTACTCCTCCGTGTCCACGATCTCCAGCGTCTTCAATAGGCTGGTGAGCCGGTCGTAGCAAAACTTGAGCGTCTTCCCGTCGATCGCCGCGCTCTGCTGTAAGTGCGCGAGGAACGCCGTGGGGTTCTCTTGCTCCACCTGCGTCGCGCGCATGCGCGTCTTGAGGTACTCCACGAAGCGTCGGAGAAACGCCACGAAATGTTCCGCGCGGCGTATGTTCCCGGGCACAGCCTCGCGCAAGACGTCATCCGGGATCACCGGGTTTTGAAGCGCGTCCTCGCCGCCGCCGCGGCGCAGCACGCCCTGCTGCGCGAGTCCGTCCACTAGGCGCGCGTACTCTTCGCGCAGCCTCCGCGCGTCCGTCTGCTTCGCGCGCTCGATCTTCCCGCTGAGGCTGGTGATGTTCCGCCCCGCGGCGTCCAGCGTCTGCTGCCTGAGGTTCACGGAGAGCGCCTCGATGCACACGTTGTCGATGTTGTGCGCCTCGTCGAAGACCACCACGCACTCCTTCTCCAGCTCGCGCGACACCAGCGACGACACCTTCGGGTCCAGCAGGTACTGGTAGTTGTACACCACCACGTTCGCGACGCCGATCATGTGCCGCGCCAGAAAGTACGGACACCATCCCTTTTTTCGCCCGAACTCGCGCAGGTCAGCCAGGGTGTACACCCCGGGCGGCAGCACGGCGTCCGGCCCCTCCTTCTCGTAATCCTCGAAAAACTGACACAGCTCTGTGCTCGTCTCCTCCTCGCGCGAAGCCGCGTCGATGTGCTTCTCCCGCACCCAGCTGGCGGTCAGCCGGCGGCACCGCGCGTCCACGCTCTCCCTTGACCCCTCGTCCGCAACCTTGGGATGGATGCACATGTTCTTGCGGCTGCTCAGGCCGAGCGCCATGATCTCCGCCGACTTGCCGACGTGCTTCTCGCGGTACGCCTGCAGCACGCGCAGCTCTGCCAGCACCTTCTCCATCTCGGGGACCGTGCGCGTGCAGTAGATGAGCTTGCCGCACTCCGGATGCGCGAGCTGGTACGACGTGATCAGCGCCAAACACGTGATGGTCTTGCCCGTGCCGGTGGGCATCTCCAGGCATCCGTGACCCTTGGCGTCGAGGCCGTGCTTCAGCTCGAGCATGTACTTGTACTGCTCGGGGTAGACGTACTCGTACGGGAAGTACACGGTGAGCCCCTCGAGGTTGAAGATCATCGTGGCTCGATGCGGCAGAGCCGCGGCGTGCGCTTAACCGGTGGCGCGTTCAGAGGCGCGGGGGCTGACCCTGGGACCCTCCGGGCCCTCGGGAAACGCCGAACCCGACGCGGTTGAGATCCCGCGCTGAATCCGCCACGTTTCCGCACTCCAATCTCACGACCGAGCACCCTTCGCCCTATCACCGGGCAGAGCGGCCCCTTCGACCCACGACCCGCGTCGCTGGGGACCGTCCACGCGCCGATTCGAAGTCGAGCCCTCGTTCTGACGCCTGGCGCGGGGGAACGCGCGCGTGGTTGTGCAACCGGGGGGTTCACGAAAGAGTCTGACTTCGCCCCGCAGAGTCGGCGAGCTCGGCGATCAGCGCGATGTGACTGGTCCTGTTCCGACCTGCAACTCCAACAACAACCACTGCTCTTCGCCCTGCACGACCACTCGCCGCGGCGCCGCACGCTCGAGAGGTCCCGATGTCTCACGTCATCGGCCTCGCTGGTGGCATCACGATCGGCGCGCGCGCGCCGCCGACGCCTCGCGCGCTTGTCTCCTCGCCGCGCGCGGCGGCTCGCCTCGCCGCGTCCGATGTTCCGATCCCAATCGGACTCTCCGGCTCCCGAGGCGTTGGCGTGAAGTGTCTGCGCGTGCGCGACGTCGCGCGCCCGACGCGCCTGCGGCCGCGAAAGGTGGTTTCTGCCATCGCGACGAACGGCGCGTCCGGCGGCTCCGAGGGACCCACGCCCTCGTCCCCGGAGCCCGCCCTCGCGTCCCCGGGCGCGAAGAAGAAACGCCCGTTCATCCCCGCGCTGGATTCGACGCGTTTCTTCCTCATCTCGTACATCGCCGTGGGCCACTTCATCGCGTGCTGCACGAAGGACGCGCTCACGCTCAGGTTGCTGTCGCAGGTGAACGTGGTGGTGGGGGCGTTCTTCGTGCTGTCCGGGTACGTCGTCGCGTACACGTGCACGGAGCTGGGGAAGTACGAGGCGAGTCCGCGCGTGTCGCCGGCGCCGGCTTTCGTGGCCAGCCGCGTGATGGGCTACTACCCTCTGTACATCGCAGCGCAGGCGGCTTTCGCGTGGGTGTTCGTGTATGCGGACAACCTGTACAACGGGCCGGTCGCGACGGCGTGGCACGCCCTCATCACCTGCACGCTCACGCAGGCGTGGTTCCCGGCGCACGCCGAGCTCTGGAACGCGCCCACGTGGTTCCTCTCGGCGCTCACCTTTGCGACGGCGGCGCTCCCGTTCGCGCTCCCGCCCATCGCGCGGTGGCGCGCGCGCGGCTTGCGGGTCGCGATGCTCTTCTTAACCCTGACCTCGCTCATGATGAAGCTGGCGTACTCGTACGACTGCGGCGCGTGGTTCTTCATGGAGGGCACGATGGGCGCGAAGACGCACCCGAACTGGATGTTCTGGAACCAGACGCGCTTCTCGCCCTTCGCCGCGCTCGTGGACGTGCTCATCGGATGCGTCGCGTGCCGCATGGTCACCGTGCGCGAGTGCGATCCGGCAGAGGACCCGGATCGGGAGTCGGAACGGAAGCGGGGACCGGGAGTGCTTCTCGGGGGCGAGCCCGGCACGGCGGCCGCATCGCCCGCGATTCCGCTCCTGGGCATGCTCCTCGTCATCGCGGCGCGCGCGTTCGGATGGCTGCCCCTGAACGACGCGCTGACGCGAAGCGCGTTCTTCGTCCCGCTCTTCACCGCGTTCGTCATGCGCGTGCACGCGCAGACGGCGTACGCGGACGTGCCCGCGGAGGAGCGCGGCGACGCCAACTACACCTCATTCAGCAAGGCGCTCGGCGCCAAGCCCCTGACGTACCTGGGCGCGATCTCGTTCCCCATCTACATCCTGCACGGGCCCATCGGCCAGATCTTCTACAAGCGCGCCGTCGCGTCCAAGCTCTTCAACGGCACCGTGTTCACCAAGTACCCCGAGTTCTTTCCGGTGTACCTCGGCATCGTGCTCGTGGCCGCGGCGCTCACGCACGAGGGCTTCATGAAAAATAAGAAGATTCAGACGTGGTTCCAGGAGAAGGGACAGGCGATCGCGAAGGCGTTCTAGAGCGAAGCGCGAAGGGCGGCGCGGAGGGCGTCGTCGCGAAGCGCGCTCTTCGAGCGCGAGAACCGGTACGAGCGAACGAGACGCGGCGTCGCGAATACGTTTTCATGAACCTCATCTCGTCTTGCCACCTACCGCTAAGAGAAACGCTAATTGATTGCGAGACCGGTTCGGTTCCCGGACGACGAGAACGGAGTCATCAGGACGCCGGGAGACAGAAGGCTCTGTCCCGCGTCCCGAAAACCCGCCCCTCGTCGCGCATAACCGTCAAGAGCGCACCACTTGCGCGCCGCTCATTCGTCATCCTCCTGCTCGGCGATGTTGAAGTAGCGGAGCTCGTAGACGTTGCGGTCCTTGTTGGACGCAATGACGCGGAGCCAGTCGCGCACGTTGTGCTTCTTCAGGTACTTCTTGGTGAGGTACTTGAGGTAGCGCTTGGACATGGGCGCGTCCGAGGTCACGGTGACCTTGGTCTTGTCGTTGGACACAGACACGACGTCGCCGAGGGCGCCGGCCTTGCCCGCGACCTTGATGCGCTCGGCGAGGAAGGTCTGGAAAGACGCGATCTCCATGATCTTGTCATCGACTGTTGAGGGAAGCGGGAGGGGAGGCGAAACGGTCAGTCCACTGAGGGGAGGTGGGAAACCCCTCGCGACGGCTGGTGCGAGAATGGTGACGACTCGATCCCCGACGCGGAAGCGGCGGCCGGGACGCGCACGCCGGCGCATTCGACACCGCGAGGAGATCAACAGAAATACCGACGTGTCGATAGATGCGGAGTTGACCGAAACATTCGCGCTTGAGGCTCGCGGGCGCGCCTCCGGGCGCGTTTCCGGGTCCGTCGGGTCTCGGATGCGTTCTGAAACCCTAAACACACGCGAAACACGGTGCACCGGAGATGACGCGGTACGTACCGGGCTTGGTGCAGTCGACGACGAAGGTGGACTTCTTGGCGGTCTTGGGAGCCATTTTGAGTGTAAGCGTCGGTGAACTAGCAACCTAGACGCGTTATTGCGCTGCTTGAGAGGGCGAGGTGTGGGGGCACGCCGGCGTTTTGTACATCCGCGAAACCAAGTGGTGCTGCATCGAACTTCACATAAAAATGTGCCGCGTCGAGTCTCGAAGGAAAACGCCCCGCGTTCATCTGGGTGATTGCCATACGAAACACACGATTTCACACTACTTTTGCCAAATGTTCCAGCTGGACAAATACAACGGCTCGTAACTCGTCTCGGCACTCGCTCGAGCCCCTCATAAGCCCGTGCGCGCTGTCGGATGGGAAGCGCGTTGAGCCGCTCCAGCCCGATTCACCGCGCGCCGTCGCCGTACCCCTCGTTCGAGAACGACACGATGTTAGTGCAGGTGATGTCCGTCGTGGACAACGTGACGAGCACGGTGCCTCTTCCCGTCATGTTGCTCACCAACGCCATCCGAGCCGGCCACCTGCCCGACGGCGTCGCGGTGATTCAGGTGATGCCCTGCACGGAGACGGTCGCGCCCGCGGGCCAGCGCATCTTCAGCCTGTGGCAGGGCCCAACGCTGGAGGAGATCGCGGCCGCGGTGGAGGGCATCGTTGGGGACCACTGCACGAGTACTCTGTTTCCGGTCATGGAGGATTTCGCGCTCGGCGTGGACCGGGAGCAGCTGACGGACGCGGCGCTGCGCGTGGCGAGGCGCACGGGCGCGAAGCTGATGGAGATGGACGAGAAGATCGGGCTGACGAAGACTGTCACCGCGACCGCGACGACCATTTCCGCCAAGGTCAACGAGCAGACCGCGCCCGTGCTGGAGAAGGTGCAACAGAACGAGACGGTGCAGAAGGTGACGGACTCCGCCGCCGCCGCCGCCGCCGCGGTGAACGCGAAGTTTGCGGAGGGCTTCGGCTGGGTGCACGCCAAGCTCAACCCGCCCGCGAAGGTGAACGCGCCGGAGCAGGTCACGGGCCGGCCGGCGGAGGCGAACGGGGCGGAGGAGAGCGCGGCGGAGAAGGCGACGAGGGTTCCGGACGCGCCGGCGGTGAAGGAAGAGCCGCCGAAAGAAACAGACGCGGAGCCCGTCCCGACGTCCGCCCCGGCGGCGCCCGCCGGCGAGGGTCAGCGGGCCGAGACCGCCGCCGGGGATGCCGAGACGGCGTGAGGCCACGCCGCCGACAGAGCGCCAGCGCGTGAGCCGCGACTTTGAAAACCAAAACGCACGAGCATCACGACGAGCGAGCTACGTACTGGCTTCCAGTCGGTATTCGTGTGTCTTCTACGGCGCGCGCCGAAACGTTCGCCTCTCCTCCGCGGGCCGCCGGCGGCGTCTTCGAACCGATTTCGTTCGCGCCTCCCGGCTTCCCGGTCGCCCTCATCTCCTCGCCCCGCCCCCACTCTCCTCGCAGTGCCGCTTCCACATCGCGACGTACGCCTCCTCCAGCTTCCGCGCGAACGCCTCGCCGTCGCACAGCCCCCCGGGAGCGCGCGCCTTGGCGCGCATGCTCCGGCGCGTCTCGCCGAGCGCGGCGTGGTCGGCGGCGAGCGCGGCGCACTTGGCCACGTACGCCTCCGGGTCCTCGGCGACGCACTGGCGCTCGAGCCCGAGCGCCCTTAGCAGCGAGACGCCCACGTTGTGCGCGTGCGCGCCCCCGCGCAGCGTGACCACCGGGACGCCCGACCACAGCGCCTCGCACGTCGTGGTGGTGCCGGCGTACGGGAACGTGTCCAGCGCGACGTCCACGGCGTCGTACGCGCCAAGGTGCTCGGCGGTGCGGTCCACGAGCGCGCGCACGTCGACGCGCCAGGACGCCACGCCCTCGGCGGCCATGTCTTTCAGGAACCGCTGCTGGACGCTCGCGCACGCGAACGGCTTCGCCTTGACCACCAGCCGCGAGTTGGGCACCGCGCGCAGCAGGCGCCCCCACAGGGCGCGCACCGCGGGGGTCACCTTGGCCAGCGCGTTGAAACAGCCGAAGGTGACGTATCCCGCCGCCAGGCACGGCGCGCGCGCCACCGGGGGCGCCTCGGGGTGCGGCGTGTAGCACAGGAAGCACCCCGGCAGACGCACGCTCGTTTCCGCGAACGTCTGCTTCGTATCCTCCGGGTCGCACGCGGCGTCCGTCAGGCGGTACTGTATGACACCGGCCATGCCGGTGGAGTTGGGGTAGCCCATCCACGTGCACTGCACGGGCGCCGGCCGAAGCGCCATCGTCGCCAGGCGGTTATTCGCGGTGTGCCCGGTGAGCTCGACGAGCACGTCCACGCCGTCGTGGCGGATCAGCTCCGCGAGCGCGCGCTCGGACAAGTGCGCGACGTCGCGCCACTCGCCGCAGCTCGCCGCGACGGACGCGCGCAGCTCTCTCGTCCGCGCGTCCTCCACGGGCGTCGCCGAGTACACGACGAGGCGCACGCGATCCTTGTCGTGGTGCCGCAGCGGCGCGGCGGCAAAGTACGACACGCTGTGCGTGTACATGTCCGGCGAGACGTAACCCACCACCAAACGGCGAGGTCGAGGGCTCGTTTTTTGGGAACGCGTCTCCGCCCCGGCGAGCGACAAGCTCTCGAGCGTCCTAAGGTCCTCGCGCGACGACGCCGGAGACACCGGAGGCTGGAAGCCGGAGACGCTCGCCGAGCGCGACGGCGGTAACTGGGAAAGTCTCTCCCCCGCGCCCACGTCGCGCGCTTCGTCAAACGCGCGCGGAGGCAAGGGCTCGCCCACCAGCTCTGCCATGCGCCGCCCCCACGCGACGTGCGCGTCGCACACGCGCGCGTCCTCCCCCTGGAACACGTAGTTGAGCGCGAGGAGGTAGTTCTGCGACGCGTTGCGGTCGTCCGGGGAGAGGCGCACGCACTCCTGGTACGAACGCAGCGCCTCGTGCACGTCCCCGGTGTCGCGCAAGAGCACGCCCAAGTTGTTGTGCGCCACCGCGTACTCGGGGTGCGCCGCCACCGCGCTCTGCAGCGCCTGCAGCGCCTCCTGCGCTTTCCCCTGCACGGTGCACAACACGCCGAGGTTGTTGCACGCCTGCGCGAAGCGCGGCTTGAGAGAGATCGCGTTCCTGTAGCACTCCACGGCGCGCGGCACGTTTCCCCTTTCGCGGAGCAGCACGCCCAGGTTGTTCCACGCCTCCGCGCACCCCGGCCTGAGCTTCAGAGTGGTCTCGTACGCGATCACCGCCCTGTCGAGCTCGCCCATCTCCGCCTGCGCCACCCCTAGGTTGTACATGGAGTCCGCCGAGTTGGAGTCGAACGTCAGCGCGCGCTCGTAGATGCGGATCGCCGCCGGGACGTCCCCCGCCAGCTTCGCGGCGTTCGCCATGTCGTTCAGCGCGATGGCCATGTTGCTCGTGCCGTGCGCGTGGTTGGGGTTCACGGCCAGGCACGCCTCGTACGCCGCGACGGCGCCGGCGGCGTCGCCGCGGAGCTTGCGCATCACGCCCAGGTTGCACAGCGCGTCCGCGTGCCGCGGGTCCAGCGCCGCCGCCTCCGCGTACCGCGCCTCGGCGGCGGCGCTCTGTCCGAGCTCGTGCAGCGCCACCCCAAGGTTGTACAGCGCCGGCGCGTACGAGGGGTCCGTCGCGATGGCCTCGCGGTAGTGCGTCAGCGCCTTCGCCACGTCGCCCTCGAGCTTGACCTGCGTGCCGATGTCGCTCAGCGTCGCCGCCAGGCGCGCGCGCGTCGCCGCGACGGTTTCGTCCCGAGGCGGAGCCGCGGTCGGCTCTCGCGGCGCGCCAGGCTTCACGCGCTCGCGCGAGGAGAGGGCCAGCGCGTACGCGCGCGCCGCCTCGGGAAGCATCCCCCGGGTCTGATACAAGAGCCCGAGCGCCTGGAGCGCGGGGACGTGGTTGGGCTCCAGCTCGAGCGCGCGCGCGAAGCGCGCGTGCGCCTCGTCGAGCTTCCCGGCGGAGAAGTGGCACGCGCCTGAGGCGCACACCGCCTCCACGTTTTCGGGCGCCAGACTGAGCGCCTGGTCCACCAGGGCCTGCCCGTCCGCGAACCGCCCGCCCGCGCCGCCGCGGAGCAGCGCGGTGGCGGCCTTGAGCAGGCGCGCCACTTCGCGCGCCGCCTCCTCCGGCGCGCCACGGCGCCCGGTCTGAGTTCGAGTCGAGTTGCGTCGCGTCGTCGTCTCGTCGGGCGCGGCGACTCTCGCGACGCTCGCGCTCTCGTGGTGTGGTGACGAGGCGGGGATCGGGACCCCGAACGAGGCGTGCGCGAAGGACGCCGCGGCAGCTTCCACGGTCTCGAACGTGGGGAACTCGGGCCTTAAGACGGGTCGCGGAGGCTCGGCGCCGCGGAGGCTCTGCGGCGGCGAGGGCGTCTCCAACGCGGAGAGGTTCTCCTGCGCGTCGCAGCTCGCGGTGATGACGAACCGGAGGCCGACGGGCGTGCCGTCGTCCGCCAGCATTTCCTCCGCGCGCCTGCCCGCGTCCGCGGCGCCGAGCGGGAAGGTCCCGCGCGGCGCGGCCGGCGGGGCGGCCGGGGACGCGCTCGCATCCAGGCGGCGCGCGACCGAAGACTGCTCGTACGCGGACGCGGCGGCGCGAAGGTCGTCGCCGCGCGCATCGATGCCGCGCGCATCCCCGGACCCGCGCGCCGATCGTCCCGCGACCTCGATGCCGTCGGGAGTAGATGGGCCGTCCCGCCCGTTGAAGCTCGCCAGGCTGGCCGCGGTCGTGGGCGGGAGAAGCTCGTGCTGAGATCGGCGCCCGCCCATCGGTCGGACAGTCGGCGCCCGGACACGCTGTTTCGCCTCCTCCGAACCCTCGGCCGCCCGCGCGGCAGCCGCGGGCGAAACGCCGGGCGTCATGCCGTGCGTTTCACCTTATTGTAAGGTCGAGGCGTGACGGTCGAGTCGCCGCCTTCATCCGCGCGGCTTCGTCTGGTCCCACGCGGGAGACGGCGCCGAGCCAAGGAAAAATCGCCTGTCGTGGACTGCGCGACGGACTTCGAAAACTGAAAAAATTCAGCGCGATTCGGCACGTCCCCAACCCCAAGAAAGACGGTTCTTTCGCCTCGGTGCTTTTAGGGTTCGATACCAAGAACTTTCCGGTGCAAAGTCACCAAGCGCTTGCGAAATCTCGCCTGCATTGGCCTCGCGCGCACGCGCACGCCTCCCGAAATCGCCGCGCCCGGCGTATCGCGCGCGGTCGACTTCTCGGTCCGGGCGAATCCGCGCGCTCGTTCAGGGCCGGCGCGCTCGCGCGGTCCACGATGGAGGCTTCCCTCGATGTCGGAGCCGGGTCCGTGCCCGGGGAAATCGGCCCGCATTCCGATGCCGCGCGCGGGGACGAGATGCGAACCGAGTCGTCCGCGCAGGACGCGGGCGCGGCCGAGACGCTGAGCATGGCCGTGGACGTGCCCACACCCACGCCCGCGACCCCGGTTCCCGGGGCGAAGAAGCAGCGCAACGCGAAGCCGAAGCGCGTGAATCTGGCCCTGCAGCCCGGGGAGGACGTGAGCGAGACGCGCGCGCCCGTGGACGACCGCGCCGGGCGTCGAAACAAACTCGGCGTGTGTTACCACAAGCCCTCGAACAAGTGGCGCGCGATCGTGTACATGCAGAGAAAACAAGTCAACCTGGGGTACTTCGCCGCGCGGGAGGAGGCTGAGGAGCAGGTCAGGCTGGCGCGCGAGTACGGGCTGCCCAAGGATTTCGTCAACTTGCGCGCGATGCGGCAGCCCAAGCGAAGCGGCTACCCGGGGGTGAACTGGGACGCGCAGGTGGGGAAGTGGCTGGCGCGCGTGTACCTGCCCTCCGAGGGGGGAAAAAAGGGCAAAGAAATTAAAGTCGACTACTTTGACGACCAGAAGGAAGCCTGGGAGGCGTGCAAGCGCGAACGAGTCAGCAGAGGGCTCCCCGAAACCGCCAGGCCGGTGAAGGGCGCCGGCGAGGGCGACGGCGCCGCCGCGCTGCCGGGGGGCGAGGCGAACGCCTCTGACGCCATCGCGCGCGAGCCGAACGCGGAGATATCGGACGAGCACCCGTGATTTTTCGACGTGTGTGCGTGAACGAAGGGTTGTGCGCTCCTGAAGAGCGCGTCGCGACGGTGTATTGTACTTTGTATTCGACGTCGTTCTCGAAAAAAGTCGTACGACGCGACGTGCGCTATGACTACAACTCTTCCCGCGCGGCGTTCCCGGGTTCTTGATCCACCGCGGGATCCTCGACGACGCGGCACTTCACGTGGCTCAGCGCCCTCTCCTTCGCCGCGTCGTTCCCCTCGCACGCCGCGGGCGTCGCGAAGACGAGCGAGTACCGGCACGTCGCCGGCTCGGCGACGGCGGCCACCGTCGGCGCCGCGTCTATTCCCGGCGCGCACTTGAACACCACTTCCGTCTCGCGCTCGAGGTTGGTCAGGTCGCACGGCGTCCCCCCCGTGAACACGTGCGTGTGCGCGCGCTCGGCGTCTGTCAGACTCTGAAGGCGCGAGGGGTCGCTCGCCGCCGCCGCGTCGCGCGCCGCCTTGAGCCCAGTCGCCTCCGCGTCAAACGCGCCGAGCGAAAACTCGCTCTCGGCCGCCCCGGGTCCCGGGTCTGCCGGGCCCGGACCCGCGCCCTCCTGGTGGTACTGACGCACCCGCTTCTTGTAGCAGAACTCGTACGTCCACCACCCCTCGACTCGGTAGAAACACCCGTGCTCGTGCGCGGTGTCGAGCTTCTGCTCCGTGAGCACCGAGCGCTCCTCGGCGGTGGACGCGGCGAAAACGCCGTCGTCCTCGTTCGCCGCCTCGGCCGAATCGTCGCGCGACGGCAAGGGAAGCTCGCAGAAGTACCTCTTGCCGTCGTGCGCGGTCATCATCACGGCCCTGTTTTCATCCCGCAGCATTCCGCGCTCGTCCGCCGTCAGCGGCGAAGCCTTCGAATCCGAACCGAGGTGGACCACGTACGCCTCGTTCGACTCGTCCGCGAACGTCATCAAGTCGTCGACGAGATCCGCGACGGCGGATCGCGGCAGGGACGCGCACACGCACGCGAACACCATCACGCACGCGGTCGCCGCGACACGACGCGTGCTACATCCCCGCATCCTCATCCGGTACGAAAATCCCCGCGCACCCGCGCGTGCCGCTGTGCCACTGGCGCCACGCGCAGTCTCGTCGGATGTCAGCTTTCGGGCGAAAACGAAGACGACGCGCGCCGGTGCGCCGTGCGCGCAGTGTGGCGTTCGGTGCCGTTCCATCAAGAAATAATATGTTTGCCTTGTTTGACGTCGCGAAAAGCGCGTTCGTCCTGCGCGCCCTCGCGCCTCGGAGCACCCATGACACACCTCCCGGAACGCGTCCGCGTCACGTTCGCCTCCCCCCGATTACGCCACGGTCATCTCGCTCTCCGTGTCCTCGAGGTACTTGCGCAGCTTCGCCACCTGCTCCAGCACCGAGCGCCGCGACGAGCCGCCCTCGGTGTCGCGCGACTCGGCGGATTTCTCGTAGCTCCAGACCCCGACGACGTCCTCCTCGAAGGCTTCGCAGAGCGGTTTCAGGTCGTCCACGGTCAGGTCGCTCAGCGCGCACCCGCGGTCCTCCGCCAGTTTCACCGCCGCGCCGGAGATGTGGTGCGTCTCGCGGAAGGGCACGCCCTTGCGCACCAGGTACTCCGCCAGGTCCGTGGCCAGCATGTCCGCGCTCAGCCCGCGCTCCATCGCCGCGGGGTCGATCTTGAGCGTCGCCAGGCACCCGGTGGCGATCTGCAGGCAGTCGGACATGGTGTCCACGGTGTCGAACAGCCCCTCCCAGGCCTCCTGGAAGTCCTTGTTGTACGTCGTGGGCGTGCCCTTCATGACCGCCATGAAGCCGGTGAGCGTGCCGAGCAGCCGGCCGGCTTTGCCGCGCAGCAGCTCCAGCGCGTCGGGGTTCTTCTTCTGCGGCATGAGCGACGAGCCGGTGGAGTACGCGTCGCTGAGCTTGACCATCCCGAACTGCCCGGAGCTGTAGATGATGAGGTCTTCGGACCAGCGCGAGAGGTGGATCATGGTGGTGGACGCCCAGAACATCGTCTCCGCGACGTAGTCGCGGTCGCTCACGGCGTCCATGGAGTTGGGGCACACGCGCTCAAACCCGAGGTCCGAAGCCAACGCCGCGCGATCGACGCCGAAGGGGTTGCCCGCCAGCGCGCCGCTGCCGAGCGGCAGCGTGTTCACGCGCGGCGCGAGGTCCGCCAGGCGCATGTCGTCGCGCTGCCACGCTGCGGCGTGCGACAAGAGCCAGTGGCTCCAGCGCACGGTCTGCGCGGACTGCAGGTGCGTGAACCCGGGCATGACCGCGTCGACTTCGCGCTCGGCGCGGTCGCACGCCACGGCGATGAGCTCGCGCAGGTACCCGCGGAGTACGACGAGCTGCGCCCTGAGCCACATCCTGGTGTCCGTCGCCACCTGGTCGTTGCGGGACCGCCCCGTGTGAAGCTTGCCCGCGACCGCACCGATGACCTCACCCAGCCGCCGTTCGTTGGCGGTGTGGATGTCCTCGTCGCCGTCTCGCACCTCGAACGCGTCCGCGGCCCACTCCTCGCCAACCTTCCCGAGGCCCTCGACGAGCGCGTCGCGCTCGTCGTCAGTGATGATGCCCGTCTTGGCGAGCGCGCGCGCGTAACCCATGCTGCCGCGGATGTCCTCCTGCGCCATGCGGCGGTCGAAGGAGAGGGACTCGTTGAACTTCTCCATCAGCGGGTCGATGTCCTCGGAGAAGCGGCCTCCCCACAGCTTCTTCTTCTCGGCCGCCATCGCGACGAAACGCGCGCCTCGGCGCCGCGACGGCGTGGACGCGGCGCGGCGCGTGTGCGAGGCGAGGCGGGGGCGGGCCGGGACACGGGAGAGGGCCACGTGCGTGATGGACAGTGCCATCGCGCGGGAGCGGTGGGGCGCGTCGGACGGCGGCGACGGAGTCGCGCGCGCGTGTGTTGTGGCACCGCCGATAAGCACGCTCGATCGAAGGCGAGTCCACGAACCTAAACCCTGTGGTTTTGGGCCGAGCGTCCGACGGGCCGTGCGCTTTCGCATTTTCGCGCGCGAAAAACTTTTCCAGAGCCCAAGCGACCGTGAATATCTTCGAACCCGAGATACTTTGCGACGAGAACGCGTGAAGGTCTGAGCGCTGAAGACCGCGTGCTTTCGGCTCTCCCCCACGTCACTCACGAGCGCGCTCGCGCTTCTGTCCGTAATCTTGTCTCGGCGTCCTCGCGACCAACCTCCCGCGTTCGGCGTCGGGCGTCGTCCCTGCCACCGCGCACGTCGCGACCTTTCATCGTTGAAAAGGATCAACATCCCTCATCACCATGCCCAAAAATCTGCTCAACGATGAGGAGCTGAAGCAGCTGGTGTCCGGCTCCGAGTACCTGTCAGGTGCGTTTTCGGGACATGCGGTGCCCGCCGTGTCACGATAGCTGTCGCGCGTCGCCGCCCGCGAGACGGCTCAAACGATCGCGAACGCGGAAGCGCCCGGGTTTCGGGAAAGCGCGCGTCTTTCACGCCCCTCAAGGAGGTCGTTAGGACTTTTTCTGACGCGTCGCGATCGCGCGCGGAATGCGCCCTGGCCGGCGCGCCGCGCGCCCGAACACGCGATCCGCACCGAGTGCGCGCGAACCCGCGCTTTTAACGCCAGCCGCGCCTCGCTGGGCGCCCCGTTCGTGCCCCACCGAACACGTTCCTGACCGTTCCGCCCCCTCCGCCGTCATCGCCTCGCCGCTCACCCGAAATTCCGTCGTCTGTCGCTTTTTCCACTCGCGACCTTTCGACGTTCGCTTCTCCGCTGCTCCCGGGAACCCACCAGGTACCGGCGAGAAGAAAGCCTTCGACCACCACGTGGTGCTTCAGGAGTCAGACGACCTGCTGCGCACGCTGTTCTTCAGCATCGTCAAGGAGACCACCGGCACGGAGTTTTACGAGTCGCTGGTCGCCGTGTACGAGCTCTCGGAGAAGTTCCACGAGAGCCAGAGCAACGCGGACTTCAAGGCGCTCGCGGATAAGCTCGGGAGCCTGGACAAGGAGGAGAGCATGATGCTCGCGTCCGCGTTCTCGAACATTCTCAACCTGCACAACGTCTCCGAGCACGTCGCGAGCGCGATGGAGGAGCGCCACGCGCGCCTGGACGATATCCCGCGCGGGCCGGCGAAGACCACCAACGGCGCCATCAAGGGCTTGATTGCGCGGGGCACCACCCCCGAGCAGATCTACGCCGCGCTGAGCGAGCAGGAGGTGGACCTGGTGCTCACCGCGCACCCCACGCAGGCGCTGCGTCGCTCGATGCTCAAGAACTTCGGTCGCATCCGCGGGTACCTGCTGGACCTGCAGCGGTCGCGCCTTTCCGGGTACGAGCGCGCCGAGCTGCTCGGCGGCATGACGAGCGCGATTCAGGCGGCGTGGCGCACGGACGAGATCCGCCGCAACCCCCCGAAGCCGCAGGATGAGATGCGCGCGGGCCTGTCGTACTTCAACGACACCATCTTCGCGGGGTACCCGCAGTTCTGCAAGCGCATTGACACGGCGCTGCAGAACCAAGGTTTGCCCCGGATCCCGTTTGACCACTCGATCATGCGCTTCTCGTCGTGGATGGGCGGCGACCGCGACGGCAACCCCAACGTCACCGCGGAGTGCACGCGCGACGTCGTGTACCTGGCACGCGTGACCGCGGTCAACCTGTACTTCACGGAGATCCAGAAGCTCATCTTCTCGCTGTCCATGTGGCGGTGCACGCCCTCCTTCTCGGCGCGTGCGCGCGCCATCCTGGACGAGGCGGACAAGAAGGCGGACGGCGACGTGTACGAGATGCGCAAGCGCCGCAACTACAGCGACTTCTGGCGCTCCATTCCCCCCGAGGAGCCCTACCGCGTGATCCTCGCGGAGGTACGCGACAAGCTGTACAACACGCGCGAGGCGCTGCAGGAGGTGATCTCTGGGAAGAGACATGCGCTCGATCCTGAGGACGAGAGCGTGATTTGCGCCAAAGAGCAGCTCCTGGAACCGCTCATGGCGTGCTACGACTCGCTCAAGGAGGTGGGCGACATGGCCGTCGCGGACGGGTTCCTCCTGGACCTGATCCGGCAGGTGCACAACTTCGGCATGGGGCTGGTGAAGCTGGACATCCGCCAGGAGTCCGACCGGCACGCGGACGCGCTGGACGCCGTCACGAAGCACATCGGCCTCGGCTCGTACGCGGAGTGGGACGAGGAGAAGCGCACGGCGTTCTTGGTTGGCGAGCTGGAGGGCAAGCGCCCGCTGATCGCCAACAACCTGGAGTGCTCCGCCGAGGTCAGGGAGGTGCTGGACACTTTCAAGATGGTCGCGCACCTGCAAAAGGTGTGCCCGGGATCGCTCGGCACGTACGTCATCTCCATGGCGACGGTGGCGTCGGACGTGCTGGCTGTCGTGCTCCTGCAGCGCGAGTGCGGCGGCGACCCCGCAGCGTTGCTGAACGTCGCGCCGCTGTTCGAGCGCCTGGACGACCTGCGCGACGGCCCCGCCCAGCTCAAGCGCCTTTTCTCCGTGCCCTGGTACCACAAGCACATTTGCGGCAAGCAGGAGGTGATGATCGGGTACTCCGACTCGGGCAAGGACGCCGGGCGCCTCGCCGCGGCGTGGGCGCTGTACGAGGGCCAGGAGATGGCCACGCACGTTGGCAACGAGTTCGGCGTGAAGCTCACACTGTTCCACGGCCGCGGCGGCACCGTCGGGCGCGGCGGCGGCCCCTCGCACCTCGCGATCATGTCGCAGCCGCCCGCGACGATCAACGGGCGGCTGCGCGTCACCGTGCAGGGCGAGGTGATCGAGCAGAACTTCGGCGAGCACGAGAACTGCTTCCACACCATGGACCTGTACACAGCGGCGACCCTGGAGCACACGCTCAAGCCGCCGGATGGACCGGTGGACGAGTGGCGCGACGTCATGGCGACAATGGAGAAGACGTCGTGCGCTCGGTACCGGGAGGTGGTGTTCAAGACCCCCGAGTTCAACCCGTACTTCATCCAGGCGACCCCCGGGCAGGAGCTGGGGAGCCTGAACATCGGCTCGCGCCCGTCTAAGCGCAAGTCCAACGCGGGCGTGGTGGCGCTCCGCGCGATCCCCTGGATCTTCGCCTGGACGCAGTCGCGGTTCCACCTGCCCGTGTGGCTCGGGATGGCTGAGGCGTTCCAGCAGATGAAAAACGACGGCAAGTTGGGCACGTTGCGCGCGATGTACCAGGGCTGGCCGTTCTTCAAGGTCACCATGGACCTCATCGAGATGGTGCTCGCGAAAGCCGACCCCGCGGTGGCGGCGTACTACGAAAAGGAACTCGTCGAGCCGTCGCTGCACGCGTTCGGCGCGCAGCTGCGCCAGGCGCTCAAGGCCACCACGGACATTGTGCTGGAGATCACCGAACACCCCGACCTGCTCACGCCACAGTCGGACACTGGCGGGCAAGGCACGTACACCACCCTGGCGGACAAGCTCGCGATGCGCTCGCTGTACCTCACGCCGCTTAACGTCGTGCAGGTTGAGAACCTGAAGCTGCTGCGCCAAATCGAGGACGGGAACTCGCGGCCGGACTGGGTCCCCATCAAGGACTGGGCCAAGGAAATGCTCGGCAGGTACGAGTCCAACGACCTGTACCACTCCGTGGTCAGCGACACGCTGATCATCACCATGAAGGGGATCGCCGCGGGAATGCAGAACACGGGCTGAGACGGGGCGCAGAGAGGCCGTTGTCGCGGGGGCGTCACGTTTGTAAACGCGAAACTCACTTGTTTGCTCGCTTCAATCATACTTTCACGATAAAACGCGCGCCGCGCTCGAGCTCACACGATGCGTCACCGTTGGCTTTCACGCGAGCCTGTCCGCGCGCAGCTTGGCCAGCGTCTCCTCCACCTCGCAGTCGTCCCTGTACGCGAACACGGACAGGATGACGACCCCGCAACCGAGCGCGATGGGTCCGTTGAGCGGCGCTCCGAAAAACGCGTTGCCCAGCGCGGCGGTGAGCACCAGGCTGGCGCACACGGCTACGGTTTTCGTGACGGACGAGCTGTACAGCACGGAGAGCGCGACGAGCACGCCCCCGCTCGCGTGCAGCAGCGCGATTGCCCACACCAGCGGCGTCCAGCCGCGCAACACGTCTCCGCCCGTCTCGAGCCACGCCGCCGGGAGGTAAATCGCGATCGACCACAGCGCGAGCTGCACGTTTCGGTCCCACACCGAAAACCGCGGTTCAACCACCGACGCCTCCGTCGCGGCGTCTCGCGGTCCGACGCCGCGTTTCAGCACGAGCTCGAAGTAGATAGACCCAAAACCCGAGAGCATCGTCTGCGCTCCGGCGCACGCCACCCCGAACAGGTAGTCCGCCGTCACGCCCGTCCGTCCCGAACCCCCGTCGACGCGCGTCGTCGTCGGGGCGGACTCCCACGACACCAGCGTCACGCCGAGCACCATCACGGTGAGCGTGCGCCACTTCCGGAGAGACACGGGCGTGCCCAGCATGATCACCGCGAAGAATGCGGTGGCCAGCACCTTGAGCTGCGAGATGGCCGTGAAAACCGAAGCGTTGATGCGCTCCAGCGCGGGGTACGAGATGAGGTTCACCACCAGGTAGACCAACGCCGGCACCGCCATGCGCGGCGAGTGGCGCACGACCCGCCGCAAGTGCGCGCGCAGCCCCCCGGGGGTCTCGCGCCCGAGAATCGAGTGCCGCCTCGGCGAGACGCCGTCCCGCGCGCCCTCGCGTGTCCGCTTCGCCTCCATCGCGACGCTGAACGCCAGCTTCATAAGCTCGTTCACCGCGAGCACCGCGTTTTTGCTGAACTGCAGTTTCAGCACCCCCACCGCGTACCGGCGCGCGAGCATGGAAGCGGTGTTCTCCACCGCGAGGATGGCGAGAAAAACCGCCGCGAGCACCGCATGATCCCGACGGTCGTTCGACGTCGAAGGGGACCCCAGCAGCGCGCCGTTTACGCCGCTCACGCGAGGGGTGGACGCCATCGAGCCCCCTCCGCCTGCAGCGATCGCCTCCACCTCGAGCAGTCCGCCCGATGTCGACGCGAAGGGCTGCTGCTTGCGGTGCTTGCTCTCGGACACCCTGCTGCCGAGCATTTCGAGGTTTGAGGGGTCCCAAACCCGACCCCTCTTTCCAGCGCGCGCCGCGCGCCGCTCCCAAGAGTGTGACGCGAGAACCCCTCCGCAAACAACGCCGTTTTCTCCGCCTCGCACGAGTCGAGCGCGTTTCGGGGTTCGTAGACCGTTACCAAGTATACCTTGAGTTATTAGACCGTCACTCGAGGGACAAACCCGCATTTACATATTGCCAAGAATTCGGCGGTTTGGCACACTTTTTTGTTCTCCAGCTCTGCTCCTCGAGCGGTAAGCCCCGTTGATGAAGTGGATATCATCTTAGACTTCTAATCTAATTTCCTGGGTTCGAGTCCCAGACGGGGTAGCCGGTTTTTTTTCTGCTTAAATACCCACACATGACTTTTGCCGGATTAACGCGAGACTACACCACATCCACTGGTTGTGACTATTTTTTGGTTGGCTCCGCCCACAAAGGTTCGGTGACTCCCGGGGTTGTGCGTTCGCGAAGCGGGCTCGTTCGTGCGCACGTCGCCTTTAGTGCAATCGCAACGTGATCCTAAGAATATGAAAAGCCGCCCCTCGCGACTTCTCGCGCACCGCGTGCCGCCCTCGTCCGCCGTCCCGCGCCGCTCCTCGGCCTCGGACGCTCTCCGCTCTCTCCTCGCCCCCCGCTCGTCACCCGACTCGACGCCGCGTCTCCTCTCATCTCACGCAGCTCCGCTCACAGCGAGAAGTTGCCCGCGGCGGGATCGTTGGGGTCCGCCATGGGCGCCATCGCCACCTGCTTCGGCTGCGGGATCTCGGTGATCACCGCCTGCGTGGTGAGCACCATCCCGGCGATGGAGCACGAGTTCATGAGCCCCGAGCGGGTCACCTTCTTGGGGTCGATCACGCCGCTCTCCATCATGTTCACGAACTCGCCGGACATGGCGTTGTACCCCATCTCCCAATCAGACTTCATCACTTTTTCCACGATGACGTCCCCCTCCACGCCGGCGTTGTTGCCGATGATGCGGCACGGCGCGAGCAGCGCCTTCTGGACGATCTCCGCGCCCAGCTTCTCCTCGGGGTTGTCCAGGGTTTCCTTGAACTCGTCGATCATGAGCGAGAGGTGCACGAACGAGGCGCCGCCGCCCGGAACGATACCCTCCTCGATCGCGGCGAATGTGGCGTTCTTCGCGTCCTCGATGCGCAGCTTGCGGTCCTCCAGCTCCGTCTCCGTCGCGGCGCCAACCTTGATGACAGCGACGCCGCCGCTGAGCTTGGCGATGCGCTCGGACAGCTTCTGCGTGTCGTAGATGGAATCCGTCTCTGCGAGCTCCTGCTTGAGCTGCGCGACGCGGATGTCAATCTCGTCGCGCGACGCCGCGTCCGCGATGAGTGTGGTGGTGTTGTTGGTGATGGTGGTCTTGCGCGCGTACCCCAGGCAGTCCAGGGTCGCCGCCGCGGGGCCGAGCCCGAGGTCCGCCGCGAGGAACGTCGAGCCGGTGACGATGGCGATGTCCTGCAGGAGCGACTTGCGGCGCTCGCCGAAGCCGGGCGCCTTGATGGCGGCGACGTTGAGCACGCCGCGGATCTTGTTCACCACGAGCGTGGCGAGTGCCTCGCCGGTGATATCCTCGGCGATGATCAGCAGCGGGTCGCCGCCGTTCTGAGACACCTGCTCGAGGATGGGCACGAGGTCCTTCACCTGTTCGATCTTGGCGTCCGTGACGAGGACGCGCGCGCCCTCAAACTCCACGGTGAGCTTCTCGTTGTTGGTCACGAACTGGGGAGAGATGTACCCGCGGTCGATCTCCATGCCCTCCTCCACCTCGACGACGGTCTCCAGCCCGGAGCCGTTCTCGATGGACAACACGCCGTCGGCGCCCACCTTCTCGATGGCGTCGGCGATCATCTCGCCAATCTCGTCGTTGTTCCCAGCGGAGATGGACGCCACCGCCTTGATGTCCGCGGAGCCGTTGATGGGCTTCGTCAGCTCTTCGAGCTTTTCCGTGAGGTAGATGCGCGTCTTATTGATGCCCTTGTTGATGGAGATCGGGTTGGCGCCGGCGGTGACGGACTGCAGACCGAGACGGATCATCTCGCGCGCCAGAACCGACGCGGTGGTGGTGCCGTCGCCTGCCGAGTCGTTCGTGCGACCGGCAACCTCCTTGATGAGCTGCGCGCCCGCGTTCTGCACGGGGTCGGGGAGCTCGATCGCGCGCGCGATGGTCACGCCGTCGTTGATCACCTGAGCGTGGATGATGCGGATGAGGACATGATTTGGAAGCACTCGGGGGTCAGTTTCCGCGTCGCGCGACGGTTGGTCGTCTCTAAAACTCGCTCTCGAGTTTCTCACGGTTCGCGAGCGGAGGCTGCTGCACATTTACCCTAAACCCTGTGAAACGTCCGAGGGGGAAGCGCGCGCGAGGGGTTCGCGCGTGGACGCACCTGAGGCATGCCGGTCTTCTCGGAGAGCACGACATTGCGGCCTGTGGTGTGAGAGGGTGGAGGGAGTCAGAAACGAGGCGAGCTGGACGGTCACGGCGCGGCGAAGCGCGTGCGCGAGGGACGATCGCGCGCAGATGAAGGTGCGCGACGGACGGTTATCGTTTCGGACGCACCTCGGGGGCCGAGCGTCACCGCGACGGCGTCCGCGAGCGTATCGATACCCTCCTGGATCTTGATGCGGGACTTCATGTCGAAGGTGAGGTCCTTGGCATCCGCGCGGACCTTGAGGGCCGCGCGGGCGCCCGCCGCGCGGGTGGTGCGCGCGGTGACCTTGGAGCCGGTGAAGGCCTGTGGAAGCGATTGGAAGGTGGGACAACGGAATCAGCCGCCGCACTTTTTGCCGAAGCGCCGGGTGCGCGGTCGCTGGACGAGCGCGGGCGGATAGGGGGCGGCGCACGGGGGGCAGGAGGCGCGCAACAGTACCGTGCAATTCCCCGCCGCGCGCACGCCAGACATTCGCGCGAGACGCCGCTCGGATCGCGCGCTGGACGCGTTTTCCGAGCGCGCCGGTGGAGCGCGAAGCGAATCAAGCGCCGGTGGAAAAGCGTCGAAAATCGATACGGGATGGCGCCGGACATCGAGACGTACCGTGCGTGCGGCGAGAGGGGAAGCCTGCATGACGCCGTGCATTGTGCTGCGACTTGTGGTGTGTGTGGTAGGTGAACGGAGTCACGAACCTGTGGCACGTAGAGTGACAGGAGGATCGTACGTCCGTCGAACTCCACGGCGAAAGCCGACGTTTATCCAAAGTTTGCTTTCTCCAACTTTGTGTCGGCGAGCACGCGCCGCGCGGCGTGGATTCGGGAGGACCAGCACGTATACCGCCGACAAGAAAAAAGAGGAGCGATTCTTGCCGCCGCCCACAACCTCTCGGACATGGGCGGCAAAGGCAAAGCTCCCGGGGGGAAGGGTTCCGGTGGAGGGCGTGGCAGCGGACGAGGCCGAGGCGGCCGCGGCGGTGGCGGCCACAGCGGCGGCGGCCTGCGACGCGGTGGTGGGCTCCAGCCCGACTGGGCACGGGGTTTCGGCACGAGTTTCTGCTCGTGCACGGTTGAGAACTGCGGGCGACCGCACGAGGGCGACGAGGACCCCGAGGCGAATGGCGCCGCGTCCGTGGTGTTCCCCGTCCCCCTCGCGATGTGGGACCTGGGCCAGTGCGACCCGAAGCGGTGCAGCGGTCGGAAACTTGCGCGGCTGGGGTGCCTGCGCGAGCTCAGGCTGCAGCAGCGATTTCCCGGCGTCGCGCTCACGCCGAGCGCGACGGATTGCGTGTCGCCCGGGGATTACCACCTCATCCACAGCGACGGCCTGGCGGTGGTTGACTGCTCGTGGAACCGCCTGGACGACGTTCCGTTTGGGCGCATAAAGTCCGCCGCGCCGCGCCTGCTGCCGTGGCTGGTCGCGGCGAACCCGGTGAACTACGGCAAGGCGTGCAAGCTGACGTGCGCGGAGGCGCTCAGCGCGGGTCTGTACATCGCCGGCTACCGCGACGCCGCCGAGCTCTTGATGAACAAGTTCAAGTGGGGCCACGGGTTCATCACGCTCAACCGACAGGTGTTGGAGAGTTACGTCAAGTGCGAGACGGGCGAGGAAGTGATCGAGACGCAGAACAGGTGGCTCACCGAGGGCGGGCCCAAGCGCGGCGTCTCTGCGCCCCGCGACGTGCCCGAGTCGTCCGAGAGCGACGAGGAGGACGCTCTAGAGAGCGAGGACGACGGCGTCCCCCCTCTGGAGCCGAACCGGAACAAGACGCACAACCGCATAGGCGGCGAGTCCCGCCGGTCGAGCTTCCCGATTCGCGAAATGCCTTCCGAATCCGAATCCGAATCCGAATCCTCCGACGCCGCCGCGGACGTCGCCGAGCGCGTCGCCGCCGTTTCCGTGCGCGAGGGAGAGGCGGCGAGTCAGAGCGCTTGAGATCGAAACTTCGCGTCACTGATGGCGCGGTGTGGACTCGTAGCTACTTTAACAACACCGAAGGGTCTGCTGGGTCGCGACAGACGACGCGACGACCGAACGAAACGCGCCTACCCCGCGCTCTGCGAAGGGAGTCGGACGCGCGTCACTTTCACCCCAGCCTTGGGCTTGCGTTTCCTCCCCCCGCCCACTTTCTTCCGCGCGCGCGTGGGCGGGTCGGTCGGGTTCGTCGGCGCGTGCGGGGTGCCGTAAATCTCGCGGTTGATCGCCTCCGCGTCCGCCGCCACCTCCTCCGCGGTGAGCGTCGGGGTGAACGTCGGCTGTGCGCGCCCGCCGAGGACTCGCGAGCGGGACTTTTCCGTGCGGTCCGTATGAGCAACGGCGCCGCAGTAGTACGAAGGGCTCGTCTTCTTATTAGGCTCGCCGTCTGCCCACCGCGTGAGCTCCCAGCGAAAGAAGCCGGGGGTGACGAGCCTGGGGTCGAGGTCCATGACGTCAGCCATGTTGAGGAGGCGGATGGGTTGCGCACCGGGCGCGCTCGCGAGAGTGCCCCACGTCCGCGCGGGGCGGGCGACGAGTTCCTTGGCACGAACGAAAAACTTTTTCGGACCCGCGTTTTCCTGTTTTCGGTCGTCCAAGTCGTCGGCGCTCGGCGCAAACGCTCTCCCGCGGCTACCTGTATTACGTACACGCGCGCGCGCGTAAAACAAAAGCCTCTGATGCGTATAAAGGCTCTCCTCTCGTGCCTATCAACCTTAAATCAGATCCGCGACGTTCACAGGCATCTCGTCGATCTGTGTGGAGTAGTACTGCTCTATGTCGCGGAGCACGCCGACGTCATCCGCCTTGACGAAGTTGATGGCGACACCCTTTCGCCCGTACCGCCCGCTGCGCCCGATGCGGTGAATGTAGTTCTCGCGGTTGAAAGGCAGGTCGTAGTTTATGACCAGCGAGACCTGCTGCACGTCGATGCCCCTCGCCCAGACGTCCGTGGTGATCAGCACGCGCGTCGTGCCCCCGCGGAACTCGCCCATGATGGCGTCGCGCTCCTTCTGGGGCATGTCGCCGTGCATGGCCGAGACGGTGAAGTTGTTGGCGCGCATCTTCTCCGTGAGCCAGTCCACCTTCTTCTTGGTGTTGCAGAAGATGACCGCCTGCGTGATGGTGAGCGTGTCGTACAGGTCGCACAGCGTGTCGAACTTCCACTCCTCCTTCTCCACCGCCACGAAGAACTGTTTGATCCCCTCCAGCGTCAGCTCGTCGCGCTTCACCAGGATGCGGATCGGGTCCGTCATGAACTTGGAGGTCATCTCCAGCACTTCCACCGGTAGCGTCGCGGACACGAGCACCACCTGCGTCTCCGGGGGCAAGTACCGGTACACGTCGTAAATCTGTTCCTTGAATCCTTTGTTCAGCATCTCGTCCGCCTCGTCCAGCACTAAGGTTTTGATGTTTCGCGTGCGTAAGTTCCGTCGCTTGATCATGTCGAACACGCGACCGGGCGTGCCGCTCACGATGTGCACGCCTCGGTCCAGCACCTTGGCGTCCTCGCCCACGGACCGCCCCCCTATGCAGGCGTGCACCTGCACGCTCATGAAGTTCCCGAGCGCGAGCGCGGTCTTCTCCGTCTGCGTCGCGAGCTCGCGCGTGGGGGAAAGCACCAGCGCCTGCACCTCGCGCGAGGACGTGTCGAGCATCTGGCAAAGCGCCAGCGAGATCATGGACGTCTTGCCTGTCCCGCTCTGCGCCTGCGCGATGACGTCGCGCCCGGCGCAGATGGGCATGATCGCGCGCTGCTGAATCGCCGAGGGCTTTTCGAAGCCGTACGAGTACAGGCCTCGCAGCAGATCCTCGCGGATTCCCATCGCGTCGAACGTCGACGTGACGCTCACGCCCTTCGACGTCTCGAAGCTGATGTTCTCGTCTTTGTCGTGATCCGTCCGCATCTCCTCGTCGCGCGACCCCCTGATGTCATCGCGGGCGTCCCTGTTCCGGCCCCGGTCCCTGTCTCTGTGTCTGCCCGCCTTGGGCATGGGGACCGAAGAGGCGACGCGCGGTGGTGCCGCGGCGAAGCGTCTCGAGAAGTGAGGAGACGACGGGGGCAATTCAACCCTATTTTTGTCGGCGGTGCTCGTTCGTTCGCGCGCGGCAAAATTCTCTCGACTTGTCAGTAACAGCGAAAACAACAACACTTCCTCAAGCTGTCGTCGCCACACAGCGCGGCACGATGGCGTGTGCGTCGCTCACCCAGGCGCCCCGCGCGGTACACCAGCGTGCGTCTCATGCCTCGTCGAGACCGGCGAGGTCCGCGTCGAAGCGGCCCTCACCGTGCGTCCAGCCGCGCGTCTCGTCGCACGCTTCGGTTTCGACATCTTATCTGTCTAGCCGGAGGGAGGCGCGCGTCGTCTCGACGCGCGCCGACGCGTCCGGCCCGAACGAGGACTCGGCGTCCGCGTTTTCCGACGACGCATCTCTCGACGATGCGTCTCCCGACGCCGTTCCCGCCGGCCGACCCGTGCCCGAGGCGGACGAGCTCGTGCTGGTAGTGGGCGGCGCCGGCCGCGTCGGCACCAGGCTGGTGACGACGCTTCGCTCGATGGGCGTCGCGACGCGCGTCATGACGCGCGACCCGTCGTCTGCCGCCTCCGCGGCGCTCCGCGGGCTGGGCGCGGAGATCGTGCGCGGCGACGTCACGGACGATGACCCCGCGCGCATGGACGCCGCGGTCGCGGGGTGCACGCGCGTCGTGGCGTGCTTCGGAGCGCAGAGGATCTCCAAGCCGAGCGACGCGCTGTTTCTCTTCGACGAGGCGCGGGGCCCCAACGCGATGGACAAGCGCCACCCCGCGGCGGTGAACCACCGCGGGGTCGAGAGGCTTGCGGAGGCGTGCGCGCGCGCGGGGACGGTGCGGCGCTTCGTGCGCATCACGGGCATGTCTGTGGGGTACCCCCCCTTCAACTTCGTCGCCGTCGCGCTCAACGCCGTGCTCTCGATGACCATCCGATGGCAGCGCCTCGGCGAGGCGGCGACGCGCGCGCTCGCCCGGGCGGACCCCCCCGTGGAGTACACCGTCGTGCGCCCGGGAAACCTGCTGGAGGGCCCGCGGCCGGAAGGGTCCGTGGTCACGATCGGGTACGGCGGTGCACACGTGCCCGCGGGTAAGGTGAGCCGCGACGACGTCGCGGAGTGCGTCTTGTCGGCGACGTTCGCGGCGAACGCGGCGAACGCCACGGTGGGCGTCGCGGGGAAGGCGGCGCCCTCGGGCGGCGTCGCCGCGGAGATGTCCTGGGACCCGGCGCGCGGCATGCACTACCGCACGGTGGCGCTCGCGGACGAGGTGTTCGAGGGCGAGGACGTGCACGCAATGATGGCGCAGGTGCGCGAAGACCAGGACACGCTGAAGCCGCAGAAATACGAGCCGTACGTCGCCGCGCTTTTCGCGCTCCTCGCCGGCTGCGGCGTGTTGCTGAGCTATGGCGTCGCGCAGCTCGCGAAGAAAATCGTCGGCTGGGCGCTGGGCGCTGCGTAGGCGGGGGAGGTGGCCGCTACGTAGCGTTTGAGAGTGGCCTACAGGCTACGCGTGACATGCTATGCGCTCACGTTATCAATCGGAACACGACGTCGTTCATTTATATGTGCTGGTATCGTACGACGCGCGTCACGAGCCGTCGCTCGGGCGTGCGTTCCGAGCGGACGGCTCCGCGCGTGTTTTTTCGCGTGATGACGACTTTGGCTCACTTGCGGATGTTCGAAAGCCGGATGTCGAAGAGTAGCGTCCGGTTGAAGTCCTTCAAGGTCTTGTTGTCCAGGACGAAATCCAACGCACGCTTCCCGCCGAACGTCGTGGGTACGGGCCCGACGGTGTACCGCTGCGTGGGGTCCCTGCTGTACGCGAGCTTCTCCTCCAGCTCCCCGGGGATCTCGATGCGGCGGATCCCGCCCTGGCGCATCTCGAGCACCGCCTCTTCGAATGCGGGGATGGCCTGCCCCTGCCCGATGGTGAACACGAAGGGCGTGTCCGTCTCGCGCGTGGACTCGATCTTCTTCGCCTGGTACCCCGCGGTGTATCCCACCCACTCGATGACCACGGTCTGCCCAGGCCGGGGCGTCGCGCCGTCGCCCACGCGCAGGTCCGCAAAGCGCGCGCCGGTGGGGGACTGCACGAAAGGCACATCTCCGGGCGCCAGCGACGAGTTGCTGTTCGAGCACTCCGTGCACTCCGTGTCCGCGAGCGCGGGAGCCGCCGGAACGAACAGACCAGCCGCGAGAGGCGCGAGCGCGATCGATGCCAGTTGCGCACGGCGCGAGGTGCCCGCCGTCTCCGACCTCGAAGCGCGCGTCGTCGTGGCGCTTCGGGAGGACGCAATCGGCGTTTTCGCGGGCCGGGACAGCGCGGCGTTCGACACGGCTCGGCGGCGGTGCGCGGGCGTGGCGCACGAGGAGGGGACCACCGCGGGGGCGCGCATCAGCGTGTTCATGATCGCGGCGGAGGGTTGTGTCGAACGAGGCAGATGCGTCACGTGGGCGGCGCGCGAAGCTGTGCTGGTGGGTTATCACTCTTCGTTGCTGACTGGGCTCGAATTTCAGATGCGGTCGTCCACAACGACACGTGTCGGCACCATGATCTCACCACACGCGCACAACTCGACGCGCCTCGAACGTCACTTGAACACGCCGCGATGGGGAGCATCATCGGGAAAATCACGGAAGAGCTTCCGAGGCACGAGGTGCTGACGAAGACCGCGTCCTACGAGATCCGGCGCTACGCGCCCTGCGTGGTCGCGGAGACGGGCTTCCAGTCGAAGAAGGGGATGTTCGAAGGCGACCAAGGGAACTCGTTCATGCGACTCGCGGGCTTCATCGGGGTCATGGCTAAGCCCAAGAACGAGCAGGCGGCGCCCATCGCGATGACCGCACCTGTGCTGATGAACAAAGCGAGCGACGACGGGTCGTACAAGATGTCGTTCTTCCTACCCGCCAGCCGCTTCGGCAGAGCGTCAGACGCGCCCGTCCCGACGGATCCGAACGTCACGATAAAGGATGTTCCTGGAAGGACCGTCGCCGTGCGGACGTTCAGCGGGAACATGCGCGCGGCGCTCATTGCGGAGAAGGACAGGGAGCTGCGCGACGCGCTCGCCGAAGACGGCGTGCGCCCGAAGGCGGGCGCGGAGGTGATGGCCGCGGGGTACAACCCGCCGTGGACGCCGTGGTTCCTGAAGACCAACGAGGTTCTCCTCGAGGTCGAAAAGTAGCTACAGGTACTTTGAAAGTAGCTTCTAGCTCTAGGACGCGCTCGAAAGACTAAAACGAGCTACGTAGCGCTACGTAGTCGCCGCCGCGACAGACACAGATCGACTGGGAGAAACGCCATCACCTCCACGCACCTCCACGCGCCTCTACGCACCTCTATCCCGCGGTTGCCGCTTCCGTAACACCAAGACCGCGCCGTCGTGTTCGCGGCGCACCGTCTCGTCGACGCGCGCGCGCGCCTCGTCGAAGCGCGGCTTCCAAAACGTCTCGTGCGCGGCGGAGGCGCCGCAGAGCTCCAAGCCGCGGAGCATCAGCCTGTGCGTCCACTCCAGCGCGTCGTCGCGCACGAACGCGCACGCCTGGTCCCGGAGCGCGACCGCGGCAGCGTCGAGCGTTTCCGAGACGACTGTCGCGCCGCGCGGCGGATCAGTCGGATCGTCGGGCGCGCGAACGAAAGAAAAACGCGTTCCTTCGTCTGAAAGCCGCGCGGCTTTCTCGACGAGCGCGTGCACGGCGGTTTCCAGGCTCGCCACGAGCGCGTCCACCTCGGCGTCCGAGCGCGCCGACGCGTACACGTCATCCTCCGCGGCGCGGGCGGGTCCCCGTTCCCGTTCCCGCCCGCGGGACGAGCTACGCGTCTCGTGAAGGGCATCGTCGCGACCGTGGTCGGCGTCCACCGCGCGGCCGTCGTCGTCGTCGTCCGCGAGACGCGCCGCGACGACGCGGTCCGTCGCGTCGTCGCGCGGCGTCCGCTCCGGAAACGTCTTGGCGAAAAACGACGCGGCGGTTTTTTGTCCGACAGCGGCGGCGGAGGCGTTCCTACCACCCTTCGAGCGCGTGCGCGCGCCCGCCCGCCACGCGCGCGCGCGCTTCTCCCTGGCGACGCGCTCGTAGTGCGCGCGCAGCGTGCGCGCCTCCTCCTCGCCGATCGCCTCGAGGACCTCGGGGTCGATCTGCGAAAACGACGCGGGCAACCCGTCGTCGGGGGACCCGTCGTCGCTGGGGCGGTTCCGTTTCCCGGCGCGCCGCGCCGGCGGCGTCGCCGCCGCGCGGGGCCCCGCGGCGCGCTTCGCCTCGCGCGGGACGCCGCGCGCGGCGCGTATGCCCAGGTGCGCGCCGAAGGCGTCGAAAGGCGCGACTCCGGGGGACTCGCCGGTGGTTGGGTCGCGTATCCGGCGCGCTTTCGACGACCCGCGAGCCCCCGGCGGGTTCGCCGCGTTCCCGGCCCGGAACCGCGAAATCTCGTCGCGCACCTCCGGGGGGAGCGACGCCCACGTCTCGTCGTCGATGGCGTCCGTCTCGGGAGCCGCGGCGGCGGCGGCGAACGAAGAGCGACGCGCGTACCGCGCCGCTCGTTCGCTTTCCTTCCTCCCACCGGTCACGCCGTCTGCGCGCGTCGTCGGCGCCCTGTCGTCGGCGTCGCGCGCGTCGCGCGAAGCGCCGGCGTCGACCGCTTCCCCTCGGTCGCCGTCCACGCCCTCGGACCACCGCACGCGCTCGCGCGTCTCGCGCGCCGTTTTCGCGTTTGTTCGCGCCGCCTTTTTCTTCGGCGCGCCGCCTCCGGACGCGCGCGCCGTCCACGCGCCGTCCAGCAGAGGATCGCAGGTGCTGGCGGTCGCGTCACCCGAACACCCACCGAAAGGCGCGAAAAGCGCGTCGGCGCCTCCGTCGCGGGACCCGGCGGGGACCGCGGCGAGCGCCGCGCCGGCTTCCACGCCCGCCGCGCGAAGCGCCTCCGCGAGGCGCGACGCCTCCGCGCCGAGGTTTTTTTTGACGCTTTCAGTCCCGGAGCCGGAAGGCACCACCAACGCTTCCCACGCGCTCACGGGAACGAGTCTCGACGCTTCCGAGTCTATCACCGACGCGAGCGCGGCGTACGCCGCCGCGGAGGCGGCGCGCGTCGCCGCGAACCGCGCGGACGCGCGCGCGTCGTCGTCGCCGGGGGGGAGCGCCTCGAGGTGTTCGCGGACGGCGAAGAACGCGACGCGAAGAAACGCGTCTTCGTTTTCGGGTTCGGGTTCGTCGGCGTTCACCGTTTTCTCGCCGGCGCGTTCGCGAATCTCTTCGTCGGGAACCTCGCCGGCATCGCGTTCGTCGCGTTCCTGCGTGGGTGCCACAGCGGCTTCGAGCGCGTCCTCGAGATCGGGGTCGCTCTCGGTGTCCCCCCCGTCGTCGTCGCCGCCGCCGGCGGCGCCGGCGTTTTCCCGCGCCGCCGCGGCAAACGCGGCGATGCGTCTCTGCCCCGGCTCGAGCGTCCCCTCAAGCGCGAACGACGCGCACGGAAGCAACTTTCCCGCTTTCAGGGACTCGGTGACCCACGCCGGGCGCACGACCGGCGGGTGATTACGGTCCGCCTTCTTCAAAGCCGCTAGTTTGGCCGCCGTCAACCCCGCGCACACGATGTGCGTCACGGCGACGCGCGAGTAGTAGTTGGCGAAGCGACCGCCGTTCGCCAGCATGATATCCTTCAAGTCGATCCACGGCGGGTCCGTGATTCCGTTGACGTGGATACTCACGCCGTGAAACACGCCACCGGACGGCGAGTCACTCGATGACGCGGGGTCGTTCTCCCCTCGCTTCGCGCGTCCCGCGACGACTTCGTTCTGCTCGGCGAGCTTTTGAATCTTAAACGCCATGTACCCGTGGTGCGATCCGCCGTGGTGCGTGGTGCCATCGGCGTTCCCCGCGAACCCGCGGTGCACGCTGTTGCCCCTCACGGGCTTGCGCACGTCCTCGGGGCGGCACGAGATGGCCTGGTGCACGGACCGCACGGGCGCCGCGGCGACCACGTCGGAGAGGCCGACGGCGGAATCGCGCGCCCCACGCGCGTCGTCTCTCTCGGGCGAGCCGCAGTCCGCGCCGGCCATGCCGGCGAGGCCGGTGGGCGGAGGGTCCATGACGCAGTCGCTTCAGGTGCTACCGCAGAAATAGTGACGCTCGTGGTGCGTGCATCGTCTCTGCCGCGTCGTCGCCGATGCTCAGCGCGCGTCGTTGTGTCGCTTCCGGCTTTGCACTTTGGGAAGCAAAAAAAAGTTTCGGCAACTCGCCAAACTTTTTCGATGGGGACCGGCCACCGGCGGCCACGTTCGTTCGGGTTCGGCTTTCTCGGGGAACCCACAGCCTATAACGCTCGCAGCGGGCGCCGACGTTTCGATCAATCGCAGACGTATCAGTGTCGTACACTTGGCGCTTAACGGTGAAGCAGAGACGCAGGCGCGTGCACGCGCGGCGCCGCAGAGAGACGAACAACCCTAGACCACCTTTCGTGGCTTGAGCTTCCCAGACCTTCCCTCCACGTTCGCCTCGGCGCGCTCGACGCCGGAGCATGGCGCCCAAGTGCGGCAACAGCGCGTGTATCGGCGGGGTAAGTCGCGCGCGCGTATGAGCAACGCACCGCCACTGCGCCTGCGCGGCGCCAATACCCCACGGTCGTCGCTTTCCCCGACCCCCCGAACCCTTCTGACCACGAGCCTCCCACCTCACGTCCGCGCTTTCCCCTAGGAAACGCCATTGTGGCGCAAGGGCTGGGTGCCCGCGGGCACCACCGAGGCCACGCCCCTGTGCAACGCCTGCGGCCTCCTGTGCGCGCCCCGCCCGCTCCGCGTTCCCGCGCACGCGCCGCGAAGTTCTTTTCGTTCGTTATTTCAAACGACCCGTTCGAGTCTTCGGTCGTCGTTTTCGAAAACGCGCTTCGCGACGACCACCCTCGCCCGCTCTCGCGTTCTCACGTCCTCGCGTTCTCGCAGGTACAAGCGCGGATGGTTCTGCTCGTGGTGCGCGACCGTCTACCGCAAGCGCGAGGAGGACGATGCCCCTCGCGCGCTCGGGCCCGAGGCCGCCGCCCAGCTCTGGGTCGGGTGCGACCGGTGCGACCGCTGGTCGCACCTGTCGTGCGAGCTCGCCAACGACCCTGCGTCCCTGGGAAAGGGACGCCAGGTGACTTTCGAGGCGGGCGGCTCGCATATCGGCGACGATCGAACGACGAGCGACCAGGCGTGCCAGGCGACGCAGGCGACGCAGACGGCGCAGACGACGCGACGCGTGTACCACTGCCCCTCGTGTCGAGAGGCTGACGGTCGAACGAGGGACGCGGTCGAACGTCTCTCGCGCCTCTCCGACCGCGACCCGTCCTGGGCGTCGTCGCCGCTCTCGCGCGCCGCCGGCGCGACGCTCGCCGCCACCGGCGTCGTCGCGCACGTCCGCCCGTACCTGCGCGAGCGCGACCGAAGCGGCAACCGGCTTCGCGGCGTCGAAGCCACGCGCGAGAGCCGCAAGCGAGGACGAGGCGGAGACGCCGCGACGCCGCGGGCTGCCGTCCGCGACGCGCCGCGCGCGACGCGCGCGAAAAAAAAGCCTCGGCCCGCGCCGAAACGAAACCCGCCGAAGCCGAACCCTCGGTCCGCGCCGAAGCCCGCGGCGGTGGCACACGCCGAGGAGCGACTGGAGCGCGACGACTCGATCGCGGCGCTCATCCTGGGCTCGAAGTTCGCGTCGGCCGAAATCGCGCCTCGTGGCGTCCCGAAAGCCGCGCGCACGTTCCGGGGCCGGCCGAGGGCCAGCCGCGCCGGAGCCGCCGCCGCCGACGCGCTCGAAGCCGCCGACGCCGAGCCGAAAACCGAGGCGGCGACGCGCGGCCCCGCCGAGACGCCCGCCGAGGCTCGGCTGCCGCGCGCGGCGAGCCTCGACGCGCGGGCGGACGACGCCGACGCGAAGGCGGACGTCAAGGATACAGCCGCGTCTCACGAGGACGCCTCCCCGACCGTCTCTCCGGCGGAACCTACGGTCGCCGCGGTACCTGCGATCGCCGCCGCTCCGGAAAAGAAAGCGCACTCGCCCGCGCCCGCCGCTCCGCCCTACCCCCCGCTCCGCGGCGGCGCGGGCTCTCCCCGCGGGCTCAGGTTGCTGCGCCCGAGCGCGCGGGGGCCGCCTCCGTCCTCGGCGCGAGAAGAACGGTTGGTGCCCCCGGCGCCCCGCGCCGCTGCGGCGCCCTCCGGCCCGAACGCCGACACCCTACGCGCCGTCAACGCCTTCGTCGCCGGCGGCGTCCGGCCCGGCGGGTCGATGCTCGTCCGTCTCTTGGCCGACGCGCTCTGGTCCCTCCCGTCGCGCTCGGCCTCGACGCCTTCAGCGCCCGGCGACACAGGCGGAGACGCGCGCCGCGCGCTTCCGGAAGCTCAGGCGGCGCCTCCGCCTTCGAGAGACGCGCGCGAGATCCGAGCGCGTCTCCCGGCGCGCGCGAGCTCATCCGCGCTCGCGGCGGGATCCAACGCGAGCGGCTCCGCGAAGCCCGCCGATGCGAACGCCGATGCGAACGCCGATGCGAACGCCGTCGGCGGCGCGTTCGTCGCCGCGGCGAAGGGAAAAGAGCGTCGAGAAGCGGCGACGTTTCCGACGTTTCCGTTCCCGCCGCCGAGCCGCGGGCCGGATTCCGTCGCTCGGTGGCGGGATGAGGAGGACGTGTTGCTGGACGACGCCGACGCGGACCCGTGGGGTCTTGGATGCGAGCAGGAGTGGAGCGACGCGATGGACTGGGGGGATTCGGTTTGAGCGTCTCGCGTCGCGCGCACGCGCGTTTTGGACCAAAAACGTTTCGCGCGTTTGTTTGACTCGCACGCTTCCCGCTCTACTCTACTCGTATCGTCGTCGCGCCTTCCACGACCATCTGTTCGCGCCGCGTGCGACACCCCGCGCGTTTCACCGCCTCTTGCGCTTCGGCTTAATCGCCTCGAGCGCGGGTTTCATCTCCAGGTACACCAGCAGCGCGCCGAACAGCGACGCGTTCTTGAAGAACATGATCATGTCCACCGCCTTCTCCGTGTGCAGGTCCGGGTACGCGGCCCAGAACGGGTGCATGATGGGCGTGACGAGCAAGATGAACAGCATCAAGAGCTTCGCCCCGAGCGCGAAGTCCGCCACGAACAGCGCCGCCCCCGTCAGTTCCATCAGCGTCGCGACCAGTACCAGGCTGCCGTCGCTCGCGAAGAAGAGCGGGTCGATGCCTACTTTCCGCGCCACCGCTCGGCGCGCGACGGCGAGACGCGGGGAGACCGAGTCCAGCATCTCGCCCCCCTCCGCCAGGCTCGAAAGCTTGTTCACCGCGGACGCGATGAACACGAACGCGAACAGAACTCGCCCGAACGTGGCGGTCGCGCCCATCGTGCCCGCTCAAGGGAACCGCGCGGGGCTCGTGTGAAACTCTAGATTCTTGTTGCAGGAGTGCGTGTTCGTTTCCCTCTGCTCCAGATCTTTTCGGCCGAGCTGGCACGCCAAGGGAAACGAACAACCGTGGAGGCACTCCACGACGCGCGGAATTGTGGCGCGCGTGGCATCGTCACGAGCGAAGGACGAGAGGATCCTCTCGATTCGGCGCGTCGCGCGCGTTACGGCGTCGTCCCATTCCGTGAGCGCGTATCACCTCGGCGGTCAAGTCCGAGACGCGCGTCGCGCCATCCACGAAACGCCATCCTCTCGAGCGCGACAAAGGGTCGTCAAAAAAACGTCCGACGAGACACGCGCGCGTCAGAGGGCCTGCGCGTCGACGCGATGCGCGTGCTTTTCCTGGATGTCCATTCCGCGCTCGCGACGCGAAGGTACGCGCGCGTCGCCGATCCAGACGCGTCTCTTGGACGATCCGCGTCTCGCGCCGCGCGCATCCTCGCGCCGGCGGGTCGGTTTTGGCAGCGCCTCCCCCGATCCGGAGCGCGCGACGTGAACCGACGGTTGGTTGCCGAACGCCCGGTCGCGACAAAAAAAAAGGCGTTTTTCTCTGTCTCCCACGCGCGCGGGGGCCTGACCCGAACGCTCCCTCCCTCTGCCCTCTTCCGCATCGAACAGGCACCCGCACGTCCTGGACGCGGGCCTCGTGCGCAACCTACGCGACGTCGTGGAGCGCACGGGCGCGCGCGTGGTGCTGTTCGGCGACGGAAACGACGATCCCGGGCTCAGAACCCGCGCGTTTCGCGCTTTGGCGTCGCGCGGCGTGTTCGCGCACGGCTGGACCGACGCGTCGGGCCGCGCCGGTCGCGCGGCGGAGATCGTTCGGTGGCTGGAGCGGGAAGAGGCGCGACGAAGGCGAGACCGTGTCGCCGAAGACAGTGTCACCGAAGTCGTCACTGACGTTCGCGGACGCGAAGAGGAAACGCCGGGAGACGGCGGACCGAACGCGTCGGCGCGCCGAGATCTCCGAGCGACGAGCGCCGGCGCGATTTCGTTCGCGGCGGCGGACGACGCGCCGCTCGTCGCGCAGCCCGGCGGCGACGCGTTGGTCGGGCGCTTCGTCATGACCGCGCCCGGCGCGGGTCTGACCGCCGCCGCGGCGGAGGCGATCGTAGCGAGCCTGGTGCACCAAAGCACCGCGCACGACGCGTCGGGCGTGTTTCGCGGTCACGGGAAAACGGCCGAGCGCGCGCGCGGAGAGCGCGGCGGCTTCGACGGCGGCTTTGGACGTTTCGCGGAAACCCAGAGGCCGGACTCGTCCGACTCCTCGCGGTCGTCGAGCTCCGCCACGGAGGCGTTCGCCTTGGAGAGGCACCCCGCGGGGTTCGTTTCCTTCCGGACGTCGCGGTCGAGGATGTCGCTGGCGGCGACGATGACGCACCGGCAGAGCAGCTCCGGCATCCAAGACGCGTGCGGCGTGGACGCCGCCGACGAAGACGCGGCGGCGGCGCCGCGCATGTCCGTAGAGGGCACGACGGCGACGTTTTCCCCCCCCCGCCTCTCGAGGCGCGTGCGCGACGCGCGCGACGCGAAGTTCGCGCTGGGCGAGGGCGCGCGGTTCATCACCGGAGGCGATCTCGGCGAAGAGGCGGGATCGAGTTGGGCGGGATCGAGTCGGGCGGGCGCGGACGAGGCGACGCACGTCGTTCGGTACTGAGGCGTTACCGTCGTCGGTTCGCTTTTTTTACAAAAACGAAAACGGTTCGGAAGACGAGAGGCGCGAGCGAAACCGCCGAACGCTCTTCTTCATCCTCGCGTTCTTCGCCCGTTCGCCGTTCCTGAAACGCTCTCTTCGTCTTGCCAAAAGCTTTCTTCACTTGCGCGCGGCTCTGCGCCTGGTGGAAGGGCTCTTGACGGGCTCTTCTTCTTCTTCTTCCTCCTCCTCCTCCTCCTCCTCGGGCTCGTCGTCCGGCTCGGGGGCGTCCGTCTTCTTCTTCTTGCCCGTCGCCTTCTTCGCCTTTTCCTTCGCGGCGGGCGCGTCCTCGCCGCCGAACAGCGAGGAGACCGCGAGCAGGACGAGGAGCACCACCAGCGCGACGAACGAGAACATGGACACCGCGGACTCGGCGAGCGAAGTGACGAAGGCGTTGCCGCGGTCGCGCGCGGTGCCTTCGGGGAGCGCGTTGGCGGCAGCGAACAAAACGTCGGCGACGGCGTCCTTGGCGCGCGCCGCGAGCGAAGGCTCGTCGGCGGCGGCTTCGGCGTCGAACTTGGTCTTCTCCTCCTCGTCGGCGATGGCCTTGAGGAAGTCGAATTTGGGGCGCCAGACCTTTTCCAGCTCGCCCGCGGCGACGCCGTCCTTGGCGACGAGCACGTTGTCCACGACCAGCCCGGAGGACATGGTCCACACCTCCAGCGCGACGGCGCCGATCTTGCCGACGCGCGTCATCGGCGCCTCATCCACGTAGTGGTCGGGGTTGGGGATCTTGCGGGGCTCCCAGACGCCCTTGTAGTCGGGGTTGTCGATGCGCGGGGGATACCAGTTGCCCTTGTAGTCGGGGTTGTACTTGGTGGGGCGCTCCCACTCGCCGCACCCGGGCGCCTCCGCGCACTTGGGGTTATCAATCGTGGGGGGCTCCCATGTGCCGTCCTCGTCCTCGTCCCAGTCCGCGGGCTGCTCGGCGTCGGGGTCGTCCACTGTGAGCGGCTCGTCGTCCAGCCAGCCCTCGGGCTTCGTCGCGTCCTCGTCGGGAATCATCGAGGGCGCGTCTTCGTCCCAGTCATCGGGCTTCTTCGCGTCGGGATCCTCGATCATCGCGTCGTCGACCCAGTCCTCGGGCTTCTCGTCCGTCGGGTCGTCGATCTCCTTGGGGGGCACGAACGGCGGATCGAACGCGCCGTCGTCGAACAGACTGCCCTCGAAGACCGCCTCGCCGTCGATCTTCACGGTCAGGTCTCCGGCGGGGGTGATCGCGAGCCCGTACAGGTGCGGAAGCTTGTCGCCGGGCATGCGCGGAGGGTCCGCCAGGTGCTTCTCCTCCACCTCGCCAGTCTTCGGCGAGGCGTGGCGGAAGATCACGTGCACCTTGTCGGTCCCCCCGCATCGGTCGGGGCCGAACATCAGAGTGTACGGCGAGTCCCCGTCCAGCGCGTCGGGGTTGAACGCCTTCTCGTCCGTGTTCAAGAACTTGAGGTACGCGCCGCCGCACTCCAGGCCCTCCTGCAGCGTGGCTTCGTACTGCACGACCAGACCCTCGCTGGGGTCGAAGGGCTCCTTTAGCAGCGACGAGACGCCATAGTGGCGCGCCTCAGTGTCCACGAACAGACCCTGGTCCTCGGTGTGCTTCGCGGCGGTCACGACGGGGACGCCTGCGCGTGCGGGGAGTGCGTGCGAGGAGGTTTGCGCGATGGGAAGGTCAGTCGTCGCGTCGACAGTGCGACAGTTTTGTGAGCGAGCGGAAAAAACGAATCGTCAGAAAACAAGACGCTGAGGGAGACGTCCGGCCAAAATGATGGAATGTTTCCCGGCGGATCTCGCGGGATGCGGGATGCGCGTTTGCTTCTGTGACGCGCGGTCGAGAAGGAACAGACACGCGATCTGCTTTCCTGAACGTCGACGTCGTCGCGATGCCTCCGTTCGCCTCCGATTCTCGGTCCGAGCGCGCGCACGCACCGTTGTACTTCTCGTTCTTCGATCCGGACCACGATCCGAGGCCATCGGAGAAGGTCGCGAGAAACGCGACGTCGCCCGTGACCACGGGCTCGACGAAGGGGTGCGTCTCCGCGGCGTGCGCCGAAGAAGCGGCGGCCGCGATGGCCACACCGGCCACGAGGAGCTTGTTGCTCATGTTCGGCGAAACGAAGCGCGGCGGTTGAGGCGCGTGTCGTAATGGACTGTTCCGGCGACCCTGGACGAGTTTCCCGCCCGCGGCCCTGCAGCGGTGCTTTCGCGCGCCACGCACGCGCGGCCAATCAGCGTACGGCGACGGTTCGGCGCCCAAGTCGAGTTCCGAGTCGAGGTGAGCACTTCTCGAGTGACTGACGTGGCCGTCTCGGCACTCTCGACGGCGCGTTTGCCATGTCTTCCACCGCGCACGCGCTCGCGGCGCGTCCGGCTGCTCTCCGAGCCGCCGCGCGCGCGCCCCCGTCCCGCCCTCGCGCGGCGCCCTCGTTCGCGGAGCGCGCGACCACCTCCGGCGCGTTCACCGGTCGCCGCGCGGTGGCTGTCTCGGCGCGATTCGGTTTCGGGTCCGCCGACGACGCCGTCGCGGACGAGGGCGCCGCCATCTCCCGCCGCGCGTTGCTCGCGGGAAAGGCGCTTTTCACGCTCGGCGAGGCGTTCGTGTTCCCCTGGGCCACCGAGGGCGCGACGCGGCCTCCCTCCGCGGCGACCGCCGACCTGACGCCCTTCTCCCCCGCGTGGCTCCGGAGCGTGCTGTTCGTGCCCACCGAGCCCGAGAGGAAAGCCGCCGCGAAGGCGGCGCTGCTGCGGGGCGAGGCGCTGGCCGCGCAGGGCGAGCACTTGAGCGCGATCGAGCAGTTCGAGGCGGTCTACGCGACCGCCCCGACGGAGTACAAGATGTGCCAGCGCGCGGGCCTGGATATCGCGAAGAGCTACAAGAAGCTCTCCTCTAAACCCGGCGACGCGATGGACCGAAAAGCCGAGGACGCCAAAGGCGCGGTGTGGTGGTGGGGCCGCGGAACGCGCTGGCCCGGGTGGTACATCATCGCCTACCTCTCCGCCCGGAACGTGTACTTCACCGCCAAGGAAGACGACGTCGGCGCGTTCACCGCGACCGAGGGACTGGCGTGTCTCGTGCCCATCTGGTTCGGGCTGCTCTTTGTGCTCGTCACGTACGGATTGCCGGATTACTGATGACGTCGAAGACGTGTACGCGTTGCGTACTTGTATTCTACACATAATTTTCGCGGCGCGCATCGTCTCACCCTCACCCGACGACGCGAGACACGCGTGTCACGCGGGATTTTTGCAACATCCCGCGCTTCTCATGAGTGATCGCGATCACTTCGTCGCACGCGTTTCCTCCTCGTCCGAGGAGTCCGAGTCGGCGAGCGCGGAGAGGGGCGAACCCGCGCCGACGCCCGCGCGCGACGCCAGCGCCTCGAGCTCCTTCTCGAGCGCGGCGAAGCGCTCGGAGCCGCCGACGGGTCCGACGGGCGCCGCGCCGCCGCGACCGCCGACGGATCCGGCGAGCTCCTCGAGCTCGCGCAGGTTCGAGCCCCGGGAGGCGCGCGATGGCCTGCTCCGGCGCGACCCGTCGGGGGCGCCGGCGCCGTTCCCGACGCCGGCTTCGCCGACGTCGCGCGTCGCGCCGCCGCCCCTCCCCGAGGCGTACGCCTCGAGCTCGGAGCGCGCGTGCGTCTGCGGCGCGAACGTGCACTCTGCGAGCGCCTGTCGCTCGAGCGCTTCCGCCATCTCGCGCAGCTTCTCGTCCTTCACGCGCCCCTCCAGCGCGAGCTTCTCGTAGATGGGCGTCGCGGGAGACACGCCGAGCTTGCGTTGCCTTGCCGCCGCCAACCGCTCCGTGCGCGTCGCCGAGGCGGAGCTCCGCCCGAGCTCAGCCTCCACCAGCGCCTGCTCGCGCGCGGCGGCGGCGGCGTGCGCGGCTTTGGTTCCCGCGCGCGCGCCCGAGAAGCGGCCCTGCCCCGGCGCCAGGTACGCGCGCGGGCCGGTTTTGTCGTGCGCGATCACCGCCTCCATCGCGGCGATGAAGCCCTCGACGCCAACCGGGCCGTCGCACAACGCGCTCGCCGAGCGCACATCCGCCACCATCTCGCGAAGCTTGGGCGACCCCGCGAGCGCGCGCGCATCACCGCCGTCGCCGCCGGCGGGGCTGCCCGGCGAGAGCGAGCCTGTGCGCGGCACGCCGCCGAAGCCGCCGAGGTCGGGGCGCCCCGCCGACGCCGGGGTCGCCGCCGCAGACGCCGCCGCCGACGCGGGCGTGTTGTACACGGAGTCGGAGACGGCGTCCGCCCGGGTGGCGCGCGCGCCGCCCTCGGCCCGTGCGCGCTTGGCGTCGACGTCGGCGAGGCGCGAGAGATCCGCCGCGCGCAGGTCCACCGCGCCGTCGGCGTCGGCGTCGAGCGCGGCGAACATGGCGCGGAACTTGCGTCGCTTCAGCGCGCCCACCAGACCCTCCGACTTGGCGCTGGACTTGGCGGAGAGCGCGGCTTCGCGAAGCCTATCCTCGTCGCGCGCGCGGATGAGCTCGCGCTTGTCGTCGTACTCGTGCCTGTTGGCGTACAGCACCTCGTGCACCGGCAGGCCCGCCGGGTTGCGGTCGACAGCCGGCGGGCGCCCGACGCGGGGCACGCCCAGGTCCGCGTACGCCTCCTCCACCAGACGCGCGCGTTCGTGGTCGCCGCGCGCCTTGCTCGCCTCCAGGCGGCGCACCACCTCCTCGTGACGCACCTTCGGGGGCTTGAACGCCGCCGCCGGCGCGCCCGGGAAGCCGTCCGCGTCGTCCGCGTCTTCGGCGAATCGGTGCGCGTTGGGGTGGAAGGTGTGGTCCGAGGGGCGCCAGGTCTCGTACTCCTCCCGCCGCACGGCGCGGCGGTTAGCGTCGAAGTACAGCTGCTCGTGATGCGACAGCCCGCGGTCGCGCAGCCCGTCCGTCTTGCCGCGCACCAGGTTCCGGGACCGCGCGTTGATCTTCGGCCGGAACGTGCACTCGGAGAGCTCCTTGCGCTCCAGGTCCTCCTTGATCTGCGCCAAAACCTCAAACTTCTCCGCGTACCCCTCCCCGAGCCGGTCCCACGCCGCCTCCGGCCGCCGAAGCGACTTGGCGTACCGCGAAATCTGCGGCGCGCCGGTGGCTTGCTCGAGCTCCTCGCGCGCCTTCTCCTCGGCGGCGCGAGCGCGCGCCGCCTCGCGCGCCGCCGCCCTCTGCGCGCCCTCCGCGTAGAGCCGCTCGTTGTACGAGGCGTAGTCGCCCGCGGTGCGGTTCTGCATCAGCTCGCGGGACGCGCGGGACATCACCTTGGTCGACCGCGCGCGCGCCTCGGCGTCGGCAGCCTTCTGCGCCGCCTCCTTCAGCTTGAGCAGCGCCTCCGCCTTTTCCTTCTTGCGCATCGCGTTGGCGTACAGCTTGTCGAAGACGGCGGCGCCTCCCGCCGCCTCCGCCGCGTCTTTCGGGGCGTCTTTCTGTCTCGCAGCCTCCTTCTCCGCGAACCGCGCGGCTTCCTTCGCCGCGAAGCTCTTGTCGCGGCTCTGCTTCCCGGGGCCGGCGCCGAAGACGTACTTCTGGTATCCCCGAGCGGCGCGGCCCGCCGAGGAGAGCTCGCCCGCCACCAGCCGCGCGCGCTCGGCGCCGGCGCTGGCGGGCCTCCGCTTCCCAAACACAACCTCCGAGCGGTCGAAGACGTGCTCCGCGGAGCTGTGGAACTGCTTAGACTTCTCGTACCTGAGCTCGGGGGGGCGCGACGCAGACGTCGCCGGCCGCCGCGCCGCCTCCCACGTCGCCGACGCCGGCCGCCGCGCCGCCGCCGCCGCCGCGGCGTCACGCCTGCGCCGCTCCGCCTCAGCCTTGCCCGCGCGCTCCTTGGCCTTCGCCCGGGCCTCCTTCGCCTTGAGCGCCGCCTTGGCCTCCTCCGTGAGCGTGGACGTCATCGCGGGCTTCGCGGTGACCGGGCGGCCCTGGCGCGCGGCGCGCGCGAGGCGCCGCGACTTGTCCTTGGCCTGCTCGAGCTTCACCGCGAGGGGCACGGCGATCGTCGCCGAGAAGCCTTTGGCCTGGCAGAAATCGCGAGCCACCTGCGTGGGGTCGTCGCTCAGCGCGATCTCGATGCGCTCGAACAGACCGCCGCCGAAGTCCACCTCGACGGCCGCCATGGCATTTCTGATCGGGGACGGGGAAGAGCTTCGGGTCAGAGGACGTGCGCGGTCGAGGGGCGCGTCAGGGCGCGCGGCGATGGAGAATTCCCAGAATCGGGCTGCGACGCGATGCAGACCGGCGTCGAACGGGACTTCTCAGACGGCGGGCGCGGCGGGCGCGCGACGCGCGCGCGACCCACCGAGACCGACACCAGGGACGCCGAGGGGAGAAAGCGGAAGGTGAAAGGCACGCACTTGGTCTGCCTGAACGTCCCCATCGCGGTCGAACGGGTGTCGCGCTCCCGACTCTCGCGTATACCGCCCACAGGTGAAAACACTACGGAGGTGGGGAAGAATCAGACGACGCCGAATTTGCCGAACCCCGACTCGCGTGCGCGCGAGGAGCCTTCTCGGCGCGACGACCTGGACGATGCACTCGGCAGCACCCACGCGTGCGTGGTCAGCAGCGTTTCGTCCGGTGCGCTCGGAGTGGCGAGCGCTACGCGCCGGCCCGTGTTATCGACACGAATTTGCCGCCTGTTCGCGATCGCACCGTCGCACGCTCGCACCTCGCACGGTCGTATATTCCGGATTCGGCATCGACGCAAGTTCTGGTTGTTGACTGGTCAATTTTTTGCCGCTGTCTTGTTGAGCGTCCAACGCTCTCTCTTCGTTTTCTGCATTGCGGCACGCGCGCGGGTGGAGGCGGCCGAGGAGGCGTCCGCCGCGATGGACCCGACCGAGGCGGACGACTCGGATGGCTTCCCGTCTTCCGGCGTGCGGCGGCGAGGCCCCGTCTTCGCCGGCGTGGAGGGGGGCGGCACGACGTGGGTCGCGGCCGTCGCGGTGGGCGAGCCCGATCGCATCGTGACTCGCGCGGACTTCCCGACGACCACGCCCGAGGAGACGCTCCCCCGGATCAGGGACTGGCTCGCCGCGCAGCACGCCGAGCGCCCGTTCGACGCGCTGGGCGTCGCCACGTTCGGGCCCGTGGACCTGGACCGGCAGAGCCCGACGTACGGGCACATCACGCACTCGCCCAAGCCGGGCTGGGCGGCCGTGGACGTGCTGGGCGCGCTGCGACGGGGGTGGGCGCCGGCGCGGCTGCCCGTCGGCTTCGACACGGACGTCAACGCGCCCGCGGTGGCGGAGTTCGCCGCCGTGCAGCGCGAGCTCGAGCAGCTGGACGGCACGGAGAAGCGCGACGGCCGCGCCGGGGCGTTCGTGCGCGCGCTCTTCGGGGAAGAGAGCGACGCGAGCGGGGACGACGCGTCGGGGACGGATGACGACGACGTTTGTTTTAAAAACACCGACGAGCTCCGGTTCCAGAATCTGGCGTACGTCACGGTGGGCACGGGCGTGGGCGTGGGCGTGGTGTGCGGGGGCGAGCCCGTGCACGGCCTGTCGCACCCCGAGGCGGGGCACATCCGCGTGTCGCGTCTCGCCTCGGACGGGCTCGCCGGCGCGCCCGGCGCGTTTGAGGGCGCGTGCGCGTACCACGGCGACTGCATCGAGGGCATGGCCGGCGCCGCCGCGATCGCGCGGCGGTGCGGGTGCGAGATGTCGCAGTTGGCGCAGGTCCCGGACGACCACCCCGCGTGGGACGCCGCCGCGCACTACATCGCCGGCATGTGCGCCACGCTGGTGATGGTGGCGTCGCCGCAGCGCATCGTGCTCGGCGGCGGCGTGCTGCAGCGCAAGACGCTCGTCGCGAAGATCCGCGAGAGCTTGCGCGAGCAGCTCGGCGGGTACGTGCGGCACGACTTCGTGGAGAAAATCAGGGGCCTGAAGCACTTCCTGGTGGCGTCCAGGCACGGGAACGAGGCGGGAATCGTCGGCGCGCTCGCCCTCGCGGCGCGCGCGCGGAGCGCGGCGGCGCCGGCGGCGGCGCGCCGGCGAAAACGGAACGTCTTCAGGCGCCTGGCGCACTACTTCGGGTTTGGAGTGGTGAGCGCGTTCGTCACGCTCAAGATCGTGAACAAGGAAGTGCGCGTGCGCGGGCGAAAGCTGCTGTGACTCTCGTGGCGCGGAGGCGGGAAGCTTTCGGCGCCGGGACGCGCGAGGGGGGAAGGGACGCGCGCGAGCGCGCGTCTCGGGAACGAAAAAGTGAAGACACGTTTCTGGCGTTCCATCCGTCCATCGTCCGCGAAAGAAACGCGCGGGCGACGAAACGTCGCTCGATGCCCGCCATGCCCGCAGGACTGTCGAACCTCAGACGTCGCGTCACGAAACACCCAAGTTCTTTCCGACGATCGTGCCGGATCCACAAGCACCCATCGCAGACATCCTCAAGCATGGCTCGTAGATCTCTGCTCATCGTCCTGATGGCACTCTTCGCCGGCGTGGCATGCGCGGCCACCACCCCCGAGGGGCGCGCGTTCCTCGAGGCCAACAAGCTCAAGGAGGGCGTCGTCGAGACCTCCAGCGGCCTGCAGTACCGCGTGCTGAAGGAAGGCCCCGAAGGCACGCCCTCGCCCGCGGTGAGCACGCCCTGCTCTTGCCACTACCGCGGCACCACCATCGACGGCAAGGAGTTCGACAGCTCGTACTCCCGCGGCCAGCCCACAACGTTCGCGCCCAACCAGGTCATCAAGGGCTGGACCGAGGCCATGCAGCTGATGCGCGAAGGTGATAAATACGAGCTCGTGATCCCCTCCGAGCTCGCGTACGGCGACCGCCAGATGGGGGCCGACATCACCCCCGGCGCCGTCCTGGTGTTCACCCTCGAGATCCTCAAGGTGGGCGTCTGAATCGGTCAGATTCGATCGTTCGCCGCGAGTTGCGATGCGTGTGCCAGCTTACGGCGATCCCCTGGGAAGACGCGAAGGCGGAGAACCGAAACGACGAGCGCGCGCCTGTTGCCCGTGAATATACATCTTCCGTCTCGCGATACGTAGCTACACGATTCCCCCGCTTCGTACGCCTTTGGTGTCGTCCGCCTCCGCTCTCGACAAGACGCGAGACGCGATGTCGCTTCCCCGTCAAAAACTCTTCGCCGACCCGCGCCAAGAAAAAGCACCCGCGAAGCCGCGACGCGCTCGCCTCTCGGCGTCTCCTCAGGCGGGCGAGTTGGAAGACATGAAAGCGAGGAACTCGTCGTAGTCAATCTTCCCGTCGTTGTTGGCGTCCAGCGCGTTCATGAACTCGTTCTCGTCCATCCCCTGCATGTGGTTCATGCCAAAGTCCGAGATGACCTTCTTGAGCTCGTCGAGCGTGATGAACCCGGAGTTGTCCTTGTCGAAGTACGCAAACGCGCGTTCCATGTGGTCCTCGTTCTGTATCTTCGACTGGCACAGCGTCGCGGCGATGAACTCCTCGTAGTCCAGCTCGCCGTTCCCGTCCACGTCCATCTCCTTGAGCATTTTCTCCAGCTCAGACTTGGTGCTCCGCGCGCCCTTCTTCTCCAGCCCCTTCTGCAGCTCGTTGATCGTGATCGTCCCGCTGTTATCCTTGTCGAACTGCTTGAACATCTGTTTCATCCCACTGATCTCCTCGTTGGTCAGCGTCTTCGCCATCGCCAGCATGCCCACCTTCTTGAACCTGTTCATGTCCGTGAAGTTCTTCATGCGTTTCATCACCACGTTGTCCAGCGGCGTGTCCGGCGCGTCGCCGTCCTCGCGCACCCACGGGTGGTTCAGGATATCCTCCGCGCTCATGCGCTCCGCGGGGTTGCCCATCAGGATGCGCCGGATCAAGCCCTTGGCGCTCTCCGAGATCTTCGGCCACGGGTCGCCGACCAGGTCGTACTGCCCCTTGCGCACCGCCTCGAAGATGGCGGTGTCCGTCTGTGCCCAGAACGGCGGGACGCCCGAGAGCAGGATGTATAAAATCACCCCCGCGCTCCAAATATCCGCCTCGCACGAGTAGTTGCGCTTGAGCACTTCGGGCGCGACGTAATACGCGGAGCCGACGATGTCGCGGAAGCGCTCGCCCGGCTCGAAGTATGCCGACAACCCAAAGTCGATGGCTTTGATGGGCGCGTCCTTGTCCTTGGTGGCGAGCACGAAGTTCTCAGGCTTCAGGTCGCGGTGCATCACGCCGAGGTTGTGGCAGTGCGCGATCGTGCGGATCATCACGCGGAACACCTCCGAGGCGTCCTTCTCGGAGTAGTGCCCGCGCTCGACGATGCGGTCAAACAGCTCGCCGCCCGAACAATAGTCCATCACGATGTACACGTGCTTGGTGCCCTCGTACGCGGCGAGCAGGCCCACGATGTTCGGATGCCCGGACAGATGGTGCAGGATGGAAACCTCGCGGCGCACGTCCTCGACGTCATCGGCATTGATCAGCTTGCGCTTCGCGATGGCCTTGCACGCCGCCTTCTGGCCTGTGCGCTTGTGCGTCACCAGAAACGTCGTGCCAAACTGGCCCTCGCCGAGCACCTTTTTTTGAGTGAAACGTTCGGGGGAAAAGAGGGGGTGGGCGGGTGAGGTCAGCGGAGGAACCGCGTACGGTGGCGCCGCCGCCGGGCGGGCATCGACGCTCGCTGCTCGCGCGACGACGCCGCGTCGGGCGCATCGCGCGGCGGTCGCGGTCGTCGCGGCAGGCTCGCGTCTCGTGCCAACCGAAACCGAACGGGGCTAACAACACACGGGGCGCGGGAATCGTGACAAAACGTCATCCGCGGCCGTACCTCGTGGAAGTGGTAGTGGTCGTTCACGTCCTCGGTGCTGCGTCCGAGGACACTTCCAGCGCGCGTGAACTTGCCCTTCGAGTTGGGCTGCGCCTTGCCCCCGACGGGGTTGCCGGGCCGTTTGCCCTGCTGAACCTGAACCGCGAGGAGGAGGAAAGGTGAGGTCAGTCGTTCGCCCAAAGCGCACATTCGTGCATTTCATTTGGGTGCAAGTAGAGTCCGAAAACGCGCGTCGGGAACGGCGACGGCGCCGCCGCGCAGGCGCGGCGTGGCAACACGATCGCGGGCGGGACACGTACCCCCGCGGGCTTACTGCTGAAACAACCCATGGTGTCCTCTGGCGGTCGCGGTGGCCGTCAAAGTGACGAAGGGGCCGGTTTATTCCGTTCGACAAACGCGACCGAAAAATAAAATCCCGACTCTTCTTGGTTCTTGCGGGCTCGCGACGTGAATCCGAAATCCGTGACCCCGAGCGCTGGGTGTCCGCGGATCACGGCAGTGTTTCACATCACGACGACACACAACCTGTTATCCAGGCGTCACTGAGACCCGCGCGGTACCGCGAGATGCGCCATTACGCGCTCGCGAACGCGTTCGCGGGCGTCGCGGGGCAACCGCGACGGGCACTTCGTGGTGGCTCGCCGACGGACGCGCGGCGCGTCGCGGGGTGTCGCGTGCGCGCCGACGGCACCGAGAAGACGCCGGAACCCGAGAAGCCCGCCCGGTCGTCCGGTCGTGAGAACGTGCAGAACGACGCCATCGCGCTTCTGAGCGGCATGAAGGAAAATCCGTTCAGCGTCGGGACGTACCACTCCAAGCGCGCGACGCACAAGGTGAACGAGCTCGGGGACATCATCGGCGAGGACGAGGCTCCGGAGAACATCTTAGAGCAACCCGGCTGGGACGACGCTGGGAAGCTGCGATTCTGCGTCGCGACGGTCTCCGCGGAGCTGGCGATACCCGAGGCGGAGGTGTCGGCGAAGCTGCAGCAGCTGTTCCAGCTCGCGCCGGGGATCGAGCGGCGCGTCGGGGAGGTCAAAACAGCCGACCTCGTGCGCATGGTGGCCAGCCTCCCCGACGTCGTCGCGGCGTTTGTGCGCCTGCGCGAGATCTTGCCGGGCGCCGACCTGAGCAAGATCGTCGAGAGCCGCCCGAGCGTGCTGCTAGAGGACCTCGACGCGCTCGGGAAACGCGTGCGCGACCTGAAAGAGGAGACGCCCCGCCTGAACTGGGACGCGATTCTCACGGACTTCCCGCAGATGTTCGAGATACGGGACATGGCGGCGAACGCGCGCGAGTTGCGGCGGAAGTTCCCGGATGGCGACGTGACGGCGATGCTGGGCCGCCAGCCGACGCTGCTGCTCGAGATGCAGAGCGGCGAGGACATGATCGCGTACGACCACGGGTCGCTGCGGCAGGTCAAGGCCACCATCGACGGGGATCGGACGCACGACGGGTGGTAGTGGGAGGTGTGTTTACGCAGGCGAGAAGACTCTTCTCTCGCGCGCGACGCGGGTCGACGCGACAAAAAAAAAAGCGCGCGCGAATGAGCGTCACGACGCCTCGTCCCACGTTTCGTTTTCGCGCATCTTCTCCTCGGGGGCGTCGCACGACGCGAACGCCGGCCTCGGGTTCTGCGCGCACGTCCACTTTTGGTCCTCCCCCAGATGGCTCGCGAGCGACGCGGGCACGCGGCGCCACTTCCCGCATGCGTCGCACGCGATCCACTCCTCCGCGACGGTGGTCACGGGCGCCGCCGCGCGCGCCGCCGCCTCGGCGTCCTCGTGCCGCCGCGCCAGCTCCGCCAGGCGCGCGCACTTCGCGTCGAGCTCCTCGGCGGTGTGCCTGAAGAACAGCGTGGAGCGCTCGGGCTTGCACGCGCACTCGCGCACGCACCGCAGGCAGTACAACCGCTTGGGTTTGCACTCGCACCGCACGCCCGCCCAGTTGAGGTCCGCTTGGCACACCGCGCAGTCCTTCTCAAACAAATCGGGCGCCGCATCCGTGCCCGCCATGCGCGCCGTCCGGGTGACGCGCGCGTTTTCGCCGACCGTCGCCGCGTCGCGGCGCGCGCGCTCGACGGCGACGCGCTCGGCCATGACCCGCGCGACGGTCGGGCAGAACGCGGGCTGCGTCTCCGCGGCGTCGCAGAGCGTCGCCAGCAGCTGGTCGTGCGCGACGCTCTGGTACCGCTTGTCGCGCACGTACTGCTCGGTGGCGACGGCGCCGAAGGGGAGCCAGTCCACCGGCGCGAAGTTCACCGCCTCGGCGCAGTTGAACCCGGTGTTGAACCCCGCGTGGTAGGCGTGCGGGAACGTGATGATGTAGCTGCGCGGGTGCTGCTCCGCGCGATACACGGGGATGCCCTCCTCCCGCAGCACCGCGGGGGACAGGATGGTCACCAGCGAGTGCAGCAGGTCCGGCTGCGCCGCGAACAGGTGCGGCAGCCGCCGGCGCATCACCTCCTCGAACCGCGCGCTGTGTTCGGCGGGGATGCTGTACCACACCTTCGGGTCGCCAAAGTGGTGGTAGTTGACGCTGTAGAAGTGGTGGTCCTCGACGTGCCAGCAGAACGTGGAGAGGGTCATGCCGAAGTACAGCCACGGCACGGTGATCCCCGTGGTGGCCTCCACGTGCTTCAGGCACGACGACGGGTTGTACGGCATGTTGCACACGTTCCACGGCGAATCCGCGTACCGGCGCTGCGCCGGCGCGTCTTCGCACGGATCGTCCTTGGCGGTGAACCCGCTGCCAACCTCCAGCGTCGCGATGTCCGCGCCGTAGATCACCTCCACCTCCTTCCCCGAGTCGGGGGACTCCACCAGACGCCAGAACTCGCCCTCCAGGTCGCGCACGGTGACGTCCGCCGGGACGCCGTCGCGAGAGAAGTACTTCTTCCGGAAGTACCGCGAGTACCGCTCGAGCGACGCGCGCGTGTGGCGTTCGCCGGGGATGAAGCCGTACTGCGCCAAGATGGCGGTCGCGCGAGCCTCATCCGCGACGCTGTTTTGCTTCGGACGAGGTGCGCCGGGGTCGGCGGAGCCCTCCGCGGAGCCCTCGCGCTCGTCGGGGGGCGTGCCTGGCGCAGGCGCAGGCGCAGGCGCAGGCGCAGGCGCAGGCGCGGGCGCCGGCGCGGGCGCCTGCGCGCGCGACCCGCCTCCGCCCATGCGTCCCCCCGCGTTCCCCCCGAGCGCGAAGCCCGCCGGCACGGCGAGCCCCGCGGCTTCCAGCGCAGCTCGCGCCTTGGCCTCGTTTTCCCTCGCGCGCTTGCTCGGCCCCGCCGGCCGGTTCTGCAGCTCGGTCACCGCCTGCACGCGCGTGCGGAAGCGCAGGTCGTCGCCGTTGGGCAGCCGGAACTCCGGCTGCCACGACGGCGGCGCGACGATGTTGCAGCACCCGTACTTCTCCGCCTCCGCGCGGATGGAGCTTATGTACGCCAGAGGGTCGCCCGCCCACTCCTCCTCCGTGGGGTAGAACGTCGGCACGGGCGGGACGTCGTGGTGAATCGCCGCCTCGGGCGCGTAGTGCGATCGCACGCGCGGACCCTTCAAGCACGCGTCGCACCCGTGCCTACTGTACCCACAGCTCGTGCAACCGAAGCAGGGTACGCCCTTGGCCTCGCGCAGCGGCGGCTCGAACGGCATCGTGGGCGCGGGAGGCGCCGCCGGAGGCACGAGGCGCGTCTCCGCATCCGGCGGACGGTTCTTCTTCGACCGGCCGGTGGTGCCGACGATGACGTCGCCGTTGGCGTCGTATTGCTCGCGACACCGGTCGTCGTCCGCCGCGTCCGTTCGCGCCGCACCGACGACGATGCCGTCTTCATCTCTCACGTCTCGCTCGTCGCGCGAAGCATCGCCTTCGAGTCCGTTCGCGGCGTCAGGCGCGTCCGGGACGTTCGGGTGCTTGCCGTCGTCGCCTTCGCCGGCGGAGGCGGTTTTTCGTTTTCTCTCCTCCCGTCGCTGTTGTTGCTTCAGGCGGTCCTCCTCTCGCCATCGCGCGATGAGCTCCTGCTCCGCGCGGAGCTTCTCCGCCGCCGCGGCGGCGCGTCTCGCCGCCGCTTTGGCGCGCGCGTCATCTTCGGCGTCGAAGAAGCCCTCGCGCTCGCGCTTGCCGCTCAGCAAGTCGCGCGCGTTCGTCGCCGCCGCGCGTTTCGGGCGCGCGGTGCCCCCAGGGCTCACCACCGCGCTCGCGGACGGGGGCGTCGGGACGTCGACGCCGTTCGTCGAGGCGGGGACAGCCCCCGGGGTGCTCCCCGAGGGCGGCTCGCCGGGAGCGGCCATATCAGAGTCGGCGGACATCGCGCGACGGCTCGGCGATGCTCGCGCGAGCTCGCGTCGCGCGCAGTAGCGTCTTCTCGCGCGCGCGGAACGGCACCTCTCGCGGGAAAATTCCGCGAAGGGGGCAACGGGGTGTCCCTCGGAATCGCGCGCCTTAGACCCGCTGCGACGCCCGCGAAGCCTTCACGAGGCGCGTCACGCCGAAAACACCGCGGGGGCGATATGAATCCGGCGCGCGGGCGCGATCTGAGACAAACGGCGGCGGTCGAGGTGGACGCGCTTCGCGTCGCGCAGGTCGCGTCATCGGCTTTTTTTCGGCGCGGACGCGTTGGCGCGCGCAGCACGCGGCAGTTCGCGGGGGCTGACATCATGCTGATGGGCCAGATCCGCAAAAGTGAAAGCAAGGTTGTTGGTTTTTTTGGTTGCGATAGAATTCACAGGGCTCCACTTTTGGCGTCGTCTCCTCCGCGCTCGACGATGGAGGACGACGCCGCTCGCGGCGGCGGCGCGTCGTCTGACGCGCCGTCGGACCGCGACTGCGAAGTGGTGCACGCCCCCGGGGTCGGGACGTCGGTGGCGGCGCACGAGGCGCGCGCACCCGACCTTAGGCATCTTCCGGGCGACCCCTTCGTCGGGACCGAGGAGAGGCACGTCTGGGAGGCTTTCCACGACCTGCTGCTGACGCTGCGGGATACCGGGTCGAGAGCGAAGGGTGTGATGCACGCTCTCGCGCCGCACTGCCTGGCACCGTTCAAGCGCATCACCCCCGAGGTGGTGAACGGTGCGTCCTTCTCGCCGCGAGCACGAGGACCGCGAGCGGGACCCGACGCCTCGAAAATCGCCCTTCGTCAACGCCGGAACCGTTTTCGCCCAATCGCTTTTTTTTTTTTTCGTTTTTCCAAGCCGTCACGCGCGCGGACGACCCGCCGCGCGCTCTCCGTTTCCTTCGCACCGACTGACGACCGCGCGAATCGTGACGCGCATCGACCCGTCACAGACCTGGATTTGCCGCGCGTCCAGCTGCTTCTGTCTACCACGCAGGCGGTGCTCGTGGCGTTCGCGCGCCACCCGGACCGCCTGGCGTCGCTGCTGGAGGAGGAAGACGACGCCGAGGCGGCGTACGCGTTTTTCGACGCCGCCGCGCAACTCGCCGTCTCCGCGTCCGAGCGCGCGGATCGGCTCGGGCTCACCCGCGAGCGCCGCGCGGAGCTCGCGCACGTGCTGCGCGCGATCGTCGCGCCGAGCGGGTGCGCCTCAGACTGGGTCACGCGCGCCGAGGAGGCGCTCCGCGCGGCGCCGGCGCCGGCGCCGCCGGAGATCTCAGTGGAGGTTTCCGGCGAGACGTTCGCGGGAGACGAGGCGGCGGTCGAGGACGCGGAGCGTCTCCGCGCCACGCGCGCGGAAGAATCCGCGGTGGTCAGCGCTCGGTCAGCGCCCGCACGCTCGGAGCTGAGCGTGTACGTGCGGCTGACGCGCGAGTCTGCGGCGCGCGCAGCGGCTTTGGCGGAGCCCGCCGAGGATACGGCGCGACCGCGCGCCGACGCCGCCGACGCCGCGCGCCTCGCGTTTCTCTCGCGGTTCGACATAGGCCTGCGCGTGGACGCCACGTCTTCGTCCCCCGCTTCGTTCGGGGAGGGAAGATGGTCACGCGTCGAAGCGACGGCGAACGCGTCCGTCTCGTCGAGGAAGCCGCCGGTCGCGGCCGCCGCCGCGACGGCGGCGTTACCCGCGACGACGGAAACGAACGTCTCCTTCCCCCCGCCGCCTCCGAGCGTCGAGCGCCTGGCGCGCGACGTCGCGCGGTACGCCACCGAGTCTCTCCGCGCGCATGCGCGTCTGCTGGACGCCGAGACGTTCCGCCGGCGCGTCGCCTTTGATGAGCGGCGATTCGACGCAAGCGGCGAGAGGCGGGCGCTCTCCGTGACGACGAAAGCGTCCACCATCGAGACGCTTTCCATTTTGACCGCCGCGGCGCTGGAGGCGCCGCCGCGCGTTTCGGCGGCGGCGAGGGACGCGGCGGCGGCGGCGATCCGGCTCGGACGCGCGGTGGCTGAGTTTTCGGACGACGCCGAGGACATCGAGGACGTCACACGGGGGCTTCGCGCGTACGTGACTGCGGCGCTCGACGTGCATCCGACGGCGCTCGCCGAGGTGCGCGCGTGCCTGGCGTCGACGTTCCTCGCCGCACCCTTCCGCGCGTTGCCCCTCCTTTCCGAGGAGGCGAAACATGCGGGTTCGAGCCGAGGCGCGGCGGACGACTGGAGAGGCCAGGGGACGACGATGAATTACGCCGACGCCGCGTCCCGAACCGCCGCGCCCTCCGACAAGACGACTTTACTGGACGCCTCGGGCTCGCTCCGGCGCGCCGCCGCGACGGCTGCTGCGTCGGCGACCGCGTCGCCTTCGTGGCTCGCCGCGGTGGGCGCGGGCCTTCGTCTGCTCGACGACGCCGACCGCGAGGGCGGGCCCAAGCCGAAGATGGATCCGCTGCCGCCGAAAGAGGGCGCGCTCGATCGCGTGCTTTCGGCGACGCTCCTCGCCGCGGCGGAGGCGATTGCTCGAAAAACCGGCGCCGCGCCGCGGCGCGCGCGCGCCACCGCGTCGGCGCTGATCCGGCGCGCCGAGTCCCTCGCGCGCGTCGCGCCGCTCGCGGCGCGCCACGTCTCCGCGGTCGTGGCGCTGGTCCATCTGGTGCGTTCGGGAATCGAGGACGTAAAAAGCGCGAAAGAAGGAGAACGGGCGCTGAAAGACGCCGAAACCGCCGACGCGCTCGCGTCGGCGTCGTTGGCGCTGCGGGCGGCGGTTCTCGGCGACGCCGCGCCCTCCGGCTTGGTCATAGGCAGCGCCGCGCTCGCGCGCGCGTCCAGAGACGTGCGCGTCGGGTTCGCGAGACGCGTCATCGCGATCACACCCGCGTCCTCGCCGGCGGTGCTCGCGCTCGCGGGGGGATGGCTGGTGGCTGAGATGCGCGCGGACGCGACGCGCGGCGGCGGCGGCGACGTCGCGTCGCGCGCGTGCTTCTCCGCGGCGCTGGAGACCATCAGGAACGCGGGCTGGGCGAGACGCGCGCGCGGGGGCGTCGAATCGGACGAAACCGAGTCTCACGAGTCCGTTGGATGCTACGGCGGGTGGTACGGCGAGTCCGCGGACGCGAAACGATTCGGATTCGTCACCAGGGAACGCGTGGCGCTGTGCTTGTTGGCGTTTCACGGCGCCTCGAAGGAGGCGCGCGCGGAGGCGCTCGCCGACGCCGCCGCGACGGCGGCTGGGAAAGATACCCCTGACCCGCTCGCGACTCCGCGCAGACCGCGGGATGGCGCGCTCGCTCGCGCGGCGCGCGCGCACGCCGCGTGCGTGTTCGCGCACTGCGCGAGGCACGTCGACGCGCCACCCGCGTGGCTCGAAACGCGCGCCAGGCGCGTGTTGCGCGCGACGCGCGGCGCGGAGGCGACCGCCGCGGCGACGGCTCTGGACGCGGCGCTGGACGTGTGTCTGTTCGAGGCGGACGCGCGCGTCCAAGAACGCCTCGACGTTTCCGAAGCGCGCTTCGCGGAGGACGCGTTCCCCGCCGGGTGTGTGTCGAGTCTCCCGCACGAGCTGATCGCGTCCGTCCGAGCCGCCGCGCTGGCGCTCGCCGAGGACGAGCGCGCGTCCGACTCGAGCGAGGCGACCCTCGCCGCCCTCGCGGCGCGCGCGCGACGCGCGGCGTGGGACGCGCTGCGCGTGCTGCCGATTTCAGCCGCCCCGGAAACGCGGACGCGGGAGACGCTCGTAGACGCCGCCGCGGCGGAAGCTTCCACCTCCGCGTCTGACCGACCAGCCTTCGTCGGCTCGTTCGCGTTCGCGTGGCGGTGCGCGTCTCGCTCAAGATGGCTTCCGACGTCGAAGGCGCCGACCGACGCGTCCGTCGCGGCGATGGACGCCGTCGTCGCCGCGCTCGACGCCGGAGACGCGATGGCGTCCCCTTCGAAGATGGCGCTCACGTGCGCCGCCGCGGAGGCGCTCAGTCGCGGGTTCGCGGCGGCCGCGACGCGAGACACCAGAGACACCAGAGACACCAGAGACACCAGAGCGCTCGTCCCTTCGTGGTTCGCGCTCGCCGATCTCGCGGCGGCGCTCGCCGCGGCGACTCGCCGGTGGACCGCCGCGACGCTGGCGGGACGCCTGTCGCCTTCGGACGCGCGCGTCGTCGCCGTGCTGCTCTCGGCGGGAATCCGCCGCGACGCCGCCGCGCCCGCGCTGGACGCCGCGCGCGCGGGTCTCGCGCGCGAGGCGAGCGAGGTGCTCGGAAACGACGGCGGGTGGACGGCGCGGCGCCGCGCCGCGCTCCGCGGCGCGGCGGCGCCCGAAGACGCGGCGCGCGCGTACCTCGAGGGATCGGACGTCGCGTCGGCGCTCTTCGCGTGCCAGATGGCGACGGTGGCGGCGCTCGAGGCGACGGCGCGCTCGGCGCGCGCGGACGCGACGCTCGGCGCGCGCGCGGCGGCAGCGGCGGCGGCGAGGATACGGATCGAAGCCGTCGTCGCGGATCCGGCGACGGAATTCGCCGGGGACGCGGCGCGCGAAGCGTCCGAGGCGCTTCGCGACGCCGGGCCGGGGGCGTCGCCGGAGGTTATGGCGGCGGCGCGCGCCTCCGCGACGCGCGCGGATACCTTCGACGGTTCCGCGCGCGCGGCGCGGCGTCCGTGTCCCGCGGCGGCGATTGCCGCGCTGCGCGCGGACGACGCTCCCGCGGCGGTGGACGCCGTCCTCCGCGCGGCGGCGGCGCGCGTCTTGGCGCGCGCGCCCTCGGACGCCCCGGACGACGCGGAGGCTCGCGACGCCGGGGAACACGAGGCGACGCTGCGCGCGGCGGCGGCGCTTCTGACGCGGGACGACGTCTCCCTGTCGACTTCGGCGAGCGTCTCCCTGCTCGACGTCGTGGCGACCGCGACGTCCCCCGAGCGGACGGCGTTCGTTTTGGTGGCGGGCGAGCCACCGGACGCGGACGAGCCCGGGGTCGACGCCGCCGCGCCAGCGGCTTCCGCGCTCGCAGCCGCGCTCGCGCGGCTGGTCACGAGCGCCTCGCCTTTGACGCGCGACGCGGCGGCGACGGCGCTTCGCCGAGCGCTGGGCGGCGCGCGCGAAGACGACGCGCCGTCTCGGGCGTCGTCGCCGCGGTGGGAAGACGCGGAGGACGACCGTTCGCGAGAGACGCGGCGAGCCTCCGCGGACGTTGAGGCTCGCGACGCGCTTTTGCGCGCCTTGCTCGGCCAGCTTCCGGCCGTGTGCCTGGACGCCCCGGCGCGAGACGCGACGCGGTTCGCGCGACTGCTCTTCGAGCTCGCGCTCGCCGACGAGACCCGCGCCGCGGCGGGCGCCTCCGCCGTCGCCGACGCGTTCGCCGCGCTCGCCGCGGCGGCGGCGGCGACGCGCTCGGCGTCGGACGGCGCGCGAACCGCGACGGACCCTCGAGAAAACGAAAAACCCTCCGGGCTCGTTTCGTTCCGGGCCCTTCTGCGCGCGCTCGCCGGGTTCCAAGCGACGTCGGAGACAGTGGCGCTCCGCGCGCGCCGGAGACGCGAGAGAAGGACGTCCCGCGCGCTCGCGCCGGCGTTCGCGCCGGAGGCGCTCCCGCCCGCGCCGCGGCCGGCGTCGCCGGCGCGCTCGCCGACGCGCGCGTCCGAGACGGGCGCG